>Ga0209902_100622_pt1 | contig 32542 bp, 36 predicted proteins | sample FECB27metaG_FD_188304 | JGI IMG/M metagenome (GOLD analysis project Ga0209902, IMG submission 188304) | Cyanobacterial communities from the Joint Genome Institute, California, USA - FECB-27 (SPAdes) (version 2) | ecosystem: Environmental > Aquatic > Thermal springs > Hot (42-90C) > Microbial mats...
CCGATGCCGGCGAGCAGCTGCGCCGCCTGCAGGGCCGCACTCACGCTTTGCACTCGGCCGTCGTCACCGCCCGCGACGGCGCCGTCGTCTGGCGCAACCTCGACACCGCCCGCCTCACCGTGCGGCCGTTCTCGGCCGCGTTCCTCGCGAGCTATCTCGCCGCGATGGGCGACCGCGTCCTCGGCACCGTCGGCTGCTACCAGCTCGAGGGCCTCGGCGCGCAGCTGTTCGATCGCGTCGACGGCGACCACTTCACCGTCCTCGGCCTGCCTCTCCTGCCCCTGCTCTCCCATTTGCGCGACGTCGGAGCCCTGACCTCATGAGCGACACCCCTCCCCGCGCCGTCGTCGTCGGCTGGCCGGTGACGCACGTCCGCTCCCCGGCGATCCACCGCTTCTGGCTGAAGGAGATGGGCCTGCCGGGCTCCTATGATGCGCAGGCGCTGTCGCCCGACGACGCCCGCGCCTTCTTCCGTAACCTGCCGCACTCCGGCCTCGCCGGCTGCAATGTCACGGTGCCGCTGAAGGAGATCGCGGCGGCCGCCTGCGACGTGCTCGACCCGGTCGCCGACGGCCTCAAGGCGGTCAACACGATGTGGCTCGACGGCCGCTACATCATGGGCGCCAACACCGACGTCGGCGGCTTCCTCGACAATCTCGACGACGCCCTGCCCGACTGGTCGCGCTATCCGGGTCCGGCGGTGGTGCTCGGCGCCGGCGGGGCGGCCCGTGCCGTCGCCTACGGGCTGAAGCTGCGGCTGTTCTCTCCGATCGCCATCGTCAACCGCACGGCCGACCGCGCCGCCGATGTGGCGGCCCTCGTCGGTGGCACCGCCTACGGCTGGGAGGCGCTACCGAAGCTCCTCGCCGATGCCCGCATCCTCGTCAACACGACGACGCTCGGCCAGGTCGGCCAGCCGCCGCTCGAGATCGACCTCGCGCCGCTGCCGCGCTCGGCCGTCGTCACCGACGTCGTCTACAATCCGCTCGAGACCGGGCTCCTCGAGGCGGCGCGCGCCCGCGGCAATCCGACGGCCGACGGGCTCGGCATGCTGCTCTACCAGGCGGTGCCGGGCTTCACGCGCTGGTTCGGCCATCGGCCGGAGGTGACGCCGGCGCTGCGCCGCGCCGTGCTCGCCACCCTCGTGCCGCCCGCGGGCTGAGCGGGGGCCGCCCATGCTCGTGCTCGGCCTCACCGGCTCGATCGCCATGGGCAAGTCGACCACCGCCGGCCTGTTCCGCGCCGCCGGCGTGCCGGTCCACGACGCCGACGCAACCGTTCACGCGCTTTATGGCGGTGCGGCCGTTGACCCCGTCGAGGCGGCCTTTTCCGGGGTCACCGTCGACGGCCGCATCGACCGCGAGCGCCTCGCCGCCCGTGTCGTCGGCAACCCGGCCGCACTCGCCCGGCTGGAGGCGATCGTGCATCCGCTGGTGCGCGCCGCCGAGGCCGACTTCCTCGCGCGGACCGCCGCCGCAGGTGCCCGCCGCGTCGTGCTCGACGTGCCGCTGCTGCTGGAGACCGGCGGAGATGCCCGCGTCGATGCGGTCGTCGTCGTCACCGCTCCGGCCGAGGTGCAGCGGGAGCGTGCGCTGGCGCGGCCGGGCATAACCGAGGCGCGGCTCGCCGCCATCCTCGCCCGCCAGATGCCGGACGCCGAGAAGCGTCGCCGCGCCCACTTCCTCATCGACACCAGCGGTGGCCTCGATGCGGCGCGGCGGGCGGTGACGGCGATCCTGCGGGCGGTGGCGGCCATGCCGGGCCGACAGATGCGGGGATAACGCGGCCGGCCGGGTTGCCCGCCGTGCCGCCGCGGTGACATTTGTCGGCGGCGACGGCGTGAGCAAGAAGCCGCCGATTCGCCCTTCCGCCCGCCCGCTTCCGCCAGGAGCCCGACCGTTGCGCGAGATCGTGCTCGACACCGAGACGACCGGCCTCGACCCGAAGGGCGGCGACCGCCTGGTCGAGATCGGCGGCGTCGAGCTGCTCAACGGCATCCCGACCGGCCGCATCTACCACCAGTACGTCAATCCCGACCGCACCATGCCGATGGAGGCGTTCCGGGTGCACGGCATCTCCGACGAGATGCTGCGCGACAAGCCGCGCTTTCCCGAGGTGGCGGCGGCGTTCACCGCCTTCGTCGAGGACGCCATCCTCGTCATCCACAATGCCGACTTCGACATCGGCTTCCTGAACATGGAGCTCGGCCGCTGCGGCCTGCCGCCGATCGGGCCGGAGCGGGTGATCGACAGCCTCAAGCTCGCTCGCCGCAAGCATCCGGCCGGGCCAAACTCGCTCGACGCGCTGTGCGCCCGCTACCGCATCGACAACTCGACCCGCACCAAGCACGGGGCGCTGCTCGACGCCGAGCTTCTGGCGGAAGTCTACATGGAGCTGATCGGCGGCCGGCAGGCGGCGCTGATCCTCGGTGGCGAGCCGGAGATGGTCGGGCTGGTGTCGGGCTCGCTCAAGCGCGGCCCCGCCCGCCGGCGGCCGGAGCCGCTGCCGCCGCGCATCACCGAGGCGGAGATCGCCGCGCACCGCGCCTTCGTCGGCGGGCTCGGGTCTGCTGCGGTCTGGCTCGTCTACGAGGGGGCGGGCTGACCCGCCTCCCCCGGTCGTTGTTCGCCTGCGCGCCGGCGGTGCCGCGAAACCGCCGGCGGCCGCCTCAGTTCGCCTGGGCCGGCGGGTTCGCCTGATTGCGGGCGACGTTCTGCTGGTAGAGCGCGACGAAGTCGATCGGGTCGACCATCAGCGGCGGGAAGCCGCCATTGCGCGTGGCGTCTGCGACAATCTGACGCGCGAACGGGAAGAGCAGCCGCGGGCACTCGATCATCACGAACGGCTGCAGGTGCTCCGGCGGCACGTTCTGCAGGCGGAAGACGCCGGCATAGGCGATCTCGACGGCGAACAGCACGTCGGCGCCGGTGCCGGCCTTCGCCTCCATCGTCAGCGTCACCTCGATCTCGGACGGCCCGAGCTGGCGGGCGCCGACGTTGACGTTGATGTTGATCGGCGGGCTCTGCTCGCGCGGCTGCAGCGATATCGGCGCGCGCGGGTTCTCGAACGACAGGTCCTTGAGATACTGGCCGAGCACGTTGACGGACGGACCGGTCGCCGGCCCGCTGCCCTCGCGGTTGGTGCTGGCGTTGCCGCTGGCGGAAGTGTCACTCATTGATCGGCCGTCCGTTCGCTGTCGGGGAGGATCGTGCGAGGAAGAACCGCGGCGGTGCGGCCACGGCTGACAGGCGGCTGGCTAGCACGCGCCGGGCTCGAGGGACAAGCCGGAGCGCCCGAGGGCTGCACGCCGGCCCGCCTGCGGCAGGCTCGGGGAAGCGCCGGCAAGGCTGGTTTCCGGCGGTTGCCAGCCTCACGGCGCCGGCGGCAGCCGCTCGGGCGGCCGGTCCGGCACCGGCGAATAGGAACCGGGATCGAGGTCCACGACCGGGCCGCCGCGGCGCGGGCCGGGGCTCACCACCTTGACCTTGAGGCGCCGCCCGATGGCGCGCCACAAGGCCGAGCGCACGGCGGGAACGAACAGCAGCAGGCCGATGGCGTCGGTGACGAAACCGGGGATGATGAGCAGCGTGCCCGCCAGCACGATCATCGCCGCGTGGCCCATCGCCTCGCCGGGGACCCGGCCGGCGTCGAGCTCGGCGCGGATGCGCAGCAGTGCGCCGAGCCCCTGTCGTCGCGTCAGGACAATGCCGGCGATCGACAGCGCGAAGACGAGGGCGACGGTCGGAAACACACCGATCGCATCGCCGACGACGATGAAGGCGGCGATCTCCGCGGCGATCAGGAGAACGAACGGCAAGAGCGCGAGAATGAGGGGCATCGTGTCCTGTCGGCGCCCTCCTGCGACCGGGCCGGTGGGCCGGGACGACGACGAGGGTTGTGCGCGTGCCTTTATGCTGGTTGAACGGAACCTACATATGGGAAGGGCGTGCGGGTCGCGCACCCCCGCGGGCAGGAAGGCTCGCACCGAAATGTGGATGTGGAAGCGGCAGGCGCTGGCGGCTGGCCGATTGGTGAGCGGAAGATGAACGAGCTGTTCGACATCTACAACATCATCTTCCTGGTGCTGGCGGTCGCCGTGTTCCTGCGGCTGCGCAGCGTGCTCGGGCGTCGCACCGGCAACGAACGGCAGCCCGTCGACCCCTACCAGGCGCGCGACAATGCCGAGGCCGCGGGGTCGTCCCGCCCGGACAACGTCGTCAGCCTGCCGTCGTCGAAGCCCACCGGCGAGGCCGCGGCGGCGCAGAGCGCCGAACAGGCCGAGCGCATCGCCCGCATCGCGCCGGCCGGCTCCGCCCTCAACGAGCAGCTGACGACGATCGTCGCCACCGATCCGAGCTTCGAGCCCGATCATTTCGTCACCGGCGCCCGCGCCGCCTACGAGATGATCGTCACCGCCTTCGCCGAGGGCGATCGCAAGAGCCTGAAGCCGCTGCTCTCGAAGGAGGTCTTCGACGGCTTCGACAGCGCCATCACCGACCGCGAGTCGCGTGGCGAGAAGGTCGAGTCCACCTTCGTCGGCATCGAGAAGGCGGAGATCGTCGACGCGTCGATGAAGGGGACGACCGCCCACGTCACCGTCCGCTTCCGCAGCGAGCTGATCTCGCTGACGCGCGGCCAGGACGGCAGCATCGTCGAAGGCGACGCCAACAAGGTGGTCGAGGTCGTCGACATCTGGACGTTCGCCCGCGACGTCTCCAGCCGCGATCCGAACTGGAAGCTGGTCGCGACCGAATCGGCGGAGTGAGGCCGTGCGCCGGCCGTTCGTGCCGGCAGCGGCGCTCGCAGCAGCGCTGGCCGCCTGCCAAATTCTCGCGCCCGGCGGCCGGGCATCGGCCGAGCCGGTCCGTTTCGCCGACGTGCCCGGCTGGGCGGCCGACGACCACGCCGCCGCCCTCGCCGCCTTTCGCGCCGGCTGCCGTGCCGCCGTCGGCCGCAAGCGCACCGCCACCACCGTCCCCGTCGACCCCGCCGCCTTCCGGCGCGCCTGTGCCGCCGCCACCGCGCTGCCGGCCGCCACCGACGCGGCGACGGCCCGCAGCTTCTTCGAGCGCGAGTTCCGCCCGGACCGCGTCGCCGCGGACGGCTTCCTCACCGGCTATTTCGAGCCGGAGGTGGCGGGCTCGCTTGCCCCCGGCGGCCCGTACCGGGTGCCGCTCTACCGCCGCCCGCCGGATCTCGTCGATCTCAAGAGCCCGACGGGAGCGCTCGCCGGCTTCAGCCACGCCCGGCGCGACGCGGCCGGCCGCCTGACCGCCTTCGACGATCGCGCCGCCATCGAGGCCGGTGCGCTGTCGGGCCGCGGCCTCGAGCTCGTCTGGCTCGCCGATCCCGTCGATGCCTTCTTCGTGCACGTGCAGGGCTCGGCCCGCGTCCGCCTGCCGGACGGGCGGGTGCTGCGCGTCGGCTACGACGGCAAGTCCGGCCATCCGTACACCGCCATCGGCCGCATCCTCATCGACCGCGGCGAGATCGCCCGCGAGAACATGACCGCCGACCGCCTCGCCGCCTGGCTGAAGGCCCACCCCGGCGAGGCCGGCGCGCTGATGGCTGAGAACCGCTCCTTCGTGTTCTTCCGGCCGCTCGACCGCCCGGCGAACGAGGGTCCCGTCGGCGCGCTCGGCGTGCCGCTGATCGCCGGCCGCAGCCTTGCCGTCGACCCGTCGGTGCAGCCTTTCGGCCTGCCCGTGTTCGTCGTGGCCGACCTGCCGATCGGGCCCGGTGGGGCGCTGGCGCCGTTCCGGCGGCTGATGGCGGCCCACGACACCGGCTCGGCGATCAAGGGCGCCGGGCGCGGCGACATCTTCGTCGGCGCCGGCGACGCGGCCGGAGCGGTGGCGGGGCGGCTGCGCCATCCGGCCGAGGTGTTCGTGCTGGTGCCGCGCGATGGCGGCTAGGCGCGGCCGGCCGCCGCTCGATCCCGCCGACCGGGCGCTGTGGGAGGCCGTCGCCGCGACGGTGAAGCCGCTGCGCCAGCACCGCCGCCGCATCGTCGCCAAGCCCGTGGAGGCACCGCCGCCGCCGGAGCCGCCGAAGCCTGCGCCACCCGAGGCGCCGAAGCTGGAGGCGGCCGCGGCGGCGAAGCCGGCGTCCGGCCGGGGGCGTCCGGTCGCGCCGCCGCCGAAGCCCGGCCCCGCCGGTATCGACCGCCGCACCCGGCTGCGCATCGCCCGCGGCCACACGGCGGTGGAGGCGCGCATCGATCTGCACGGCCTGACGCAGGCGCGCGCCCACGCGGTTCTCCTCGGCTTTCTCGCCTCGAAGCAGGCGGAGGGGCTGAAGACGGTACTCGTCATCACCGGCAAGGGTCGCCCCGGCGATGCCGAGCGGCACAGCGAAGGCGAGCGCGGCGTGCTGCGCCGCCTCGTGCCCGGCTGGCTCGGCGCACGCGACGCCGCCGCGATGGTGGAGAGCTTCGGCGAGGCGGCGGCCCCGCACGGCGGCGGCGGCGCGCTCTATGTCCGGCTGCGCCGGCGCGGGCGGGTCAGCGGCTGAGCGCCGGGGCGCGCGCCACCCGGTTGCGGCCCGCGGCCTTGGCGGCCTGGAGCGCCTTGTCGGCCCGGGAGGCGAGGCTTTCGGAATTTTCGCCGAAGACCAGCGCCGCCAACCCGGCGCTGACCGTCGCGGCGGCGGCGACCGTCCCCCCCGCCGCCTCGCCGTAGCCGCGCCGCACCGTCTCGGCCAACCGACCGGCCGCCTCCGCATCGCCGGGGAATGCGACGGCGAACTCCTCGCCGCCGATGCGGCCGAAGGCGGCGCCCTTGGGCAGGGTGGAGCGAACGCAGTCGGCGAAGCGGGAGAGCAGAACATCGCCGGCTGCCCGGCCGTCCGCGTCGTTGATGGCCCTGAAGCCGTCGAGGTCGAACAGCACCATCGTCATCGGCGTGCCGGCGGCACGGGCGGCGACGGTCATCGTCCTGCTGGCGGCCAGGAACCGGCTGCGCGTCATCGCGCCGGTGAGCGCGTCCGTTTCGGCCAGACGGCGCATCTCCGCGGACGCGCGCTCCTTCGACATCGCCATCAGCGACAGGTAGGACGCCACCACCGCCAACAGGGACACCAGGCCCGTACTCGACAGCACCGGTTGCGGCGGGCCCATCATGTCGAAGTCCGGCGTCACGGTCAGTGCATGGACGCCGCGAACGCCGTTGGCCACGCCGTTCACACCGACGGCGACGGCGAGCGCCAGGCGCGCCCGCAGCCGGTCGCCGCGCCCCCGCCAGAGATCGGCGACCATCGCGACGCCGTAGGCGGCGGAGAGTGCCGAGATGATGAAGACGCGGGCCCGGTAATCGTCGGCGACGGCCGGCGAGAGGTAGGCGAGAGCGCACAGGACGGGTCCGGCGGACGCCGAGAGCCAGGGCAGGGGGCGGCCATCGAAGGCCCGCAACCCCGCCCAGTTGAGAGCGTAGGCGGCGACGACGAACGAGTTGGCCATCGGATAGCCCACGAACCACGGAAGCGCGCCGCGCGCCGAGACCATGGCGAGCGCGGCGGTGTACAGGCCGAAGCCGATCGACCAGAACAGCAGCGTGCGGTCGCCGCGGTTCTGCAGCCAGGCGACGATCAAAAGCACCCCGGCGCAGCCGACCGCAACGGTACCGGCGAAGAACAGCGTCCTGTGGTCGAGCATCGGCTGCCTTCGGTCGTGCCGCACACCGGCGGCATCGCGATCTCGCGCGGTCCTATCGCCGGTGTGGACAGCCCGGGTCGCGACGGCGATACCCTTTTCGGTGGCGACGCGAAAGCCGCCCCGCTCCGAAAGGATCAGCCGCATGGACTCGAACGCGGACCGGGGCGAGGCGGGGCGACCCGGCGCACCGAGGCGGCCGAGCGAAGCGAGCGGCCGCGGGCGGGCGCTCGCGGCGATCTGCCTGTCCCTCGTGCTGACGATGTCGACGTGGTTCTCGGCCACCGCGGTGGCGCCGGAACTCGCTGCCCTCTGGCAGTTGAGCGAGGTGGCGGCGTCGGCGCTGACGATCGCGGTCCAGGCCGGCTTCGTCACCGGCGCGCTGGTGCTCGGTCTCGGCAACCTGCCGGACATCGTGCCGGTCCGGCGGCTGATGATCACCGCCGCGGTGGTCGCCGCCGCCGCCAACGCACTGCCGCTCGTCGTGCCCGGGTTCGGCGCGGCCCTCGTCGGCCGCTTCCTCACCGGCATCTGCCTCGCCGGACTCTACCCGCCGGCGCTGAAGCTGCTCGCCACCTGGTTCGTCCGGGGACGCGGCTTCGCCCTCGGCTCGGCGATCGCCGCCCTGACGCTCGGCTCGGCGCTGCCGCACCTCCTGCGCGCCACCGTCGAGACCGACTGGCGGATCGTCGTCGCGGCGACCTCTGTTGCGACGCTCGCCGGCGGGTTGATCCTGCTCGCGGCGGTGCGCGAGGGCCCGTACCCGTTTCCGGTGGCGCGCTTCGATCCGGGGCAGGTCGGCCGCGTCGTGCGCAACCGCGCCGTCGTGCTGGCGAGCCTCGGCTACTTCGGCCACATGTGGGAGCTCTACGCCATGTGGGCGTGGATCTTCGCCTTCACCACCAGCGCCTTCCAGGCCCAGGCCGTGACGATCGCGCCGTCGCTGGTGACGTTCCTGGCGATCGCCGCCGGCGCCGTCGGCTGTGTCGGCGGCGGCTTCCTCGCCGACCGCATCGGCCGGACGATCACGACCAGCGCCATGATGCTGGTGTCGGCCGCCTGCGCGCTGTCGATCGGCCTCGTCTTCGACGGGCCGCTGTGGCTGTTCGTCGTCGTCGTGGCGGTGTGGGGCGCGACGATCGTCGGTGATTCCGCCCAGTTCTCGGCGATCGTCACCGAGGCGGGGGAGCGCGATCTCGTCGGCACGGCGCTGACGCTGCAGCTCGGCATCGGCTTCGCGCTGACGATCGCGGCGATCTGGCTGATCCCGGCGATGGTGGGCCAGTTCGGCGGCTGGCAGTGGGCGTTCGTCGTGCTGGTGCCGGGGCCGCTGCTCGGCGCCGCGGCGATGCTGACGCTGCGCCGCCTGCCGGAGGCGACCCGGATCGCCGGCGGCCGGCGCTGACGGCGGGCTCGATCGACCGGGAGACGGTCGCGACGAAGAGCGCGCACGACGAAAAGCGCGCCGGCATCACCGGCGCGCCTTTTTTTCAGGCGAAGGCGCAGTCTGTGGCCTCAGGCGGCGGCGGTCTCGGGCTCGACGTGAGCCTTGGCCGCGTCGACCAGCGCCTTGAAGGCCTCGGGCTCGCGGATGGCGAGGTCCGACAGCACCTTGCGGTCGACTTCGATGCCCGCCTTGGCGAGACCGTCGACGAAGCGCGAATAGGTCAGGCCGTGCTCGCGCACCGCGGCGTTGATGCGCTGGATCCACAAAGCGCGGAAGGTGCGCTTGCGGTTCTTGCGGTCGCGGTAGGCGTACTGCAGCGACTTGTCGACGGCGGCCTTCGCCGTGCGGATGGTGTTCTTGCGGCGGCCGTAGAAGCCCTTAGCCTGCTTCAGGACCTTCTTGTGCTTGGCATGAGCGGCAACGCCGCGCTTCACGCGAGCCATGGCGGATACTCCTCGTCGAGGGTGTCAGTGTCGGTCGATGCGATGACGACCGGAGGCGGATCGATCGGAAGACAGCGACCTGTCGGACGGCCTCAGCCGTTCGGCAGGAAGTTCTTCTTGATGATGCGCGCGTCCGGATCGCTGAGCACGGTGGTGCCGCGGGCATTGCGGATGAACTTCGTCGTCCGCTTGATCATCCCGTGGCGCTTACCGGCCTGTTGGACCTTCACCTTGCCGGTGGCAGTGAGCTTGAAGCGCTTTTTGGCGCCCGACTTCGTCTTCAGCTTGGGCATTTGGCTCTCCAGTCGTTGGGACACCTCGCGCATGGTCGGGGCGTCCCGCGAGGGAGCCGCTCCGCCAAGGGGTGTCGCATGAGCGTTCGGGACCGCCACGGCATGCCCTTTTAGCCGGGCGATCCTCGAAGGTTGGGGCTTATAGCGGTCCGGCCGGCCGAAGGCAACGGCGGCGCGGCACGGGCGTGGCGCCCGCGCCGGCGCCGGCGCCGGCGCCGGCGCCGGCGCGAGGTCACTCCGGTGCGCCGTTGCCGGACAGCACCTGCGCGGCACCGCCGATGCCGTTGCGGAAGGCGGCGTCGAAATTCACCCCGCGGACGGTCCAGCGCGCCGGCGGCTGTGCGCCCGGCTCCTCGCCGGTCTCCAGGTGCCACTCGGCGATCCAGCTGCGCTCGGGGTCGTTCCACATCAGCGTGCCGATCAGCGTCGCCGCGGCGCCGATGCGCAGCGAGGCTTCGGCGAACTCCACCCCCGGCGTGAACAGCGCCGCCGACGACAGCGAGCCGAGCCGCTTCAGCACCGCCGCGTCCGGGATCACCGTCGGCAGCGCCATGCTCTCGGCGGCGGCCGCCAGCGCCTCCACCATGTCACGGCCGCGCGGCCTGTCGCCGGAGAGTACGTACTCGGCGCCGTCCCGGCGCACCATGATGACCGCGAGCACCGTCGGTCGCGGCTGCGGCCACGGCGCCCGGTCGAGGCCGGCGAGCGCCGCATCGACACGGGCCGGGTCGAACGTGGCCGTCAGGTCGTAGGGCCGGTCGCGCGAGCCCTGCTCGTCATGCACCGGAATACCTTCCATGCGGTCGCGGTAGCCGAACGTCGCCACCGTCTCCGGGGCCTGCTCCGCCAGCGCGGCGGCGGCCGGATCGTTCAGCAGCCGCGGGTCGCCGGAGGCCTTGGCCAGCACCGCGAGGAAGGCCGTGCGCAGCCCCGCCTGGCGGGTCTCCTCGCGGCCGGTGACGATGACGGTGGCGCGGTAGAGCCCGCCCGCCTCCGTCCCGACGATGTCGGCTGCCCGCGCCGGCGCGGCGGCGAACAGCAGCGGCAGCAGCAGCGCCGCCGCGATGGATCGAAAGCCCCGCGTGGTCACGCCGACGTCACCTCGATGGCATCGACCCGGTTCGGATAGAAGGCGACGTGGCCGGCGATCCTCGCCACGGCGTCGTGCGGGGTCTCGTAGCTCCACACCGCGTTGGCGGCCCGGTCGCCGCCGGCGGGGATGCTGAAATAGCTGGCGTCGCCCTTGTAGGGGCAGTGCGTCGTGTGGTCGGTGCGGGCAAGCAGCGCCATGTCGACGTCGGCGCGCGGGATGTACTGCACCGGCGGGTAGGAGCCCTCGGTGAGGGTCAGGGCGCTCAGGCTGTCGGCGACGACCCGGCCGCCGGCGCGCACCACGACGCGGCCAAGCGTCGGCGCGACGGTGATCGGGTGATCGGGCCCGGGGATCTTCACGCTCGTCACAACCATCGCGCACCTCCGTCTCGGCCACCCGAACCGCGCGCCCCCGGGGGACGTCGTTGCGGCGATCACCGACGCCGTCCGCCACCCGCGGCACCGCGGCGGCCCGTTGTGCTTGGCGGGAAAAGTCGGCGCGATGAAGGCCGCCGGCGCCGCCCTGCCGGGGCCCCCGTCCTCAACAGTGCCCGTTCGCCCGGGAGCGCCCGTCGGCCAGCGGGTGGTTGCGCCCCTCCGGCCCGCGCGGATGCGGCACCAACCGGTGCGTCCGCGCGCCGGCGAGAATGCCGGCAGCACCAGCAGGTCGGCAGCGACCGCCGGGCCCTGGGGCCGGGGTGCGCCGCGTCGGGCGGACGCCTGCGGCGGGCACTCCTGTGTAGGGCGCCTGCAAACCTTCGTATCTCCTGTATCTCGCGGCCCGCCGTGCATGATGAGGGCAGGCGGCGGCCGGCCGGGCGCCCAAACGGTCCGGCCCGCGGCGCCCCGCGATGCGAGGAGTTTTCCGAATGCCGTCCCTGTTCGATCCGATCCGCCTCGGCGCCATCTCCGCCCCGAACCGGATGCTGATGGCGCCGCTGACGCGCGGTCGCAACACCGTCGACCACGTGCCGACGCCGCTGGTGGCGGAGTACTACGCGCAGCGGGCGAGCGCCGGCCTGATCATCTCCGAGGCGACCGGCATCAGCCGGCAAGGCCTCGGCTGGGCCTACGCGCCCGGCATCTGGAGCGCCGAGCAGGTGGCCGGCTGGCGGCTGGTGACCGACGCCGTGCATGCCGCCGGCGGGCGCATCGTCTCGCAGCTCTGGCACATGGGCCGCATCGTCCACCCGAGCTTCCTCGGTGGCGCCAAGGCCGTCTCCGCCTCGGCGACGACCGCTCCCGGCCACGCCCACACCTATGCCGGCAACCAGCCGCACGTCGAAGCCCGCGCGCTCGACGCCGCCGAGATCCCGGGCCTGATCGAGGACTACCGCCAGGCGACCCGCAACGCGCTGGAGGCCGGCTTCGACGGCGTCGAGATCCACGCGGCGAACGGCTACCTGATCGACCAGTTCCTGCGCTCCAGCGCCAACCTGCGCACCGACCGCTACGGCGGCTCGATCGCCAACCGCATGCGGCTTCTCGTCGAGGTCACCGAAGCCGTGGTGGGGATCGCCGGCGGTGGCCGGACGAGCGTCCGGCTGTCGCCCAACGGCGAGTCCCAGGGCGTCAACGACGCCGACCCGGAGCCGCTGTTCCGCTCCGTCGCCGCGACGCTGTCGCAGTTCGGCCTCGGCTTCCTCGAGTTGCGCGAGCCGGGGGCGCACGGCACCCGCGGCAAGCCCGACCGGCCGCCGGTGCATCCGGTGATCCGCGCCGCCTTCGAGGGACCCCTGGTGCTGAATTCCGACTATGACGGCGCCCGTGCCCAGGCGGCGCTCGATCGCGGCGAGGCCGACGCCATCAGCTTCGGCCGCGGCTTCCTGGCCAACCCGGACCTGCCGCGGCGCCTGCGCGACGGCATCCCGCTCGCCCCCGACGACGCCGCCACCTGGTACACGCGTGGACCCGAGGGCTACGTCGACTACCCGACGGCCGATCGCCAGCACCAGAAAGCGCTGGGGGAGACCTTCCCGGCGGGCGACCCGATCGCCGTCGCCGCCGCGCGCTGATCCACTTTCTGGCCGTCGGCCGAGGACGACACCATGGACGAGCACAGCGTGCCACCGCCGGGCCGATCCGATCCGACGGACCCCTATCTGCGCGGAGCCCAGACGTTTCCGCAACTGAGTGCGGAGATGCTGGCGAGGATCGCCCCGGTGGGCCGCGAGGAGGTGGTGAGGACGGGCGACCATCTCTACAGGCGTGGCGATCGGTCGGTCGACTTCTTCGTGGTCCTCGATGGCGAAATCGACGTGTGTGACGCCGAGGCCGTCGACGCCCCGCCCTTCACGGTCCTCCGGGCCGGGCAATTCACCGGCGAGACGAACCTCTTCAACGACCGCGAGTCGCTCGTCAGCCTGCGCGCCGGTGTCGACAGCGGGGTGCTGAGGGTGCCGCGGGCGACGTTTCGGCGGCTGATGGCATCCGCGCCGGACATCGCCGAACTGGTGATGCGGGCGGTCATCCTGCGCCGCATGGGCTTCCTGCGCCACGGCCACGGTGCCGTGACCCTCGTCGGTGACGGCCATGGCCGCGAAACGCTGCGGCTGCAGCGCTTCCTGGAGCGCAACTACTATCCGCACCGGCTCGTCGACACCGGCACCGACACCGACGGCGCCGCGTCGGCCCTGATGCGGAGCCTCGGCCTTGGCGCCGACGATCTGCCGGCGGTGGTGGCCCCGGGCCAGAAGGTGCTGCGCCGCCCGCAGCCGAGCGCCGTCGCGGACTGGCTCGGCATCAGCGAGCGGGCGGAGGAGGGCGCGATCTTCGACGTCGCGGTGGTCGGCGGCGGCCCCGCCGGTCTCGCCGCCGCCGTCTACGCCGCCTCGGAAGGGCTGACGACGATCGTCATCGAGCAGGAGGCGCCGGGCGGCCAAGCCGGCACCTCGTCCAAGATCGAGAACTATCTCGGCTTTCCGACCGGCATCTCCGGCGCGGCGCTGGCCGGCCGGGCGCAGGCGCAGGCGCAGAAATTCGGAGCCCGCCTCAGCATCGCGCGCGCCGCGACGACGCTCGTCTGCGACGGGCCGCCCTACAGGGTCGGCCTGGAGGACGGCAGCAGCGTCCGCGCGCGGGCGGTGGTGGTGGCGACCGGCGCGCGCTATCGCCGCCTCGACCTGCCGAACTACGCCCGCTTCGAAGGCCAGGGCATCCACTACGCGGCGGCCGCGCTGGAAGCCGCCCTGTGCGAGGGGCAGGAGGTGGTGCTCGTCGGTGGCGGCAACTCGGCCGGCCAGGCGGCGATGTTCCTGTCGCGCATCGCCAGCCACGTCCACGTGGTGGTGCGCGGACCCGGCCTCGCCGAGACGATGTCGGACTATCTCGTCAGCCGCATCGCCACCTCGCCGACGATCACCGTGCACCCGTCGACCGAGATCGTCGCCCTCGATGGCGATGCCGTGCTGCGCTCGGTGACGTGGCGGGACGGGGCCGGGCGCAGCGAGACCCGGATGGCCGGCAATCTCTTCGTGATGATCGGCGCGGACCCCAATACCGGCTGGCTGGGCGGGTGCCTGCCCGTCGACGGGAAGGGCTTCGTCTCGACGGGGCGGGACAGCCTCGGTCGGGCGCTGGAGTCGCCCTACGCGACCACGGTTCCCGGCATCTTCGCCGTCGGCGACGTCCGCTCCGGCTCCGTCAAGCGGGTCGCCTCGGCGGTCGGGGAAGGCTCCGTCGTCGTCCAGGCGATCCACCACTTCCTGCAGCCGATCGCCGGCTGAAGGCCGCTCCCGCGCCGGGCGATCACCCACGCCGACCCGCATCGACGGTGGCTCGGTCCACCTCGCCCGGGCGCGGCCGGCCGCGCCTATACGTCCGTATATCTCATTGAAACCGATGAGCGATTTCGCCGGGAGGGCGACTTTCGTATCTGTCTTCTGGAGAGCACGCGCGCAACAGGAGGGTTCCAATGACCGGTCTCGACCCGAACACGCTCGACGAGCGCATCGCCATCGCACGCGAAAACCTTCGCCAGCTCGTCGAACAGGCCGCCGCGTTCTCCGGCGCCGCCGACGAGGACCGCGCCGCCGGTCGCATCGCCGAGCAACAGGCACTGCTCGATCGCCTGATCGCCGACCGCGATCGCGCGGCCAGCGGGCTGTGGCCGGACGCGCGGTGATCTCGCCGACACCGCAGGAGGGACGCCGATGTCTTCGCCCGAGCCCCACCCTCCCGGCGACAGCAGAGCGGCGCCGCCCGGCGCCGAACCCGCCCCGGATGCGGCGTCCGCTCCTCACAATCCCGGCTCATCCGGTCTGCGCCGCCTGCTCATCCCGCTCGCCTGCGTCGCCGCCGTCGGCGGGCTGCTCGTCGTCGCCAACCAGCGCTGGGACACCTGGGCGAGCGACCTGCCGACACAGGCCACCGACGACGCCTACGTGCACGCCGACGTGTCGCTGCTGAGCGCCCGGGTCGGCGGCAACGTCCTCGCGGTGACGGTGCACGACTACCAGACGGTGAAGGCCGGCGAGGCGCTGGTGCAGATCGACCCGGCCGACTACCAGGCCGCGGTCGACGCCGCAGAGGCCGGTGTCGCCGGTGCGCGGGCCGCCCTCGCCAACCTGAAGAACCAGGAGGCGCTGCAGACGGCGCTGGTCAGCCAGGCGGAGGCTCAGCAGGCGTCGGCGGTGGCCATCGCGACGGAGATGAAGCAGGAGTTCGACCGTCAGGATTCCCTGCTCAAGGGGGGCCTCGTCGGCACCCTCCGGCAGGTGCAGCAGGCCACCGCCGATCTCGCCAAGGCCTCGGCGGAGGTGCTTTCGACACGGGCGGCGGTGGTGGCGCAGCAGCGCGAACTCGACGTGCTGGTCGGCCAGGAGGCGAGCCTGAGGGCGAGCCTCGACGCGGCCGAGGCCAACCTGAAGACCGCGCAGCTGAAGCTCGGCTACACCAAGGTGGTGGCGCCCTTCGACGGCACCGTCGGGACGCGGCTGGTGCAGGTCGGCGACTACGTCGACGTCGGCACCAACCTGATCGCCGTCGTTCCGATCCCCGCCGTCTACGTGATGGCGAACTTCAAGGAGACGCAACTCACCCGCGTCGAGCCGGGCCAGCCCGTCGACGTCTCCGTCGACACCTTTCCGGGCGACGTGCTGCGCGGCCGGGTGGAACGGCTGTCGCCGGCGAGCGGATCGGTGTTCGCGCTGCTGCCCCCCGACAACGCCACCGGAAACTTCACCAAGGTGGTGCAGCGCATTCCGGTCCGCATCGCCTTCGAGCCGGGCCAGCCCCTCGTGGCCAAGCTCAGGGCGGGCATGTCGGTCGAGGCCCGCATCCACGTCGATGGGCCGCGGTGAGCGCGGTGACCGCCACCACGACCCGGGCGGGCGACGAGACGCAGGGGGTCCGATGCCCTCGGCCGGCCTATGCCGCGGCGGCGGTGCTGCTCGGCTCGTTCCTGGTCGGCTTCGACACCCGCCTGTTCTCCATCGGCCTGCCGGACCTGCGCGGCGCCTTCGGTCTCAGCTTCGACGAAGGCGCCTGGCTCAGCACCATCGCGACGGCACCGCAGATCTTCATCGCGCCGGCGGTCGCCTGGCTCGCCGCCACCTTCGGCGTCCGCCGCGTGCTGCTGTGGCCGAGCCTCGTCTACGCCGGCGTGTCGCTCGCCATCCCTGAGGCGCGCGACTGGGAGACGCTCGTCGTCCTGCACGCGCTGCGCGGATTCTTGCTCGGTGTCTTCATCCCCGCCACCATCATGATCATCTTCCGCAACCTGCCGATGCGATGGTGGGTGCCGGCGCTGGCGATCTACGCCTTCCGCCTCGCCTTCTCGCAGAATGCCGGGGTGCTCATCGTCGGCTTCTACGAGCAGTATTTCAGCTGGCAGTGGGTCTACTGGCAGGACGTGCTGATCGCGCCGGTGATCGGGCTGCTCGTCGTCCTCGGCACGCCCCGCGAGCGCGTCGACGTCAAGCTGCTCGAGAGCGCCGACTGGGGCGGCATGCTGCTGCTGGGGACGAGCTGGGCGCTGATCTACGTGGCGCTCGACCAGGGCAACCGCCTCGACTGGCTGCAGTCCGGCCTCGTCACCACGCTGCTCGTCGCCGGTGTCGTCCTGCACGTCGCGTTCTTCGTCAACGAGCGCCTGGTCGCCGCCCCGTGGGCGAGCCACAAGGCCATCCTCTCGCGCAACATCATCGGCGCCTTCCTGGTCGTCCTCGCCTTCGACGTCGCCAGCCTGTCGAACAGCCTGCTGGTGCCGGGATTCCTCAGCAACGTCATCGGCCTGCGCCCGGAGCAGACGGGATGGTCGCTGTTCCTCGGCACCGCGGCGCCGCTGCTGGTGGTGATGCCCGTCGCCGTCTGGATGATCCGCCGGTACGACGCGCGCCTCACCTTGCTCGTCGGCTTTCTCGCCTTCGCCGTCGCCGGCCTGATGGGCACGACGGTCACCCACGAATGGGCTCCGTGGACGTTCCTGCCGATGGCGCTGCTGCAGTCGGTCGGGCAGGGGTTCACGTTCTTCGCCGTCGTCGTCTACATCCTCGCCAATGCCGACCTGAAGCTCGCCACCGCGATGGCGGCCTATATCCAGGTGCTGCGGCTCGGCGGCGCCGAGACCGCCGTCAGCCTGATGACGACGCTGCTCCGCCAGCGCGAGCAGCTGCATTCCTACCTGATCGGCCTGAACGTGCCGGCACCGAGCGTGGCGGTCGGCCGCGCCCTCGAAAGCCTCGCGGCGTCGTTCGCGGCGGCGGGCAGCTCCCACGGCCTCGCCGGACAGCGCGGCGTCTCCGTCCTCGCCCAGATGGTGGCTCGGGAAGCCAACGTGCTCGCCTACATCGACGCCTTCCAGGTGACGGTGTGGGGGGCCCTCGCCGGCATCCTCATCGTCGCCCTGCTCGGCCGAGCGCCCGCCGGCCCGCTCAGCCCGCGATCCTGAGCGCTCGGCCATCGGGTCGCACGCGCCGGACATGTCCCGGCCTGCGCTCCTGCAGAACGCCCAGATATGACCCGCCTATACCCCAGTATAATAGTGAATATTGCTCCACTCTATAATGTCTATTTGTCAGCTCGACGCCGGCAGGTGCCAGTTCTTCATGCCTCCGCGGTAAATCAGCGAAACACGGCTGACGTCGAACGTTCAATTTCCGCAAAACTTGGAGTAACTCCCATGGACAACGGTTTCGTCAAGACCTCCGACGGCGTCCGCATCTTCTACAAGGACTGGGGCCCGCGGGACGCGCAGCCGATCGCCTTCCACCACGGCTGGCCGCTGTCGTCCGACGATTGGGACGCGCAGATGCTCTACTTCCTCGGCAAGGGATACCGCGTCGTCGCCCACGATCGGCGCGGCCACGGCCGCTCGTCGCAGGTGAGCGACGGCCACGACATGGACCACTACGCCGCCGACGCGGCGGCCGTCGCCCAGCATCTCGACCTGCGCAATGCCGTCCACATCGGCCACTCCACGGGCGGCGGCGAGGTCGCCCGCTATGTGGCGAAGTTCGGCCAGCCGCAGGGCCGCGTCGCCAAGGCGATCCTGGTCAGCGCCGTTCCGCCGCTGATGCTGAAGACCGAGGCGAACCCCGGTGGCACGCCCCTCGAGGTGTTCGACGGCTTCCGGGCGGCGCTCGCGGCCAACCGTGCCCAGTTCTACATCGACGTCGCCGCCGGCCCGTTCTACGGCTTCAACCGCCCGGGCGCGAAGGTCTCGCAGGGTGTCATCGACAACTGGTGGCGGCAGGGGATGATCGGCAGCGCCAAGGCGCACTACGAGGGCATCAAGGCGTTCTCGGAGACCGATCAGACCGAGGACCTGAAGGCGATCACGGTGCCGACGCTCGCCGTGCAGGGGGACGACGACCAGGTCGTTCCCTACACCGACGCCAGCCTGCTGCAGGCGAAGCTCCTGAAGAACGGCACGCTGAAGATCTATCCGGGCTTCCCGCACGGCATGCTGACCACCCATGCCGACGTGATCAACCCCGACCTGCTCGCCTTCATCAAGGCCTGAGCGCGCACTGGCGCGGCCGTGGGTCGTGGACCCGCGGCCGGCCGCAGCCCCTTCCGATGGAGCCGTGGAGCAAAGAGATGACCAACGCCACCCTCACCGCGCGCCGCACCGCGGCGCTGCACACCCCGACCGACCTCGGCGCCGACGCCACCCGCGACATCGCCGCGGCGCTGACCGGCCTGCTCGCCGACATGTTCGCCCTCTATTTGAAAACCAAGAACTTCCACTGGCATCTGTCGGGGCCGCACTTCCGCGACTACCACCTGATGCTCGACGAGCAGGGCGACCAGATCTTCGCCACCACCGACGCGATCGCCGAGCGGGCGCGCAAGGTCGGCGGCACGACTCTGCGCTCGATCGGTCACATCCAGCGGCTGCAGCGCCTGCTCGACAACGACGCCGACTTCGTCACCGCCTCCGACATGCTGGCCGAGCTCGGCAGCGACAACAAGCAGCTCACCGGCTACCTGCGCGCCGCCCACGCCGTCTGCGAGGAGTATGGCGACGTCGCCAGCACCAGCCTCATCGAGGTGTGGATCGACGAGGCCGAGCGCCGCACCTGGTTTCTCTACGAGGCGACCCGCTCCAACCACTGAAACGCTTCGGCCCCGGCCTCCGACCCTCCACCCGGGGGTGTCGGAGGCGCGCCCCGAGCAGGAGGTCCATCGTGATCATGGCATCGCAACCCGAGCCGACGAGACTGCTCCAGCCCGGCACGGCCGCCCCCGACTTCGCGCTGCCGGCGACGCCGGGCCAGCAGCTGTCGCTCGCCGAGCTCCGCGGCAGGCCGGTCATCCTGGCGTTCTATCCGGCGGACTGGAGCCCGGTCTGCGGCGACCAGATGGCGCTCTACAGCCAGATCCTCGGCGAATTCCAAGCCTATGGCGCGCAGCTCGTCGGCATCTCGACCGACGGGGTCTGGTGCCACGCGGCGTTCGCCGAGGCGCGCCACCTGCACTTTCCCTTGCTCGCCGACTTCGAGCCGAAGGGTCGGGTCGCCCGCGCCTACGGCGCCTACCGCGCCAAGGAGGGAACGTCCGAGCGCGCGCTGTTCGTCCTCGACGCCGGCGGCACCATCGCCTGGAGCCACCTCTCGCCCGTCGGCATCAACCCCGGCGCCGACGGCATCCTCGCGGCCCTCGACGTCCTCGTCGGCCGCCCGAAATGATCTTGAGGGACCCGCCATGTCACACCTGACGCCCCCCGTCTCCGACGACGACCACGCCGAAGGGCCGGCCGATGCGCCCGTCACCCTCGTCGAATACGGCGACTATGAGTGCCCCTACTGCGGCGAGGCCTACGCGGTGCTGAAGGCCGTGCAGCGCGCGATGGGCGACCACCTGCGCTTCGTCTTCCGCAACTTCCCGCTCACCGAGATGCACCCGCACGCCGCCCACGCCGCCGAGTTCGCCGAGGCGGCGGCCGGGATCGGCAAGTTCTGGGAGGCTCACGACCTTCTCTACGAGAACCAGACCGCCCTCGACGACGACAGCCTCGTCTCCTACGGCGCCAGCATCGGCCTGCAGCGCTCGGCCGTCCTCGACGCCTTCGACGGCCGCTTCGACGACCGCATCCGGCGGGATTTCGCCGGCGGCCTGCGCAGCGGCGTCAACGGCACGCCGAGCCTGTTCATCAACGGCGTCCGCTACGACGGCGAGCGCGACGTCGAGAGCCTGGTCGCGGCCCTGCGGGCGGCGGCAGCGGACAGGCACGGGGCGCGGTAGCAGGAGTTTCGGGGCGGCGCGGGACCACTTCGCCAGCCACACATCGGCCAGAGCACGGCCCGCCCGGTTCGACATGACCCGGACGGGCTATGCTCTGCCTTCGATTCTGGCCCCACTCGATCGTGTTCGAGCAACCTTGCGACTGGCATCGACGACGACGATCCCGCCGGCCGAACGCCGCAGCGGGGCGTCTGCACCTGCGCGAGGCGGACGCCGCCCGTCGCGCAGGTGCCTGGCGTGACGACGATCAGCGCCGTCCGGTACTCGCCGTCGCCCGACGGGCGATGCTGGCGGCGAAGAGCGGCGTCTCCCGGCGGTTGTGGTCGCCGCCTGCCTCCTGGCGAGCAGCGGCCGCAGCCTCGAATGTCTGACCGTGAGAGGCGAGGAACTCCATGAAGACGTCCGTCGGATGCGACGTGACGCGGTTGGTGTAACGACTGCGCCCTTCACCGATGGGCTCGGCGACCAACTCCCACACGACGTTCACCTGCGTGCGGCCGAGTGGAGTGAACACGTCGGAGATCGAGTTCATGCGGCAGTAGGTCGGGGTCGCCTCTTCGGCAACGTAGTGCTGGATGACGAGCCCGGTACCGATCATCTCGACATTGATCGACATGCGAACCCCGTCATCGGTACTCGTCGTGCCGGCAGCGATGTGATCAGGCGAGCAGCAGCGCTGGTACTCGGCCTCGGGAAGAGCGAAGAGCCACTCCGCGATGTTTATATCGGCGATGTCGACGTCGATCTCCTCGGAGAATGCAGAGAATGACAGCGTCTGGTCCGTCAGGACTTTCATGTGATACTCCATTTGCACAATATGAAAGGAAGAGTTGAAGCAGCCTCAAAGCTGGCACTGCAGTATGAAGTTAATGATTATTGGTCGATAGCTTACTCTGGTTGATGGATTTAAAGACTTCGGTTGCGTGACGCATACCTTGGTTTAGCGAGGGTTCCTTCGACGTTGGGATCGCGCACGCGAGGGCGGCAGACGTGAGGGAGCGGCTTGCGTGCGGATGCGCACGCCGGCGTGACAGCGCCGGGACGGTGTCAGCGCCGCGCCGCGTCGCGGCTTTCGAGCGCCGCTTCGAGGCAGCGGATCATCGCCTGGCCGTCGAAGGGCTTGGCCAGGAAACCGTAGGCGCCGGCTTCCTCGGCCTGTCGGCGCAGGCGCTCCTCGGGGAAGGCGGTGATGAGGATCACCGGCAGGTCGCTGCGCTCGGTGGCGAGGTGGCTCTGCAGCTCCGGCCCGCTCATCCCCGGCATCTGCACGTCGGTGATCAGGCAGTCCACCTCGCCCAGCCGCCCCGATGCCAGGAAGTCCTCCGCCGATGCAAAGCTCAGGGCCTGGAAGCCGAGCGAACGCACCAGGCTGCCGACTGCGACCCGGACAGAATCGTCATCGTCGACGATGGCTACGGTGAAGGGCAAGGAGACGCGTCTTTCAAGTTGTGCCGCCCACACCTTCGCCACGTCCGGGCGTCGCTTTCTGGCGGTGGTTCACCTTGCTCCGCCGTCAGCGAGAATGGAATCATACGGAGGTTTACGCGCTCAGGCGGGCCGCTGGCCGACGCCGAGAACCTCCGCCATGCGGACGAGATCGGCGAGCGAGCGCGCCTTCAGCTTCCGCATGACGTTGCCGCGGTGGATCTTGACGGTGATTTCACTGAGACCGACTTCCGCGGCGACCTGCTTGTTCATCAACCCTGCGGTGACGTGGCCCATGATCTCGCGCTCGCGCGGGCTCAAGGTGGCGTACAGGGCCTTCAGCTCTCCCACCTGCCGCTCGCTCTCCCGGCGCTTGCGATCGTGCTCGATGGCGAGGGTGACGGCGTCGAGCATGTCCTGGTCGCGGAAGGGCTTGGCGAGGAAGTCGACGGCACCCGCCTTCATCGCCCGAACCGACATCGGGATGTCGCCGTGGCCGGTCATGAAGATGATCGGGATGGCGTTGCTCTCCCGCGCGAGCTGCGACTGGAAGTCGAGGCCGCTGACGCCGGGCAGGCGCACGTCGAGGACGAGGCAGCTCTCGACGTCGGGAAGCTTGGTGGCGAGCAACTCCGCCGCCGACGCGAACAGCTGGACGCGCAGGCCGACCGAGCGGAACAGGCTGTCGAGGGCGTCGCGCACCGAACCGTCGTCGTCGACGACGAGGACGACCGGGCCGGCGGTTTCGCTCTTCTTCGCGACGGGTTGCGTATTCACGATCCGGTCTCCTCGAGAATCGGCAAGGTGAAGCGAAACTCGGCGCCGCGGCCTTCGGAGCGGTTGGCGGCGGAGATGCGGCCGCCGTGCGCTTCGACGATCGAGCGGCAGATCGACAGCCCCATACCCATGCCGTCGGTCTTCGTCGAGTAGAACGGGTCGAACAGGCGCGCGGCGCCGTCGGCGGACAGCCCCGGCCCGGTATCGCCGACGATCACCGCGAGCCACCCCGGCTCGCCGCGCCTCACCCCGACACGGAGTTCGCGCGGGCCGCCCTCCACCGACGCCATCGCCTGCATGGCGTTGACGAGGAGATTGATGAGGACCTGCTGCAGCTGGATGGGATCGCCGTTGACGGCCGGGATGTCCGGCGGCAGGTCGAGCGACAGCGTCGCGCGCCGGCGCTCGACCTCGCGCCGGACCAGGAGGACGGTCTCCTCGACGACGTCGTGCAAGGCCACCGGCTGGTGGCGCGCCGCGCCCTTGCGCGACATCGCCCTGAGGCGCCAGACCACCTCGCTCGCCCGCCGGCCGTCGGCAACCATGCGCTCCATCGCGGCCTTCACTTCGTCGAGGTCCGGCACGCTGCGTGTCAGCCAGCGCAGGCCCGCCTCGCCGTTCGTGACGATCGCCGCCAGCGGCTGGTTTACCTCGTGGGCGATCGACGCCGTCAGCTCGCCGAGCGTCGTCAACCGCGTCACGTGGGCGAGCTCCGCCTGGGCCTGCGCCAGTGCCTCCTCGGCATGCTTGGCTTCCGTGATGTCGACGAGCGCTCCGACGACCTCGGTGGCGTCGGCGGCGTCGGCGCCGCGATATCCGACGGCCCTGACGTGGCGCACGGTGCCGTCGGGCCAGACCAGCCGGCCGACGTGCTCGAAGCCGGAGGCGCCGTTCAGCAACGCCTCGAACTGGTGGCGGATCGCGCCGACGTCGTCGCCGTGCCAGCGCGTCAGTGCGTCCTCGAACGTCGGCCGCCCGTCGGCGGGGTAGCCGGCGATGCGGGCCGCCTCTGCGGACAGCGTCAGCTCGTGGGTCGCGAGATCGACGGTGAAGCTGCCGATGCTGGTCAGGCGCTGGGCGTCCGCGAGCTGCTCCTGGGCGCGCCGCAACGAATCCTCGACGCGGCGCCGATCCTCGATGTCCATGGCGGTGGCGTACCAGCAGCGCGTCTCGCCGTCGGCGTCGCGGTGGGGGGCCGCCCGCAGCAGGAACCACCGGAAGGTCCCGTCGGCGCGCCGCAGCCGTGCCTCGAACTCGCCCGGCTCGGACGACGAGAGCATCGCGGCGAGGCGGGCCTCTGCCGCCGCGGCGTCGGCCGGGTGGAGGGCGCTGCGCCAGTCCCAGTGCGCCGCCGCCTCCGCTGCGAGGCCGGCATAGTCGAGCCAGCGCCGGTTGAGATAGGTGACGCTGCCGTCCGGCAGCATGCTCCAGGCGAGGGCGGGGATCGTGTCGAGGGCGAGCTTGAGCTCGCGCTCCTTCTCCAGCAGGCGTGCCTCGGCGCGCTTGCGGTCGTCGATGTCGGTGTTGATGCCGTACCAGCGGATGATCTCGCCATCCTCGCCGCGCAGCGCCTCCGCCTGGGTCAGCGTCCAGCGGTGCCGGCCGTCGCCCTGGCGGATGCGGGCGACGGTGCTGAACGACTGCCCCGTCGCCAGCGACCGCTCCCACGCCGCGGTGACCTGGGAACGGTCGTCCGGGTGGATGATCGCACTCCAGTCCGGGCCGGTGACGTCGGCGAGCGTCAGCCCGACGTCCGCCCAGCGCGCGTTGACGAACTGCACGCCGCTGCCGTCGGCGGCGGAGATCCAGACGAGTGCCGGGATGACGTCGACGGCGAGCAGCAGCTCGCGTTCCCGCTGCTCCGCCATCCGTTCGGCTGCGCGGCGCTCGCTGATGTCGGTGTTGGTCTCGAGGATGGCGAGGGGCCGCCCTTGGGCGTCGCGCTGCAGGGCCCAGCGGCTCTCGAGGGTGATCGTCCGCCCCTGCCGGGTCGTGTGCGTCAGCTCGCCGTGCCAGCAGTCCGTCCGCAGCAGCTGCGTCTCGATGACGTCGAGCGGCTCCGGGAACTCCGTCTGCAGGAGATCGTGGCTGAGCCGCCCGAGCGCCTCGCTCCGCGACCAGCCGTAGAGGTCCTCCGCCGCCCGGTTCCAGTAGGTGATGACGCCGCTGACGTCGCGGGCGAAGACGGTGTCGTGGGTGAGGTCGAGGAGCCGGGCCCGATCGGCGAGGCTCTTTGCGGCGGCCTGGTAGCGCAACACCAGGGCCGCGGTGACGGCGATCGCCGCGAGGCTGACGAGAAGCCGCGCCGTCGCGTCCTCGGCGAAGTCGTGGGCGTGGCCGACGAGATAGCTCGTCGTCGCCAGCAGCACGCAGCCGATCGTCGCCGCGGTGATGCCGCGGCGCCCGGCGAAGCCCGCCACCATCAGCACGACGAGCACGTAGAGGACCGCCACCGCCATGCCGATGGGCGAGAACGTGTCGAACAGGAAGATGGCGGCGGCGGTCGCGCCGGCCATCAGGGGGAGGATTCGCATCCTCGTCGCGTTCGTCGTCACGGACACCTTCGAGGTTGTCAGGGGATGGCGGGTCGGGAGCGGCCCCTCGGCCCGGGTCGTCCCCGCCCGCGCGGGCCGCCGGCGAGAGCCGTCCGCCAGCACCTGCAGTCGCAGCGCCGGCGGGCGGGCGGGCAGCCCGGAGAATGTCGAAGCTCACTGGCCTCGACAAGCCATACGGCCGGATGACGCGGGCTCGATCGCGCAGGACCGCACTCGGCGAGCGGTGCGATCCCCGCGACGGCTGAGAGCTGAAACACGAGTTCCGCCCGGCGGGCGATGCCGAGCTCGCGGAACACGCGGGCGGCACCGCGCCTTCACCCGGGCGCACCGATCGAGCCCGCGCGATTTGGATGTTGCCGCATCGAGACTGTTTTGCGACCAAGGGGCCCGGCGCCACCGGGCGTCACGCCGACCGCGCACCATCGCCTGATCCAGGACGACCGCGATCCCGAAAGGACGACTATGAAACTTCGACTTCCCCTCTGCGCGGCGCTGCTGGCCGTCCCTCTGGCCTTCCTGCAGGTGCAGGCCGCGCAGGCCCTCGACTGTCCGGCTGGCGGTGCGGTCGCGGGGGACCCCGCGCAGGCTGCTGCCATCTCGGCGACGCTCGGCGGAGGGGCGGCCTTCGAGGATCTCGGATGGCTGAATACCTCGGTCGGCGACCTGATCGGGCGCGGCATCCCCCGGACGGTGATCATCGACGACATGATCGGCGCCTATTGCCGACAGGTGGCCGCCGAGGCCGGCTCGTCCGAGGCTGCACAGACCGCGAAGATCCGCACGTTTGCGGCGCGCATCACGCAGATCGCCTATGCGGGCGGCGGCGGCGACGAGATCATCCTCAACGTTCCCTTCAGCGCCGCCACCATCGAGAAGATCGATGACCAGGCGCGGGCCGCCGGCGTCTCGGCGGAAGCGTGGGTCGCGGAGGCCGTCGAGGACAGCCTCGACTGAGGCGGGACCCGTGCGGGGCGGCCGGGCGACGCCTGGTCCCCCGGGCGGGCGCCGCCGCTAAAAGCCGCTCTTGATGCGCAGATGCGTGTGCTCGTGGGCGGAGCCCTGGTTGTGGACGTGGTTGACGCCGTCCTCGACGACCGGGATGAGGCTGAGCGCGCCGTGCATGACGCCGCGCTCGACGAACAGCGCTTCCGCGTACGACGCGATGTCGCCCACCCGCCCGCGCATCAGCGTCACGTCGATCGACGTCTTGTGATCGAGGGGCACCGACAGCGCCGAAACCGTCTGGTCGTGGCGGTCGAGCCGGCTCTGGGGCACCCGGGCGGCGAGGTTGCGCATCGACTGGTCGATGGCGCAGCTGATGACCGCGAAGCACGGGGCGTCCGACGGCGCCGACCCTCCCGACGCCAGGCCGCGGCGGACGAGGTCGCGGATCGCCTCCGAGCGGCTCACGGCGCCGGTCTTCGCCATGTAGGCGTCGAGGTCCGCGGCGAGGTCGTCGTCGATGGTGATGGTCGTCCGCTGCACGGCAGCCTCCCCAGGCATCGGGAACGTCCGCCACCCTAGCGGCATCGCGCCATCCGTTCACCCGTCGCCTGCCGCTTCGGCGCTTGCACGACGGCGGATCTCGCTCGTATGATTTTTGCGGTGCATTTTCATAACGGGACGAAGCGATGCCCTTGCCGCCGGCCCTGCTCCGCGCCTGCATCGCCGCCGGTCTGATGGTGTCCGCGGCCGGGCCCGCCCGGGCGCACTTCCAGGAGATCATCCCGTCGGCCGACGTGCTGCCCGACGGCGGCGAAGTGACGGTCGAGCTGGTCTTCACCCATCCCTTTGACGGCGGGCCCGTCATGGCGATGCAGCGGCCGGTGCAGGTCGGCGTGCTCTTTGGCGGCGAACGGACCGACCTGACGGATCGCCTCGTCGAGGCGCCGGTCGACGGCAAGAGCGCCTGGTCCTTCCGCCACACCCTGGCTGAGCCGGGGGCGGCGATCTTCTATGTCGAGCCGCAGCCCTACTGGGAGCCGGCGGAGGGCAAGTACATCGTCCACTACGCCAAGGTGCTGGTCGACGGCTACGCCTCCGGCGAAGGCTGGGACGACCTCGTCGGGCTGCCGGTCGAGATCCGGGCGCTGACCCGCCCGACGGGGATCTGGACGGGCAACGTCTTCACCGGGGTGGTGCTGAAGACGGGCGAGCCGGTCCCCTTCGCCGAGGTCGAGGTGGAATTCATCAACGACGGCTCGGTGACGCCGCCGAACGACGCCTTCGTCACCCAGGTGATCAAGGCCGACGCCAACGGCACCTTCACCTACGCCATGCCGCGCGCCGGGTGGTGGGGCTTTGCCGCCCTGCTCGAGGGCGACGCGCCGATGGCCTCTCCGGACGGCAAGGCCGCCCCGGTGGAGGAAGGCGCGCTCGTCTGGGTGAAGGCGACCGACATCGGCGCGGACTAGCCGGCGATGGCGCACATCCCCGACGGCATCCTGTCGGCCCCCGTCCTGATCGGCGGTGGCGTCCTCGCGGTGGCCGGCGTCGCCGCCGGCCTGCGGCGGCTCGACGACCGGATGATCCCGCGGACCGCGCTCCTGGCCGCCGCCTTCTTCGCAGGCTCGCTGATCGCGGTGCCCGTCGGGCCCTCCAGCATCCACCCGCTGCTTGCCGGGCTGATGGGGCTGATGCTCGGCAGCGCCACCTTCCTCGCCGTGCTCGTGGCGCTCCTGCTGCAGGCGCTGCTGTTCGGCTTCGGCGGTCTGACGACGCTCGGCGTCAACACGGTGAACATCGCGCTGCCCGGCGTTCTCCTCGGCATGCTGCTCGGCCCGGCGATCCGCATGACGACGCAGCCCGCCGTCCGCACCCTCCTCGCAGCCGGCGTTGGCGGGCTGGCCGCACTCGCAACCGGCGGGCTCGTCGCGCTCTCTCTCTGGCTGTCGTCGTCGGACTATGTGCCGGTCGCCAGCGTCGTCGCCGCCACCTACCTGCCGCTGGCGGTGGGCGAAGCCGCGCTCACCGCCTTCGTCGTGGCCTTCCTCGCCCGCGTCCAGCCCGACGCCCTGTCGCCGGCCGGGCGATGATCCGCGCGCTGCTGGCCCTGCTCATCGTCTGCGCCACGGCGTTTCCGGCCAGCGCCCACAGGCTGAAGGTGTTCGCGACCGTCGAGGGCAGCACGATCCGCGGCTATGCCTTCTTCGTCGGCGGTGGCCGGGCGGCGCTGGTGCCGTGGGCCGCGAAGGACGCCTCCGGCGGCACGTTGGCGTCCGGGACGACGGACGAGCAGGGCGGGTTCAGTTTCGCCGTTCCGCCGCCGCCCGTGTCGGACGTGACGGTGACGGTCGACACCCGCGAGGGCCACGTCGCCGCGGCGACGCTGGCGGCCGCCCGTCTCGGCGGAACGGCGGCAGCGGCGCCGGATCCGGTGCCGGCCCGCGCCGGGGCCACTGCGCCGGCGGGGTTTTCAGACGACGCGGCCGCGCAGGCGGATCGCCGTCTCGCCGCGACGGTGGAGGCGGCCGTGCAGCGGCAGGTCGGCCCGCTGCTGGAACGCTTCGAGCAGCTGGAAACGCGCCTGCGCCTCGCCGACGTGCTGTCGGGCGTGTTCCTCATCCTCGGCCTGGCGGGGGCGGCACTGTGGGTCCGCGGTCGCCGCACATGAGGTGGCCCGAGGACCTGCGCCTGCGGATCGTCGCGAGCGTCCTGGTGATCGCCTGCCTGTCGCAGGTGCAGTCGCTCGCCGTCGCGGCGTCGGCGCTCGGCCTCGCCGCGCTTGCCGCGCTGATCTCCGGCGCCGCCAGGCGGCACTGGCGCCGCCTGCTGCACGTCGAGGCCTTCCTGGTGCTGCTGCTGGTGACGCTGCCGTTCACCATCCCGGGGCAGCCGCTCGCTGCGCTCGGGCCGGTCACCGCCAGTGTCGAGGGCGTGGGGCGGGCGGCGTCGATCCTGTGCCGGGTGTCGGCGTCGGTGCTGATCGCCCTGACGATGCTGGGCGACGTCGAGCCGGTCCGCTTCGGCGCGGCCCTGCGCGGCCTCCACGTTCCCGAGCGGCTGACGCGGCTGTTCGTGTTCACCGCGCACTACGTGACGCTGATCGGCGCGGAGGGCCGCCGCCTCCACGACGCCATGCGGGCCCGTGCCTTCCGGCCACGGTCGAACCTCCACACCTGGCGCAGCTATGGCAATCTGATCGGAATGCTGCTGGTGCGCGCCCTCGACCGGGCGCATCGCGTCGAGGAAGCCATGCGCTGCCGGGGCTTTGCCGGCCATTTTTTCCGCACCGTGCAGGGCCGACCGCCGGTGCGCGACTGGATCGCCGTCTCGCTGATGGCGGCGGCGGGCGTCGCCGCGCTGGCGGCCGACTGGCGATGAGCCCGCTGATCCGGCTCGACGGCGTCGCCGTGTCCCGCAGCGGCGTGCCGCTGCTCCACGACGTCGACCTCGCTCTGATGGCCGGCGAACGGCTGGCGATCGTCGGTCCCAACGGCGCCGGCAAGACGACGCTGCTGCGGACGGTCGTCGGCCTGGAGCGGGCGGCCCGCGGCACGGTGCAGCTGTTCGGCACGGCGTGCGCCACGGAGAAGCAGTTCCGGGTGTTCCGGCCGCGCATCGGCTTCCTCTTCCAGGACAGCGACGACCAGCTGTTCTGCCCGACCGTCATCGAGGACGTGGCGTTCGGACCGCTCAACACCGGCTGCCCGGACGACGAGGCGCGCGAGCACGCCCGGGCGGCGCTCGAGCGGCTCGGCATCGGCCATCTGGCCGATCGCATCAGCCACCGCCTGTCCGGCGGCGAGAAGCGGCTGGTCTGCCTCGCCGGCCTACTGGCGATGCGGCCCGACGTGCTGTTGCTCGACGAGCCGACCAACGGCGTCGACGCCCGCAACGAGCAGCGCCTGCGCGATGCCCTGCACGCCTTCCCGGGCGCGATGCTGCTCGTCTCGCACGACGAGCATTTCGTCGCCGAGCTGGCGACGCGGGCGATGGTGATCGACGACGGCGTGCTGTCACCCGCCGAGGTGCACCTGCACGCGCACACCCACCGCCACATCCATCAGAAACCGGACTGACGCCGCAAGGCGATGCCCATCGCGGACGGCCTGCGGTTCCGTTGCGAGGAGCATATCCACGGCGATGTCTGGGTCATTCCCGGCGAAGCGATGCAGGGCCGGCGGGATACGACGGCGGACGTTCGCTCCTCGAGCGCTCTGGTGCCACGGCTCCAAAAGGGTGTGGCAGAACGATGCCGGATCAGCGGGAACTCGCTGTGCTGTCGCTGATCTCAGGGAGCCGACAGGGTCGCAAGTTCTGCCTGCCTGAGCGCCACCAGCCGCCGCCGATGGGCGGTGTGGGCGGCGACGGCGCCGGGCGCCGGCACCACGCGCGCCAAGCCTTCCGCCACGGCGGCCTGCGCCACGGCTTCGGCGACGAGCGGATAGAGCGCGTCGTCGAGCGGCGAGGGGAGGATGCCGGTCGGGCCGAGGTCGGCGTCCGGCACGAGGCCGGCGATGGCGCGGGCGGCGGCGGCGCACATCGTCGGCGTGATGCGGCGCGCCTTGGTGTCGAGCGCGCCGCGCATCAGTGCCGGGAAGGCGAGCAGGTTGTTGCAGTGGTTCGGATAGTCGAAGCGGCCGCTCGCGACCACCGCGGCCCCCGCCGCCAACGCCTCGGCCGGCATGATCTCCGGCTCCGGATTGGCCAGCGCGAAGACGATGGCGCCCGGCGCCATGCTCGCCACCATCGCCCGTGAGACGAGGCCGCTCTTCGACACGCCGACGAAGCCGTCGGCGCCGGCCATCGCCTCTGCGAGACCGCCGCGGCGGCCGTCGCGGTTGGTCTGCCGCGCGACGTCGCGCCAGTGGGCGTGCTGGTGGTCGTCGTCGCGGTGCAGGATGCCGCCGACGTCGACGGCGACGATGTCGCCGATGCCGATCGCCCGCAGCATGGTGATGGCGGCGCGGCCGGCGGCGCCGACGCCGTTGACGACGACGCGGGCGTCTTCTGGGCGGCGGCCGGTGACGCGCAGCGCGTTGAGGAAGCCGGCGGCGATCACGGTTGCGGTGCCGAACTGGTCGTCGTGCAGGATCGGCACCGACAGCCGCTCTTCCAGCGCCGCCATCACCTGGAAGCAGCCGGGCGAGGCGACGTCCTCGAGGTGGAAGGCGCCGAAGCTCGGCTCCAGCGCCAGGATGATGTCGACGAGATGCTCCGGCCCGCGCGCCTTGACGCAGAGCGGCATGCAGTCGATGCCGGCGAGCATCTTGAACATCACCGCCTTGCCCTCCATCACCGGGATGGCGGCGTGCGGCCCGGTGTCGCCGAAACCGAGCACGGCGGTGCCGTCGGTGACGAGGGCGACGAGGTTGTCCTTGGCGGACTGCTGCGACAGCTCCTCGGGATGCTCCATCAGCCGCCGGACGACGTGGCCGACGCCGGGCGTATAGGCGACGGCGACGTCGTCGAGGCCGTGCACCAGCACCTTCGGCATCACCTCGATCTTGCCATGGCCGACATAGACGTCGCGGCCGAAGGCAAGCGCCGCCTCCGGCGTGACCTTGAAACCCGACATGAAGTGCATCCTCTCGCCGCCCCTCAGGCGGCGACCAGCCGGTTGATGGTGGCGCGGGCGGCGTCGAAGCCCTCGCGCACGAGGATCTCGTAGAGCGTGATCTGGCCGAGCTGCGACCAGACGTAGTTCTTCAGCTGGTTGAACGGCCGGCCGTCGAGGTCGGCGCCGCGGATGCCGAGATCGCTCTCGGCGACCTGCTTCAGGAGCGGCCAGGTGTGGAGGTGGGCGGCGCCCATGGCGTAGGGCCAGTTCATGTCGGCGAGGTGCGTGACCCACTGCTCCGCCGGCTGCGGCGCCAGCGCGAGCTTGCCGCCCTTGCGCTCCAAGAGGCCGTAGTCGACGGGATCGACCTGCGCGAGTACGGCGGCCGCTTCGATGAAATGAGCGACTCGGTCGAGGCCGACCCAGTTCGTGACGACGCGGCGCCCGTCCATCGACGCGTCGAGGGCGGAGAGCTGGTGGGCGGCGGCCATCGCCATGACGATGCGCGCGTCGAAGCGGCGATGCATCAGCTCGGCGGTGACGTAGATGCAGTGGGCGTGCCAGGTGTCGTCGTAGCTGATCCGCCAGCTGCTCGGCCGCCGCGTCGACGGGCTGATCCTCACCGGCGGTGGGCGTTCCGCCGAGATCTACGAGATGCTGCGCCACAACGACG
>Ga0209902_100623_pt1 | contig 32537 bp, 30 predicted proteins | sample FECB27metaG_FD_188304 | JGI IMG/M metagenome (GOLD analysis project Ga0209902, IMG submission 188304) | Cyanobacterial communities from the Joint Genome Institute, California, USA - FECB-27 (SPAdes) (version 2) | ecosystem: Environmental > Aquatic > Thermal springs > Hot (42-90C) > Microbial mats...
CATCCCTAACCCTTCCCCACCGCAAGCGGGGGGAAGGGGACGGGGCGGCGCTTCGGCCTGCCTTGCGGCCGAACTCCAACCGCGCTCGCAATGCTTCTCTCATCATGCCTCCGCCTCGAAAACGATCTTCCCGTCGAGGATCGTCATGTCGCAGCGCGTCTCGTGCAAGAGCTGTTCCGGCGTCGCCTGCGAGAGGTCGCGGGAGAACACCGCGACGTCGGCCGCCATGCCCGGCAGGAGACGGCCGCGATGGCTCTCGCAGCGGTTCACATAGGCCCCGAACTCGGTATAGGCGCAGATCGCCTCGTCGATGGTGAGCGTCTGGTCGGGGCCGATCACCGTGCCGCGCGCGGTCTTGCGGGTCAGCATGGTGTAGATGTTGGGCCAGATGTTCGCATCGCAGACGGGCGCGTCCGAGGAGGCCGCGGGCTTGAGGCCAGCCGCGATCCAGTCGCGCATCGGGTAGGCCGGATGCACGCGTTCCGGCTCCAGCACCGCGAGATAGAGATCGCCGAAATCATAGTGGAAGATCGGCTGCGGCACGGGCTCGATGCCGAGGCGGACCATGCGCGCGATCTGCTCTTTCGTGTTGAAGCCGCAATGCTCGATGCGGTGGCGACGCCTCGGATCGGGATGGTCGTGCAGCGCCTTCTCCATCGCGTTCAGCGTCTGCTCGATCGCGGCGTCGCCGATGGCGTGGACGGCGAGCTGATAGCCCATGGCGTGGTAATCGCGGGTCAGCGTATCCATCTCGGCATCTTCGAGGCAGAAGATGCCGTTCGTCTCCGGTTCGCCGAGATAGGGTTCGCTCATCGCCGCCGTCCGCCCACCGGCCGAGCCGTCGGTGAAGATCTTGACGGGGCCAACGCTGAGCCAGGCGTCGCCCGCGCCGGTGACGAGGCCATCGGCATAGGCCTGGCTGACGATGCCGTTATGCCCGCCGAGCAGGCACATATTCGTGCGGACCGGCAGGCGGCCGGTGCGCTTGGCCGTGCGATAGGCGGCGACCTCGCGATACTGCGAGCGCATGCCCACAGCCGCGTCCATCACGCTGGTGATGCCGAACTGGTTGCAATAGAGCCCGGCGCGCTCGATCGCCGCGACGAGTTCCTCGTCGGTCGGATCGGGGATCACCTTCTTGATCGGGTCGCGGCCGTTCTCGGCCATCAGCCCGGTGAGCGAGCCGTTGACCTGCTCGATCGCCCCGCCGGGCGGAACGGGCGTCTTTTCATCGACGCCGGCGAGCTTCAGCGCCAGCGAATTGGCGACCGAGAGATGGCCGCAGGCGCGCACGATGTAGACCGGATTGTCGGGCGCGGCGCGGTCGAGCTCGGTGCGGTGCGGATGGCGCTTCACGTCGAGCTCGAAGTGATCGTAGCCGCGCGCCAGAATCCAGTCGCCGGGTTTTGCCTTTGCCGCCGCAGCGGCGATCATGTCGAGCAGCCCGTCGAGCGTGCGCACGAAACGCGGCCTGATGTCGAGCTCCTTCATCGTCAGCCCGAGCGGCAGCAGATGCAGATGCGCCTCGTAGAGGCCGGGCGTCGCCATGCGCCCGGCGAGGTCGATCACCCTGGTGCCGGGGCCGATCAGCGGTTCGAGCTCGAAATCCGACCCTGTCGCCAGCACCTTGCCGGCCCAGAGCGCGACTGCCGTTGCGTAGCCCTCCTTCAGCCCGAGATAGACGGGGCCGTTACGGAGAACGATATCGGCCTTGGGCAGAGCGACCATGGGTTTGGTTCCTTCCGGAACGAAATCATGGCGCGATTGCGACAGGGCGGCAATCCGCCCGCTGCGCTAATTTTCAGCGCGCCGGCGCAAGATTCTGCCGATGACGCGGATCGACGATCAGGCGCGCCGTTTTGCCGTTTCCAGCGCGGCTTCACGCGTCTGCCGGATGAAACGTTGGTAAGGCATCCCTGCGCGGCCCGCTTCCGCTTTCACGGCATCGAGCAACGGCTTGGGCATCCGCAGATGCACATCGGCGTTCTTGGGCTGGAATTCGTACTGAACCACAGTCCCGCCCGAAGGATCGAAGCAGGTCAAATCGGCCTCGGCGACAAAGCGCTGGGCAGCCTCGTCAGTGTCAAATTGAGGGATCGGCGTTTTACTGACGGAGTTCGACATAATGCATGCCGCTACGGAAATTCGCTGGGGTGGATCGGCTGGCGTGGTCATCGAGAACCGGAGCGCAGCGGACGTCTGTCCGTGAGCACCGGAAGCGCAGACGGCCGCGCCAGACGGCCTCCCCAGTAGAACTTACGCCAGCTCGAACCTGATGTCCTGCGCGCCTTCCCACAGCGTCTTGCGGCCAAGCGGGTAGATGTTCTCCAGCCCCGAGGTCAGGGTGATGAAATGGTTGCCGGCGAGCTGGCCCATCTTGCTGGCGAAATGCACGCCGCCATAGGCGAGCAGGATCTCGGTCTCGCTGATCCCGCCGGGATAGAGGATGATCTGGCCGGGCGCGGGATAGCTGGTGTGGTTCTCGTAGCCGACGCCGAAATCGAGCTCGCCGAGCGGCATCCAGACGCCCTCGCCCGACCAGCGCACATGCACGATCTTGGAGACGAAGGGCAGGTGGCGCAGGAAGGCGGCGCAGGTTTTCGGCGCGGCTTCCAGCTCCAGCTTCGCATCGAACGTGAAGGGGCCGGCGGTGACGATCAGCTTGCTCATGGGGTCCGACTTTCGCGGTTCTGGAGGTTTCGGCAATGACATCGGCGGCGGCGTTCGGCAATCGCCGATCGGCGTCTTTTTTCAGCAGCAGCCCAGCCGCATCGCATAGTGGCCGGCGATGGCGCGCTCCAGCGCCGGCAATGCGGCCTGCAAGCCGGCGCGCTCCTTCAGGCCGGCCCGGTAATGCGCGCGCAGCTCGCGATGCGCGCCGTCGAGATCGACGCCCAAAACCTTGCCGTGCGCGACGATGCTGCGGCCGGCGACGATCAGCTCGCGGATATGATTGCGGCTGGCGCGGGCGAAGAGCAGGTCGAGCGGATCGATGTCGGTCAGCGCGTCCTCATCGAGCGCGGCGCGGTCCACGACCAGCAGGTCGGCGGCCATGCCGGGTTCCAGCCTGCCGCCGGCCGGCGCGCTCAGGGCGTCGCGCCCGTTCTCCAGCGCGATCGTCAGCATGCGCTGCGGCCCGCCCTCGCCATCGAAACCCCAGCCGCCATGCAGCGCCCAGAGCAGGCGGATTTCGCGCAAGGCGTCGTCATCCTCGTCGAAGGCCTGTCCGTCCACACCCATCGCGACCTTGCAGCGCGCCTTCAGCATCGCCTCGACCGGGGCGATGCCGGAGCGCAGATGAAAATTCGACGAGGAATTGACGACGATGGTGCAGCCGGCTTCGGCAATCATCTCCAGTTCGTCGGGCTTGGCCCAGACGCAATGGGCCAGCGTCAGCCTGGGCGTCAGCAGGCCGATGTCGCGCCAGTGCCGGACCAACCCTTGTGGATATTCGCGGTCGGCCCATTGGCGCTGGTACTGGGTCTCGAAGAGATGGGTGGTGACGCGCCGGTTGCTCAGGGCCGAGGCCTCGGCGATGGCGCGCCAGAACGGCTCCGACACCCATTGCGGGCCGTTGGGCGCATATTGCACATCGACCATCGGGCCCTGCACGGCGGCCGCGACCTCGTCCACCAGCGCGAGCTGATCGCGGAAAGGCGTCATCGGGACGAGAAACCGTCTGCCGATCTCGGCCGCGATCTGCGGCTCCAGCCCGGCCATGACCGGCTCGGCCGGGCCGTAGACCAGCGGGTTCTGGTCCCGCATGCCGACGCCGAAAGCGATGCGGACGCCGATGTCGCGGGCGGCGCGGGCCACCTCGCCTGCCTCCGTGACCAGGTCGGTCAGGCCTTGCGGCCGCACGCAATGGACCATCACCGCGCCCTGCCCGCCGAGCGCGGCGCGACCGAGCGGCGCCAGCGCGGCGAGATAGGGCTCAGTCGGCGCCAGCAGCGCCAGGCGATGCAGCCAGATTTCCAGCGGCTTGCCGAAACCGCCGACGGAAGAGTTGCGCATCGGCCTTGCGTGGTCATGCGCGTTGACCAGGGCGGGCATGAGGATGGTGTCGGGGAGTTCGGGCGCGCTGTCATGGTCGATCGCGGCGATGACGTCTTCGGCGATCGTCAGCGCAAGACCGGCCCGGCTGCCGCGCGCATCGAGCCCGGCGCGGCTGCGGATGACGCGCATCTGCCCCGTCACGAGATCGCCTCCTTCAGATCGAGCGTGCCGACCTTGCCGATCGCCTCGTAGTTGCGCTTGAGCCAGCGCTTCGCGGCGCTGCGGCCCATGTCACGCAGGCGCAGCAGGAAATCCCAGTCGGAGTTCAGCCGCGACGACGAGGTCAGTTGCGCCAGCGGGGCCCCGCCATCGATCCGGTGCATCAGCACACGCTTGTACTCGTCGGTCGGCAGCTTGCCGGCGTCGACCAGCCGGTTGACGAAGTCGATCGCGCGCAGCTCGCGCAGCAGCGAGGCGTTGAAGGTGATCTCGTTCAGCCGGTCCTGGATCTCGCGGGGCTTGGTCGGAAGCGTCTTGCGCTGCAGCGGGTTGATCTGCACCAGCATGACGTCGTCGCAATGGGCCTCGTAGAACAGCGGGAACAAAGCGGGGTTGCCCATATAGCCGCCGTCCCAATAGGCCTGCCCGCCGATCTTGACCGCCTGGAACAGCAGCGGCAGGCAGGCCGAGGCCATCAGATGGTCGGGCGTCAGTTCAGGCCCGTTGAAGACCTTGATCTTGCCGGTGCGGACGTTCGTCGCGGCGATGAAGAGCTTGACCTGGTCGCAGGCGCGGACCTTGTCGAAGTCGATCAGGTCGGCGATGACCCCGCGCAGCGGATTGATGTTGAGCGGGTTGATGTCGTAGGGGCTCGCCACCTTCGAGAACATCTCGAACCAGATCAGGCCGGGCGGCGTGCCGCTGCTGCCCCAGGCCCCGAGCAAGGTGTCGATCAGCGAGCGCTGCGAGCCGCCATATTTGCCGTCGACGCTGATCGCCCGCCAGAACGTCTCCAGCTTGGCGCGCGCGCCGTCCGCCCCGCCATCGATCCAGCCTTCCGCGACCACGACGGCGTTCATCGCGCCGGCGCTGGTGCCAGACAGCGCTTCGATCGCCAGCCTTCCGTCTTCCAGGATCGCGTCCAGCACGCCCCAGGTGAAGGCGCCATGCGCACCGCCGCCCTGCAGCGCGAGCGAGACGGACCTCTCGGCCTTGGGACCGACAAGCCCCTTGACCGGGGTTGAACTGGCCTTGCGCCGGCCGGTCACGCCGCGGTCCAGCCGCCATCCATCGGCAGCGTCGTGCCGGTGATCGATTTCGCCGCATCCGAGCACAGGAACAGCGCCAGCGCCGCCACCTGCTCGACCGTGACGAACTCCTTGGTCGGCTGGGCTGTCAGCAGCACGTCGTTGATGACCTGCTCCTTGGTCAGGCCGCGCGCCTTCATCGTATCGGGGATCTGCTTCTCGACCAGCGGCGTCCAGACATAGCCCGGCGCGATCGCGTTCACGGTGATGCCCTTGGTCGCGACTTCGAGCGCCACCGTCTTGGTGAAGCCGGCGATGCCGTGCTTGGCCGCGACATAGGCCGACTTGAAGGGCGAGGCGACGAAAGCATGCGCGGAGGCCGTGTTGATGATCCGGCCCCAACCCTTCGCCTTCATCTTCGGCAGGGCGGCCCGCGTCGCGTGGAAGGCAGAAGACAGGTTGATCGCGATGATCATGTCCCATTTCTCGATCGGGAACTCGTCGACGGGTGCGACATGCTGGATGCCGGCATTGTTGATCAGGATATCGACCGCGCCGAACTTTGCCTCGGCCAGCGCGATGAAGCCGGCGATCTCGGCGGGTTTCGTCATGTCGGCCGGCGAGAACAGCACCTCGACGCCGAACTCGCTCGCCAAGCCGGAACGCAGCGTTTCAGCCTCGGCCGGCGGCAGGATGCCGTTGAGGACGATATTCGCGCCTTCCGCCGCCAAAGCGCGGGCATAGGCCAGCCCGATGCCGGAGGTCGAGCCGGTGATGGCGGCGCAGCGGTCTTTGAGGAACATGAGCGATCAAGGCTCCTGACAAGGGGGATAAAAATGCTTAGGTTACGCATCGGGCGGGCGCTTGCGCCGGCAACCCTGAGAAAGATCGCGGCAAATTGCCCGATGTCCTTTTGCAACGCAACACGGCCGAAATGCAGCCAGACGCCCAAGCCCGCAAGCATGATCCTCACACGCATGACGGCCATGATCACGGTCCCCATGATCATGAGCAAGATCATGCACAGCATGCCGGCGGCTGCCGCCATGCCCACGAGCACCGTCACCACGCGGCCGAAGCGCTGGAACGGGCCGAGCGCCTCTGCCGCGAGCGCGGCCTGCGGCTGACGCCGATCCGCCGCAAGGCGCTGGAGGCGCTGCACGCCGATCACAGGCCGGTCGGCGCCTACGACCTCGCCGACCGCATCTCGCCGGAGGGCGGGCGCAGGCTCGCGCCGATCTCGATCTATCGCGCGCTCGACTTCCTCGTGGAACAGGGCTTCGTCCACCGGCTCTCCTCGAAGAACGCCTATCTCGCCTGCCTCCACGGCCACGGCGCGAACGAGGTCGTCGCCTTCCTGATCTGCGAGGCCTGCGGCGGCGTCGATGAGGATTCCTCGCCCGCGATGAAGAAGGCGGTCGCCGCGATCACCAGCGGGCGGCAGTTTTCGCCAACGCATCAGGTCGTCGAGATCGTCGGCCGCTGCGAGCATTGCCGGGATTCAGCCGTGACCGCGAGAATTGCGTGATGAGGGTGGCATGAACGAACGCGTCGCCCTCGATTGCCTGCCCGAGCGGGCCGGGCCGCTGCCGCGTCGCATGACCGTGCCGGTCATGGTCGGCAGCGTCGCGGTCGGCGGCGGCGCGCCCATCGTCGTCCAGTCGATGACCAACACGGACACCGCCGACATCGCCGGCACGGTGGCGCAGGTCGCCGCGCTCGCAAGGCAGGGCTCGGAGCTGGTCCGCATCACCGTCGATCGCGACGAGGCCGCCGCCGCCGTGCCCCATATCCGCGAGCGGCTGCACCGGATCGGCTGCGACGTCCCGCTCGTCGGCGACTTCCACTATATCGGCCACAAATTGCTGGCCGAGCATCCGGCCTGTGCGCAAGCGCTGGCGAAATACCGGATCAATCCCGGCAATGTCGGCTTCAAGGACAAGAAGGACCGCCAGTTCAGCCAGATCGTCGAACTTGCGGCGCTGCATGGCAAATCGGTGCGGATCGGCGCGAACTGGGGCTCGCTCGACCAGGAATTGCTGACCGCGCTGATGGACGAGAACGCCCGCTCGGCGCAGCCGATCGAGGCGCGCGCCGTGATGCGCGAGGCGATGGTTCAGTCGGCCCTGCTCTCGGCGCAGCGGGCCGAGGAGATCGGGCTAGCGCGGGACCGCATCATCCTGTCGGCCAAGGTGTCGGGCGTGCAGGATCTGATCGCGGTCTATCGGACGCTGGCCTCGCGCGCCGACTACGCCATCCATCTCGGCCTGACCGAGGCGGGCATGGGCTCCAAGGGCATCGTCGCCTCCTCGGCCGCGCTCGGCATCCTGCTGCAGGAGGGCATCGGCGACACGATCCGCTTCTCGCTGACGCCCGAGCCCGGCGGCGACCGCACGCTTGAGGTCAAGGCGGCGCAGGAACTGCTCCAGACCATGGGTTTTCGCGCCTTCGCCCCCCAGGTCGCCGCCTGCCCCGGCTGCGGGCGCACCACCTCGACCGTGTTCCAGGAGCTGGCCCGCGACATCCAGAACTGGATCTCGACCTCCATGCCGGACTGGAAGACGCGCTATCCCGGCGTCGAGGCGCTCAACGTCGCGGTGATGGGCTGCATCGTCAACGGACCCGGCGAGTCCAAGCACGCCGATATCGGCATCTCCCTGCCGGGCACCGGCGAGGATCCGACCGCGCCCGTCTTCGTCGATGGGCGCAAGGTCGCGACCCTGCGCGGGCCCGCCATCGCCGCCGAGTTCAAGACCATGGTCGATGACTATGTGGCGCGGCGCTATGGCGGGCGGGCCGATGCGGCCGAATAGGCCTGAGGCCGGCAGCAGGCGGCGCGCGCGCCTTTGCGCTTGCCGTGCATCGTGCTAGAGCGCCCGGCCATTTGCTGCACCGCAGCGCGCGGAGATCCCTGATGGGGAATGACAAGCCGAATCCGCCGACCGCCCGGCCGGAGGATTCCCGGTTCGGGCTCGACGACGGCCATGGCGAGCCCGGCAAGCAGCCGCATTCGACCAGCAGCTACGCCACGCTGGCGCTCGGCGCGCTCGGCGTCGTCTATGGCGACATCGGCACGAGCCCGCTCTACGCGCTGCGCGAGACCGTGCTGGCCGCGACCGGCGCGGCGTCCGGCGGCCATGGCGGCGCGGTCGGCGTCGCTCTCTCCGCGCCGGTCCCGCGCGAGGTGATCATCGGCGTGCTCTCGCTGATCCTGTGGTCGCTCGTCATCGTGGTGACCCTGAAATACGTCGTCCTGCTGCTCTCGGCCGACAATAACGGCGAAGGCGGCACGCTGACGCTGGTGGCGCTGGCGCAGCGCGCGCTCGGGCGCATGCGCGGCGGCGTCGTGCTGTTCCTCGGCATGGCGGGCGCGGCCCTGTTCTATGGCGACGCGGTGATCACCCCGGCGATCTCGGTGCTCTCGGCCGTCGAGGGCATCAAGCTCGTCACGCCGGCATTGAACGACTATGTCGTGATGATCGCGTCGGGCATCCTGATCGCGCTGTTCCTGGTCCAGAGCCGCGGCACCGAGAAGGTCGCCAACTTCTTCGGGCCGATCATGATGATCTGGTTCCTGACGCTGGCGGGGCTTGGAATCTACCACATAGCCGACGATCTCGGCGTTTTCGCCTCGATCAATCCCTATTGGGGCGTGCATTTCTTCATCAACAATCCCGGCGTCTCGCTGGCGGTGCTCGGCTCGGTCTGCCTTGCGGTCACCGGGGCCGAAGCGCTCTATGCCGATATGGGCCATTTCGGCCGCGGCCCAATCCGCGGGGCCTGGATCTGGATGGTCTTCCCGGCGCTCTGGCTCAACTATCTCGGCCAGGGTGCGCTGATCCTCTCCGACCCGACCGCGATCGACAATCCGTTCTACAAGCTCGCGCCCAAGGGCTTCATCCTGCCGCTGGTGATCATGGCGACGATCGCCACGATCATCGCCAGTCAGGCGGTGATCACCGGCGCCTTCTCGCTGACGCGGCAGGCGATCCAGCTCGGCCTGCTGCCCCGGCTGGAAATCCGCCACACCTCCGAGCACACCTCGGGGCAGATCTACATTCCGCGCATCAACATCATGCTGCTGCTGGTGGTGCTGATGCTGGTCTGGACCTTCCGGTCCTCGTCCAACCTGTCGCATGCCTACGGCATCTCGGTGTTCGGCGCGATGATGGTCGATTCGCTTCTGGCCTTCATCGTGATCTGGAAGGGCTGGCGCTGGTCGCTTGCCGCCACCATCGCGGTGGTGACGCCCTTCCTCGTCATCGACGTCGCCTTCTTCTCGGCCAACATGCTCAAGCTGTTCAGCGGCGGCTATGTCCCGGTGCTGCTCGCCGTCGTGCTGGTCGTGCTGATGTGGACCTGGGTGCGCGGCACCAAGATCCTGTTCGACAAGACGCGCAAGACCGACGTGCCGCTGCTCGAACTCGTCGGCATGCTCAGCAAGAGCCCGCCCTACCGCGTCAAGGGAATGGCGGTGTTCCTGACCAGCGACCCCGAGACCGCTCCGGCCTCGATGCTGCACAACCTCAAGCACAACAAGGTGCTGCACGAGCGCAACGTCATCCTGACGGTGCGCTCGGCCGACACGCCCCGCGTCAGCGAGGACGAGCGCGTGCGCCTCTCCCGCATCACCGACGATTTCTGGCGGGTCGAGATGACCTATGGCTACATGGAGAGCCCCAACGTGCCCAAGGGTCTCGCCATGCTGCGCAAGCAGGGCTTCAAGTTCGACATCATGTCGACCTCGTTCTTCCTGTCGCGCCGCTCGATCAAGGCCTCGCCGCAATCGGGCATGCCGGTCTGGCAGGACAAACTCTACATCTCGCTGACCAAGAGCGCGACCGACGCGACGAGCTTCTTCCAGATCCCGACCGGGCGGGTGGTGGAGGTGGGAACGCAGGTGACGGTGTGAGTCTTTGCTGATTTCGCTCTGAAACACCCCGTCATCCCGGACGAAGCGAAGCGGAGATCCGGGATCCATCGCAAGGCTAAGACGGCGCTCCATGATGGATCCCGGAGCTGCGCCGCTTTGCGGCTTGTCCGGGATGACGGAGTGGTTCCGTGAGAACTGGACTGCGTCTGCCAGACCTCAATCCAGCCGCGCCGAGCCTTCGGGCTTGGCCCTGACGCGCTCGCGGTAGAGCAGATAGAGCCCCGACGCGATGACGATGCCGGAGCCGACAAAGGTCCAGCGATCGGGGAACTGGCCAAAGACGAACCAGCCGAGCGCGATCATCCAGATGATCTGCGAATAGATGAAGGGCGCGAGCACGGTCGCGGGCGCGAGCCGGTGCGCCAGGATCAGGAGCCAGTGGCCGAAGCCGCCGAAGACGCCGGTCGCCAGCATCAGCACCCATGGCAGCCACCCGTCCGGCGTCGTCCAGATCCAGGGCAGCAGCGGCAGCATGGCGAGCGTGCCGGCCACACCGGAATAGACCATCGTCGTCTCCGGCGGATCGAAGGCCGAGAGCACGCGCGTCGCCAGCGAATAGAAGCCGTAGCACAGGCAGCCGAAGACGATCAGGATCGCGGCCGGATGCATGCCGCCGATGCCCGGACGGGTGATCACCAGCACGCCGATGAAGCCGATGCCGATCGCGATCAACCGGCGCGGACCGGGCCATTCGCCGAGCAGCGGGCCGGAGACGAGCGCCACCAGCAGCGGCGTCGCGAACATGATCGAAACGGTCTCGGCCAGTTGCAGGTATTTGAGCGCAACGAAGTTCAGCGCGGTCGAGCCCAGCAGCAGCAGCGAGCGCACGGCCTGCAGCCACGGACGTTTGGTCTTGAAAATGCCGGGCCGGCTCCACGGATTGAGCAGCGCCAGCACCAGCACCATGCTGCCGGCATAGCGCGCGAACACCACCTGCAGCGGATCGACGACGGTGGAGAGCCATTTTGCGCTGGCGTCGAGCAGCGCGAAACACGCGATCGCGCCGCACATCAGGCCGATGGCGACAAGGCGCGAGCGGCCGGTCTCGGGAATGTGGGTGTAAGCGGCGGGCAAGCGACGTCCCGTCATGCATAATGGGAATGACGAACGCAGAATTAACCGATTTAGGCGCGCAGACCAGTGGCTTTACGCATGGACCACATGCGCAAATCAGGCGTCGCTATCGGCCTCGTCGGCGTCCGCCTCGGCTTCGTCGATCTCGACGCCAGCCTTGGACAGGCCCTTGGCTGCCTTGCGCAGCAGCTTGCGGAGCTGCTTCCTCTCCTTGGCGTCGAGCCGCTCCAGCAACTCGTCCTCGACCTGATTCCAGACCGCGTCGAGCGTCGATGCGGTCTTCTGGCCGGTCTCCGTCAAAGCGACCTGAACCAGCCGCCCGTCGCGGCCGCCGCCCTCGCGCGTCACCAGCCCCTGCACGGAGAGCCGGCCGATGGTCTTGGACACCGTCGGCGGCTTGACCCGCAGCAGCGTCGCGAGTTCGCCCATCGTCATCGGGGCGGCCTGCAGCGCCTTCAGCGCCTGCTCCTGTCCCGGAAACAGCCCGAGCGCGTTCAGTCGCTCGCCCATGCGCGCGCGGTGAAGCCGCGCGGTGACGAGCAGGGCGCGCCCGACGCTTTTCTCGAGAGACTTGGTCATGAGCCAGTCCTTGATGCCGGCGAGCAAAACGTTTCGCCGGCTGCCAATTCGCTTGCCATGATGACAGCCTGATGACGCATTGCCAGCATGCGCCTAAAGCCGGCGGATTTTTGCGCGACATCCGCGAGGAAAGCCGCCCGGCTCTCCGGCGTAGCCCGGTTCATGTCGTAATGGGCGAGATAGAGCGGCCGCGCCGCCGGGTGGCAGACCGCCCGCAGCACGCGGCAGACGGCCTTGCGCGGCGGATCGCCCATCAGCAAGGCCCGCCAGCGCGTGCCGCCATAGCTCGTCACGGCGACGAGCCGGCGAATGTTCCAGAGATTGGGCCTGACCTTGCCATCGACCAGCCTGAACGAGACGCCGGGCAGGAAGACCCGGTCGAAGAAGCCCTTCAGGATCGCGGGATAGCCGAAATTCCAGACCGGGAAGCACAGCACCAGCGCCTCGGCGGCCTGCAGCCGTTCGACATAGCCGGCAACAGGAAGCGTATTGCTGGCAAGCTCATGATAGCCGGCTCGCTCCTCGCGGCTCAGGCAGGCATCGAAACCCTCGGCGTAGAGATCGCAGGCGTCGACCTCGTGTCCTGCCGCGCTCAGGCTCTCGACGACCGTTCGGTAGAGCGCCGCGTTGAAGCTCTCGGGCACGGGATGGGCGTGGAGGACGAGGACGCGCATGTCAGCCTGCGACGCCGGCTTCGGAGAGGCTGCGAAACAGGAAGGTCTTGCCCGAGGCGTAGTCGTAATCCGGGTCTTCCCAGGCGATCATCTTGCCGGGATTGAGCAACCCTTGCGGATCGGCCTGGCGCTTGAAGGCGAGCTGGGCCGCGTCGGTCTGCTTCATGCCGCCCTCTTCCAGCGTGTAGCGATGCGGGTTGAAGATCGGGGCGCCCATCTCCTCATGGATCGCCATGATCTCCTCCAGCCGCTCCTCCGTGGTGAAGCGCACCAGCGGCAGGCCGAAACAGGTCACCTTGCCGTCGAAACGGACGAATTCGAGATGGCACAGCACCTCGTCGCCGAAGCGTTCATGGATGCGCGTGACCAGCTCGACCTGGTTGGGAAACGGGTAAAGCACCTGGAGATAGGTGATCGCGGGATCGACGCGCAGAGCCCTCAGCGTGGTGTGGTTCCAGCCCAGTTCATAAGCCGGCGGCAGGCCCTTTGCCTCATCGGGAGAGAGCTTGTCGGAGCGCATCAGCAGGTCGCAGCCGCTGGTTCGGCGCGCATAGGCGAGCAGGGATTCGACCGCGAAATCGGCCGCCATCACGATAACCAGGTGGCTCTCGCGCGGCAGGAATTTGCGGTGGCGCAGGAAGTAGTCGTGGCCGATCGGGGCGGCTACCACGGCGAGGTTCTTCAGCGCCAGCCCGTCCTGCTCGCCCAGCGCATTGGCGAATTCGGTGGCGGCGCGCAAATCGCCGAAACCGAGGATGACATCGACCCATTTATAGGCCGGAGCCAGCGGCATCTCGACCTGCGTGATGATGCCGTTGGTGCCATAGGCATGGGCGACCTTGTGCAGATCCTCGCCGCTCAGTTCGAGGATGCGGGGCGTCTCCTCCATCGTCGCGACCCTGAGCGAGATGATGTTGCCCCAGTCGCGCAAGCCGCCCCATTTGATCGAGCCGACGCCGCCGGAGCCGCCGGCGATGAAGCCGCCGATCGAGGCCGTCTGGTAGGTCGAGGGGTGCAGGCGCAGCTCCTGCCGGGAATGGGCGCGCGTGCGCTCGTCGATCCGCGCCATGATCGCGCCGGGCTGCGCGACATAGCGGCCGGGCGCGATGTCGAGCACCTGGTCGAAGCCCGAAAGATCGAGCAGCACGCCGCCGGAGAGAGGCATGGCCTGGCCGTAATTGCCGGTGCCGGCCCCGCGCGGCGTCACGGGAATGCCGAGGCCATGGCAGGCGGCCAGCGTCTCCAGAACCTGCGCCTCGCTTGTCGGCGAGACCACGATGTCGGCGCTCACATGGTCGAGCTGGCGCTTCAGCGTCGGCGAGTACCAGAAGAAGTCGCGGCTCTTCTGCTTCACCAGCGCCGGGTTGTCCTCGGTGCGGATGGCGCCGAGGCGGGTCTTCAGGGCGGCGATGTCGTAGCGGGAGGTCATGGCTGCGCCCCCATCAGATGATCCAGTTCGCGATGATCCGGCAGGGTCGTGTCGATCGCCTTGCCCGCCACCAGAACCGTCCGGTCGGATTGCGGCCGGGCGAAGAACTCGGTCCAGTCGCGCGCTCGCGTCAGGATCAGGTCGGCCGGGCCGCCGACCGAGAGCCGGCCGGTCTCGCCGAGCCCCATGACATCGGCAGGCGTGCGCGCCACCGCGTTGGCCCAGTCGGTCCCGGAATGGTCGAGCTGAAGGATTCGCGTGCCCTCGCGCAAAACCTCGATCAGGTCGAGATCGCCATAGGCGTAGAACGGGTCGCGGGTGTTGTCCGAGGCGATCATCACCGGCGCGCCGGCCGCCTTCAGCTCGTGCAGGGCGGTGACGCCGCGCCAGCGTGGCGTGCGGCCGGCCTGCCGGTCCTGCAGATACATGTTGCACATCGGCAGAGAGACGACCGCGATGCCGGCCTCCCTCACCTTGGCGATGATGCGCGCCTCGGCTTGCGGCTCCTGCAGCGCCAGCGAGCAGCAATGCCCGCACAGAATCTTGCCGGCAAAACGATGCCTGAGCGCGGCATCGGCGATGTGCTCCAGCGCGCGCGCTTGCGGGTCGTTGGTCTCGTCGACATGGAAGTCGAGGTCGAAGCCGTGCTCGGTCGCGTTACGAAAGACGATGTCGAGCGCCTGGTCGATCTCGGGGATCATGTAGGTGACGCAGCCGAACAGCCCGTCGCCATGCGCCAGCACCGCCTTGGTCACGGCCTGCATATGGGCGGCGTCCAGCGCGAATTGCAGCCCGAACAGCGGCGAAGCCTGCAGCGCGATGCGGCCGGCCCACTCCGCCCGCAGTTCGGCCAGCACCGGCCAGGAGATGCCGATCTGCTTGCCGAGCGAGTCGATATGCGTCCTGACCGCCGCCGTGCCATGGGCAAAGGCGCAGCGCAGGCCGAATTCCATGCGGGCGCGGACGTCCTTCGCCGACCAGTTCGCCTCGCGGTCGGCCAGCACGTTCTCCAGCGCGCCCTTGAAGCTGCCGTCGGGATTGCGCCGGCGCGGCCAGATGTGGCCCTTGTCGAGATGGACATGGGCATCGACGAGACGCGGCAACACGATGCCGCCGTCGAGATCGACGGTCGGGCCATCGGCGTCGACGACGTCGGTGCCGGCGGGCAGGATCGAGGCGATGCGCCCGTCTTCGATCGCGATATCGGCGAGCGCGAGGCCATCGCGGTCGGCGGCCAGCGCCGCGCCATCGACGAGACAGAGCGGGATGCGGGTGCGGATCAGGCGACAGGGGCCGGAGGCGGGAATGGACGCAAATCCGGTGGTCACGCTGCTTGCCTCTCCAACCTCACCATAGATCGATAGCCGCGCCAGCCGGCGCTCGCAAGCCATGGTGCGCTGCGGCATCCTTGCGTCGCATTCGGACTTGTCGGTTCCCGGCTGATCGCGCATGAGGGCGGCTCGCGAACGGGACGGAGACAAAGGTCATGGCCGGGCAGGCGCGCATCATCGACGGCAAGGCGGCAGCCGCGACCCTTCGAGCCGAAATCGGCACGGAGATCGCGGCGATCAGGGCCTCGACCGGCCTCGTGCCCGGCCTCGACGTGGTGCTGGTCGGCGACGATCCGGCGAGCCGGGTCTATGTCGCCTCAAAGGAAAAACTCGCCGCCGAGATCGGCATGAATTCGAGAGCGCACCGCCTGTCCGCCGAAACGAGCGAAGCGGAACTGCTGGCGAAGCTGGCCGAACTCAACGCCGATGACGCGGTCGACGGCATCCTCGTGCAATTGCCGCTGCCGAGACATATCGACACCGGCGCCATCATCGACGCGATCGACCCCGCCAAGGATGTCGACGGGCTGCACCCGATCAATGCAGGCAGGCTGGCCAGCGGCAAGGCAAGCGGCGCGAATCTGCTCGTGCCCTGCACGCCGCTTGGTTGCATGCTGCTTCTGAAGCAGGCGCTGCCGGTGCTGGCAGGGCTGGAGGCCGTGGTGATCGGCCGGTCCGAACTCGTCGGCCGCCCGGTGGCGCAACTCCTGCTGCAGGCCGACTGCACGGTGACGATCGCGCATTCGCGCACGCGCGATCTGGCCAGCGTGGTCAGGCGCGCCGACATCGTTGTGGCGGCGGTGGGCCGCCCCCATTTCGTCAAGGGCGACTGGATCAAGCCCGGCGCGACGGTGATCGATGTCGGCATCAACCGATTGCCGGACGGCAAGCTCGTCGGCGATGTGGACTTTGCCGAGGCCGTGCAGGTGGCAGGCGCGATCACGCCGGTGCCGGGCGGGGTGGGCCCGATGACGATCGCCTGTTTGCTGCGGAACACGCTGACGGCGTTTCGGGCGAGAAGGGGGTAGCTCTTTGCAGCAAGCTGTTATCCGTCGAGGTGCCGGAGCAAGTCCTCGACTGCTGCGCGTAAGGGCGGTAGGTCGTCCATAACGATCGACCAGATGAGAGCTGGATCGACACGCCAGTACTCGTGCCTGATCCTGTTGCCGATCGAGCGGACATCGATCCAGGAAATCTCCGACCGCCGTGCAAGTAGCGCATCCGGAAGATGACGTACGGCTTCCGAGATGATCTCAAGCGACCGCTCCGTTCCCCTCTGCAGGAAGAGCCCTTTTGCAAACGACGCCTGCGTGTGGCCGGCAAGCTCCTGCTCGACGAGCATGATAGCGTTCAGGATGTCCCTGAGGACGACGTCGCTTCGACGCGGCATCAGAACACTCTAACTGCTTCCTGTTCGATCTGCGCCCGAAGCTCGGGATGCAGGCTCGATCGGGTCGTCAGATCGATGGCGACGCCCAACTCTTCCGTCAGATAGCGCTGCATACCGACAAGATCGAGCAGCGAAAATTTTCGGCCGGGCTCGATATCGATGAAGATATCGATGTCGCTGTCGTCTCTCGCCTCGTTGCGCGCGGTCGAGCCATAGACAAACGCAGCCTGTGCGCCACGGTCGCGCAAGGTTTTGGCGCGGTTGACCAATTTGGCGGTGGCTTCGTCGCGGGTCATGCCCGCTACTTATACCAAATCGCGCCAGAAGCGAAGGCGCGCCGCCCCTCACATATGGATCTGCCGCTTCTCGACCGCCATCGCGGCTTCCTTGACGGCTTCCGACAGCGTCGGATGGGCGTGGCAGGTGCGGGCGAGGTCTTCCGACGAGCCGCCGAACTCCATCAGCACTGTCACCTCGGCGATCAGGTCGCCGGCATGGGGGCCGATGATGTGGCAACCGAGCACGCGGTCGGTCGCCGCGTCCGCCAGCACCTTCACGAAGCCGTCGGTGTGGCGCATGGCGCGTGAGCGTGCGTTGGCGGTGAACGGGAATTTGCCGACCTTATAGGCGACGCCCGCGGCCTTCAGTTCCTCCTCGGTCTTGCCGATCGCGGCGACTTCCGGCGCGGTGTAGATGATGCCGGGGATGGCGTCGTAGTTCACATGGCCCGCCTTGCCGGCGATGATCTCGGCGACGGCCATACCCTCGTCCTCGGCCTTGTGGGCGAGCATCGGGCCGCGCACCACGTCGCCGATGGCGTAGACCCCGGCGACATTGGTCTTGAAATGGTCGTCGATGACGACGCGGCCGCGCTCGGTCGCGATCCCCGCCTTGTCCAAGCCGAGCCCTTCGGTGTTCGGCCGGCGGCCGATCGCGACCAGCACGATGTCGGCCGACAGCGTCCTGGCTTCGCCGCCTGCGGCGGGCTCGACGGTGACGGTCGCGCCGCCCTTCTTAGCCACGTCGACCTTGGTGACCTTAGAGCCGAGATTAAACTCGAAGCCCTGCTTTTGCAGGATGCGCTGGAACTGCTTGGCGATCTCGTCGTCCATGCCGGGCAGGATGCGGTCGAGATACTCGACCACCGTGACCTTCGCCCCGAGCCGACTCCAGACCGAGCCGATCTCCAGCCCGATCACACCGGCGCCGACGACCAGCAGTTCCTTGGGAACCGCGCTCAGTTCGAGCGCGCCGGTCGAGGTCACGACCGTCTTCTCGTCGATCTCGGCACCGGGCAGGCCCATCGCCTCGGAGCCTGTGGCGATGACGATGGTCTTCGTCTCCAGCTCCTGCGTCTTGCCGTCGTCGCCGGTCACGACGACCTTGCCGGCGGCCGGGATCGAGGCCGTGCCGTGGAAGGGCTCGATCTTGTTCTTCTTCAGCAGGAAGGCGACGCCGTTGACGTTGGCATCGACCGTCTCCTGCTTGTGGACCATCATCTGCTTCAGATCGAGCTTGGGCTTGCCGACGACGACGCCGAGCTGCGGGAAAGTATGGCCCGCCTCCTCGAACATTTCCGACGCATGCAGCAGCGCCTTGGACGGGATGCAGCCGACATTCAGGCAGGTGCCGCCATGCTTGGCGCGCTTTTCGACGACCGCGACCTTGAGGCCAAGCTGGGCCGCGCGAATGGCGCAGACATAGCCGCCGGGGCCGGTTCCGATGACGACGAGATCGTAGGACATGAATACTCCAGCAGAATGATAGCCAGCCCGATATCGGGCTGGCGCGTCAGCGTTTGCTTTCAAGGACCTCGCGCAGGTCGCCGCTGAAGGTATAGGCCAGGAACAGATTCCAGCGCCTTGCCCATCCATCGTCGGCCTTACAGGAGGCGAGCAGTTCGGCCGGCGAACCAGTCCCGGAGAGCAAGGCCTGCGTCGCGACCGGAGCCAGTAAAGCCTGGCTGTCGGAGGCGGGGATTCCCGCCCTGGCGATGATCTCGGCCGCCTTCCGCAGTTGCTCGTCCCAGTCATCCACCGCCTGGCGACGCCATGTGTCGTTGGTCGCCGAGAGGCAGCGCATCATCCGACTCTGATCTGGTGCGTGGAGCGCGACGATGACGCGCACCGCCTCAATCCGCGCCGTCACCACCGCAGATTGCGCCAAGGCCGCGAACGGAAGGCCAACGCCGCAGGTCGCCATGACTCCAACCGCGATCGAGACCGGCCAGCATCGCACGGGCCGGGAGTTCAAGCCCACAGCGCGACCAGCATCATGATGAGGCCGATGATCGAAACCACCCAGACCCCCGTGCGGATCGCGGGGATGCCGGCAGCGTAGACCGGCACATAGATTACCCGCGCCGCGAGCCATAGCTGCGCGCCGGTCAGGCCGAGCCCGCTCGCCTTGTTGGCGACCATCAGCCCGAGCGCCAGCGCGACGAAGGCTGGGTAGGTCTCGAGCAGGTTGGCGAGCGCGCGCGTCAGCCGGCCGCAGGTGACGCCGGGCGCGGCATTGCCGCCGTCGCGCGGGCTCATCGCGGCCGGCAGGCCGACGATCGCAACCGTCGAGACCGCCTGGGCGACGACCTGCGCCAGCAGAAGCACGACGCTCCAGCCGAGAAGGCCGGTCATTGTGGTGAAGGCCATGGTCGTCTCCCGCTATCGGCGCGAGGCTGCGCCCGTCAAAGATCGAGCACGAGCCGCGCCGGGTCCTCCAGCGCCTCCTTGATCCGCACCAGGAAGGTCACCGCCTCCTTGCCGTCGATGATGCGGTGGTCGTAGCTGACCGCCAGATACATCATCGGGCGCACCACGATCTGGCCGCCGACGACCACCGGGCGCTCCTGGATCTTGTGCATGCCGAGGATCGCCGATTGCGGCGCGTTCAGGATCGGCGTCGACATCAGCGAGCCGTAGACGCCGCCATTGGAGATGGTGAAGGTGCCGCCCTGCATGTCCTCGATCTTGAGGGCGCCGTCTCTCGCCTTCTTGCCGAGCGCGCCGATCGCCTTCTCGACGCCCGCGATGGAGAGCTGGTCGGCGTCGCGCACCACCGGCACGACGAGACCCTTGTCGGTGCCGACCGCGACCGCGACATGGTAGTAGTTCTTGTAGACGATGTCGGTGCCGTCGATCTCGGCGTTGACCGAGGGGATCTCCTTCAGCGCCTGCACGCAGGCCTTCACGAAGAAGCCCATGAAGCCGAGCTTCACGCCGTGCTTCTTCTCGAAGACGTCCTTGTACTGGTTGCGCAAGGCCATCACCGCCGACATGTCCACCTCGTTGAAGGTGGTCAGCATCGCGGCGGTCGCCTGCGCCTCCTTGAGCCGGCGCGCGATGGTCTGGCGCAGCTTGGTCATCTTGACGCGCTCTTCGCGCGAGGCGTCGTCCGGGGCCGAGGGAGCACGGACCTGGACCGGAGCAGGGGCAGCCGCAGGCGTCGCGGCCGGGCCGGTCGCGATCGCCGCCAGCATGTCGCCCTTGGTGACGCGGCCATCCTTGCCCGAGGCTGAGACCTTGGCGGGATCGACGCCGCTCTCGGCTGCGAGGCGACCCACGGCCGGGCCTGAATCGCCGGCCTTGGTCGCGGGCTTGATTTCAGTGTCGCCGGCAACCTCGCCGGCCTTCTTCTCGGCTTCCTTGACAGTGTCGGCGCCCGCCTTGCCGGCGGCCTGCGCGACGGCTGTATCAGCCTTCTTCTCATCGGCCTTGGCTGCAGGCGCGGCCGCCTTGCCGTCGGATTTGCCGTCTCCTGCCGAGATAATGCCGAGCAACGCGCTGACGCCGACAGTCTCGCCTTCCTTGGCGACGATCTCGCCGAGCACGCCGGCCGTCGGCGCGTTGACCTCGAGCGTCACCTTGTCGGTCTCGAGCTCGACCAGCGGCTCGTCGGCCTTGACCGCGTCGCCGGGCTTCTTGAACCACTTGCCGATGGTCGCCTCGGAGACGGATTCGCCGAGGGTGGGAACGCGGATTTCGGTCGCCATGTCAGGCCTCTTCTTCGTGTCTTTGTCTGGCCGGTGAATGCCAAATGATCGGATCAGGCCGCGAAGGCCTCGTCGAGGAATGCATTGAGCTGGGCGAGGTGCTTCGACATCAGGCCGGTCGCGGTCGCAGCCGAGGCCGGGCGGCCGACATAGCGCGGCCGCTTCGACTTCGAGCCGGCATGGCCGAGCACCCATTCGAGATAGGGCTCGACGAAGGTCCAGGAACCCATGTTCTTGGGCTCCTCCTGGCACCAGACCACGTCGGCTCCCTTGAAGCGCGCCAATTCCTGCGCCAGCGACTTCAGCGGGAACGGGTAGAGCTGCTCGACGCGCATCAGATAGACATCGTCCAGCCCGCGCTTCTCGCGCTCCTCCAGCAGGTCGAAATAGACCTTGCCCGAGCACAGCACGACGCGGCGGATCTTCGAATCCTTGACCAGCTTGGTGGTCGAGTTGCCGCGCTCGGCGTCGTCATGCAGCACGCGGTGGAAGCTCGAGCCCTCGGCCAGCTCATCCAGCGTCGAGACGCAGCGCTTGTGGCGCAGCAGCGACTTCGGCGTCATCAGGATCAGCGGCTTGCGGAAGTCGCGCTTGAGCTGGCGGCGCAGGATGTGGAAATAGCTCGCCGGCGTCGAGCAGTTGGCGACCTGCATGTTGTCCTCGGCGCACATCTGCAGGAAGCGCTCCAGCCGGGCCGAGGAGTGCTCGGGCCCCTGGCCCTCATAGCCATGCGGCAGCAGGCAAACGAGGCCCGACATGCGCAGCCATTTTCGTTCGCCAGACGAGATGAACTGGTCGAACACGACCTGCGCACCATTGGCGAAGTCGCCGAACTGCGCTTCCCAGCAGGTCAGGGCATTGGGCTCCGACAGGGTGTAGCCGTATTCGAAGCCGAGCACGGCCTCTTCCGAGAGCATCGAGTTGATGACCTCGTAGCGCGACTGGCCCTCGCGAACATGGTTCAGCGAGGTGTGGCGGGCCTCGGTCTCCTGGTCGATAAGCACCGAATGGCGTTGGCTGAAGGTGCCGCGCTCGCAATCCTGGCCCGAGAGCCGGACCGGGTGGCCGTCGAGCAGGAGCGAGCCGAAGGCCAGCGATTCGGCGGTGGCCCAGTCGATGCCCTGGCCGGATTCGACCGCCTTCTTGCGGTTGTCGAGGAAGCGCTGGATCGTCTTGTGCAGGTTGAAGCCGGCAGGAACCGCCGTGATCTTCTCGGTGATCTCCTTCAGCACGGCGGCGGGAACGCCGGTCGCGCCGCGGCGCGGATCGTCCTCATCGGCGCGGATCGCCTTCATCCCGGCCCAGCGGCCGTCGAGCCAGTCGGCCTTGTTGGGCTTGAAGGCCTGGCCGGCGTCGAATTCGATCTCGAGCTTTGCCTTCCAGGCGGCGCGCATCTCATCGATCTCGCCGGGCTGAATCACGCCCTCCTCGACGAGCTTGGCGGTGTAGAGCTCCAGCGTCGACTTGTGCGAGCGGATCTTGCGGTACATCAGCGGCTGGGTGAAGCCCGGCTCGTCGCCCTCGTTATGGCCGAAGCGGCGATAGCAGAACATGTCGACCACGACCGGCTTGTGGAACTTCTGCCGGAACTCGATCGCGACCTTCGCGGCGAAGACGACCGCCTCGGGATCGTCGCCGTTCACATGGAAGACCGGGGCCTCGACCATCTTCGCCACGTCGGACGGATAGGGCGAGGAGCGCGAATAGCGCGGATAGGTGGTGAAGCCGATCTGGTTGTTGACGATGAAATGGATCGAGCCGCCGGTCTTGTGCCCCTTCAGGCCCGACAGGCCAAGGCACTCGGCGACCACGCCCTGCCCGGCGAAAGCCGCATCGCCATGCAGCAGCAGCGGCAGCACCTTGGAACGCTCGACGATGTCGCCGAACTGGTCCTGCTTGGCGCGGACCTTGCCGAGCACGACGGGATCGACGATTTCCAGATGCGAGGGGTTGGCGGTCAGCGAGACGTGGACGTTGTTGCCGTCGAACTCGCGGTCGCTCGATGCGCCCAGATGATATTTGACGTCGCCCGAGCCCTCGACGTCGTCGGGCGCGAACGAGCCGCCCTTGAACTCGTGGAACAGCGCGCGGTGCGGCTTGCCCAGCACCTGCGTCAGCACGTTGAGGCGGCCGCGATGGGCCATGCCGAAGACGATGTCGCGCACGCCGAGCGCGCCGCCGCGCTTGATGATCTGTTCCAGCGCCGGGATCAGCGACTCGGCCCCGTCGAGGCCGAAGCGCTTGGTGCCGGTGTATTTCAGGTCGATGAACTTCTCGAAGCCTTCGGCCTCGACGAGCTTGTTCAGGATCGCCTTCTTGCCCTCGCGGGTGAAGGCGATCTCCTTGTCGGGCCCCTCGATCCGCTCCTGCAGCCATGCCTTCTGCTCCGGATCGGAGATGTGCATGAACTCGATGCCGATGGTGTTGCAGTAGGTCCGCTGCAGCACCGCGACCATCTCGCGGATCGTCGCGAACTCCATGCCGAGCACGTTGTCGATGAAGATCTTGCGGTCGAGATCGGCCTCGCCGAAGCCGAAGGCGGCCGGCGACAATTCGTCGGAATTATCGACGGTCTCGATGCCCAGCGGATCGAGCTTGGCGTGGAGATGACCGCGCATGCGGTAGGCGCGGATCAGCATGATGGCGCGCACGGAATCGCGCGTCGCCTGCTGGACGTCGGACGCGCTGATCGTGGCGCCTGCGGCCTTGGCCTTGCCGTTCAGCTTGTCGGAGACGACCTTCTCGATGACGGCCCAGTTGCCGTCGAGCGCCGAGACGAGTTCGCCATTGGCGTGGACAGGCCAGTTCGGCTTGGTCCAGGACGCGCCCTTCGCGTTCTGGACGATCGACGCGCCGTCATCCTTGAGGCCGCCGAAGAAGCCCTGCCACTGCTCGTCGACCGATGTCGGATCGGCCTGGTAGCGGGCGTAGAGGTCCTCGATATAGGCCGCGTTGCCGCCATAGAGGAACCCGGTCTGGGCGAGAGCCTCGTTGATGTCCTGGCGAGCCATGGTCGTTTCTGCCTTTTCCTGCCTGCCTAGCCGTCATGCCCGGGCGAGGCCCGGGCATCCTGTCGTGAGCCCCGCGCGTCGCGAGACGGTCGGCGTGGTGCCGACCGCGACGCGCAAAAACCCTCAGCCCTTCAACACGTCCACCAAGGTCTTTCCAAGGCGCGCCGGCGAGGGCGAGACCCGGATGCCGGCCGCTTCCATCGCCGCGATCTTGTCTTCCGCGCCGCCCTTGCCGCCGGAGATGATCGCGCCGGCATGGCCCATGCGACGGCCGGGAGGAGCGGTGCGGCCGGCGATGAAGCCGACCATCGGCTTCTTGCGGCCGCGCTTGGCCTCGTCCCGGATGAACTGGGCGGCGTCCTCTTCGGCCGAGCCGCCGATCTCGCCGATCATCACGATCGAGGTTGTCTTCTCGTCGGCGAGGAACATCTCGAGCATGTCGATGAATTCGGTGCCCTTGACCGGGTCGCCGCCGATGCCCACCGCCGTGGTCTGGCCGAGCCCCTCGCGCGTGGTCTGGAACACCGCTTCATAGGTCAGCGTGCCCGAGCGCGAGACGATGCCGACCGAGCCCGGCTTGAAGATGTTGGCCGGCATGATGCCGATCTTGCTCTCGCCGGCGGTGACGACGCCGGGGCAGTTGGGCCCGATCAGCCGCGACTTGGAGCCGACCAGCGAGCGCTTGACGCGCACCATGTCGAGCACCGGAATGCCCTCGGTGATGCAGATGATCAGCGGGATCTCGGCGTCGATCGCCTCGCAGATCGCGTCGGCCGCGCCCGGGGGCGGGACATAGACGACGGACGCGGTCGCGCCGGTCTTCGCCTTCGCCTCGAACACGCTGTCGAAGACGGGCAGGCCGAGATGAAGCGAGCCGCCTTTGCCCGGCGAGGTTCCGCCGACCATCTGCGTGCCATAGGCGATCGCCTGCTCGGAGTGGAAGGTGCCGTTCTTGCCGGTGAAGCCTTGGCAGATGACCTTGGTGTTCTTGTCGATCAGGATGGACATGGTTTTCCCTCAGGCCTTCTTGATCGCAGCGACGATCTTCTGGGCGGCGTCGTCGAGATCGTCGGCGGAGATGACGTTCAGGCCGGACGACGAGATGATGTCCTTGCCTTCCTGGACGTTGGTGCCTTCCAGGCGCACCACCAGCGGAACCTCCAGCCCGACCGCCTTCACCGCCGCGATGACGCCGCGCGCGATGACGTCGCACTTCATGATGCCGCCGAAGATGTTGACCAGGATGCCCTTCACCTTGGGATCGGCGGTGATGATCTTGAAAGCCGCCGTCACCTTCTCTTCCGTCGCGCCGCCGCCGACATCGAGGAAGTTCGCAGGGCTTTCCCCATAGAGCTGGATGATGTCGAGCGTCGCCATGGCGAGACCGGCGCCGTTGACCATGCAGCCGATCGTGCCGTCGAGCGCGATATAGGCGAGGTCATACTTCGAGGCCTCGATCTCCTTGTCGTCTTCCTCGGTGGTGTCGCGCAGGGCGACGATCTCGGGATGACGGTAGAGCGAGTTGGAATCGAACGAGATCTTGGCGTCGAGGCACTTGATCTGGCCGCCGGTCGTCACGATCAGCGGGTTGATCTCCAGCATGTCCATGTCCTTGGACACGAACGCGGTGTAGATCTGGCCCAGAACCGTGCCGGCCTGCTTGGCCTGGTCGCCGGTGAGGCCCAGGATGCGGGCCATGGTGCGGCCGTGATGAGGCATGATGCCGGTGGCGGGATCGACCGAGAAGGTCTCGATCTTTTCGGGCGTGTCATGGGCGACGGCCTCGATGTCCATGCCGCCCTCGGTCGAGACCACGAACGCCACGCGCGAGGTCTCGCGGTCGACCAGCGCCGAGAGGTAGAACTCCTTGGCGATGTCTGAGCCGTCCTCGATGTAGAGGCGGTTGACCTGCTTGCCCGCCTCGCCGGTCTGCGCGGTCACCAGCGTGTTGCCGAGCATCTCTTTCGCGTGGCTCTCGACCTCCTCGACCGATCTGGCGAGGCGCACTCCGCCCTTGGCGTCGGGGCCCAGTTCCTTGAACTTGCCCTTGCCGCGGCCGCCGGCGTGGATCTGGCTCTTCACCACATAAAGCGGGCCGGGCAGCTTGCGCGCTCCCTCGACGGCTTCCGCGACCGTCAGCGCCGGAAAGCCGGCGGAGACCGGCGCGCCAAACTCCTTGAGGACGGCTTTGCCTTGATATTCGTGGATGTTCATCGCTGGGGCGTCTTTCGCGGTTCAGATGTCGTTTGGCGCTGGGATGGCTTGCTGCGCCGGGATGGCTTGCGTCATTTGGCTGGCTTGCAGATGTCTTTCTGGAACTGGGCAAGGATTTTTCGGGCGCGCTCGACTGGCGGACCGCTGAGGGGGCGCGGATAGCTGCTGGCGCAAATCCTGCCACCGCCCAGATCTTCACACATCGGCGGACCGTCGACCTCGAAGAAAAACAAGTCCGGCTCGCTTGTATAGGCTTGGATGCCGGTGACGCGGCTGAAATCCACCACCCATTCGGACCGCCTGCCGGCATCCTCGCCGAACCTGTTGCCGACCCACTCCGCAGGGGCGTGTACGAAATGATACTGGCAGCCGCTCCGCCGGGTGACCGTGATCCGGCCGGACATCATCTTTCGAGGAACATTGAACGTGTCGTAGATAGCGGGGCTGCGCGAGACGCGCCTGGCCTTGTCGCCGCTGACCTCGGTGCCGTTGACATCGGCGCCGTCCTCGATCGCGAGCCAGAGCATGGCGACTGTCTCTTCCGCCGTCTGCGCGCGAGCCGGCGAGGATAGCGAGCCCACGACGGCGATCGCCGAAGCCGCAAGAAGTCCACACCTCGCCCTGCTCATCGAACACCCCTGTCTGACGTCGTCGGCTCTTTACCTCACGCCAATGACGGATCGACGGTCTTGCAGGCGTCGATCAGGGTCTGGACCGAGGCGACCGACTTTTCCAGCATCGCCTTTTCGTCGCCGTCGAGGCCGATCTCGACGACCTTCTCGACGCCGCCCGCGCCGATCACGACCGGCACGCCGACGAACATGTCCTTGACGCCATACTGGCCGGTCAGCGCCGCCGCGCAGGGCAGAACGCGCTTCTGGTCCTTGAGATAGCTCTCGGCCATCGCGATGGCGGAGGCGGCGGGCGCATAGAAGGCCGAGCCGGTCTTGAGCAGGTTGACGATCTCGCCGCCGCCCTTGCGGGTGCGCTCGACGATGGCGTCGAGCCGGCCTTGAGTGGTCCAGCCCATGGTGACGAGGTCGGGTAGCGGGATGCCGGCGACGCCGGAATAGCGCACCAGCGGCACCATGTCGTCGCCATGGCCGCCGAGCACGAAGGCCGAGACGTCCTTGACCGAGACCTTGAACTCGTCGGCGAGGAAATGGCGGAAGCGGGCCGAATCCAGCACGCCGGCCATGCCGCAGATCATGTTGGGCTTGAGGCCGGAGAACTTCTGCAGCGCCCAGACCATGGCGTCGAGCGGGTTGGTGATGCAGATCACGAAGGCGTTCGGCGCATGCGCCTTGATGCCCTCGCCGACCGACTTCATCACCTTGAGGTTGATGCCGATCAGATCGTCGCGGCTCATGCCGGGCTTGCGCGGCACGCCGGCGGTGACGATCACGACATCGGCCCCGGCGATGTCGGCGTAGGACTGGGTGCCGGTGTAGGCGGCATCGAAGCCGTCGACGGGCGCGGATTCGGCGATGTCGAGGCCCTTGCCCTGCGGGATGCCCTCGGCGATGTCGAACAGGACGACGTCGCCCAGTTCCTTCAGGCCGGCGAGGTGAGCGAGCGTGCCGCCGATCTGGCCGGCGCCGATGAGGGCGATCTTCTTGCGGGCCATTGCCTAGTCCTTGTCCTTAGCGCTGCGAGATGCCGGCGAGCCGGCGAAACCGTGCGTTCCTTTGGCCCAAACCGGGGTTTTGCCGCAACCCTTGCCCGTTTGGCCGCAGGCTTTGGCGGCAAAGCGTTTTACGGTCGTTGCCCAGGCCGTGCATGTTGCGATTTCAATGACTTGCATCGGCGGCCACACAACAATAGCGCCCGAATGCGGCAAAAACAGTCAGTTACAATTTACAAAAATCGTAACTTGTTGCGGAAATATCAGATGATTCCGGTCTCCAGAACGCGCAGCGCCACGCGGATCAGCGTCGCCAGTCGGGCATCGACGGAGGCTTGCGGCACGTCGGCCTCCAGCGCCAAAGCGGCCGGGTGGATGAAGCGGTGGGTCGCGTCGATGACGAAGGCGATCGCCCTGTCGCGGTCACGCGGCTCGAAGGCGCCCGATGCGATGCCCTCGTCGATGACGCGCTCGAACAGCGCCCTGACGCGGGTGCGGTTGCGCCGGCTGATGGCGTGGCGCTTCGCCACCGCCTGCGACAACGCTGCGAAGAGATGCGGATCATCGACGAGCAGATCGCGATTGCCCTTGGCCAGAGCGAGGATCAACCGCTCCAGCTTGTCACTGGCGGGGTCGGGCCCATCGGCGATATCGGCGAGGCGGCGTTCGGTCGCCTTCAGCCAGACATCGACGACGGCATCCACCAGCGCGGCCCGTGACGGGAAGTAACGGTAGACATTGGCATGCGTCATGCCGGCTTCTTCCGCGACGGCGACGACGGTGAAGCGCTTCAGGCCGAACTGGCGCAGATGCTCGCTGGCGACCGAGAGGATGCGGGTCTCGCTCGGCTCGCGCTGCGCCATGGCTCAGGTCTCGACCAGTCCGCCGCTGTCGCCGCTGGCGGCGGAGTCGGGCCGGCCATGCGGGAGCGCGAGATAATCCTGCGAGCGCATCTCGATCAGCCGCGAGACGGTGCGGTCGAACTCGAAGGCCTCGCGGCCCTGCGAAGCCTTGTAGAGGCGCTGGGGCTCTGTCTCCGCCGAGACGACGAGCTTCACATGATGCTCGTAGAGCGTGTCGATCAGGATGATGAAACGCTTGGCCTCGTTGCGGCGGTCCTGCGTCATGGCCGGCACGCCATCGAGCACGAGCGTATGGAAGCGCTGGGCCAGCGCGATATAGTCCGACGCGCCATAGGCCTGTGCGCAGAGATCGTCGAAAGACGCCCGCGCCACGCCGCCCGCGCCTTGCGGCACGAGGAAGTCATGGCCCTTGACGTCGAGCACCATCCGTTGTCCCCGCGCCGCGCCCGAGAGCCGCCTGAAGGCGGTATCGAGCGCGGCGGTCGCGGCTTCGTCGGCCGGGACATGATAGGTCGGCGCGCCGCCGAGCTTTTCCAGCCGGAAGTCGGTGCGGGCGTCGAGCCTGACCACCTCGACCCTCTCGGTCAGCAGCGCGATGAAAGGCAGAAACAGCGCCCGGTTCAGCCCGCCCTCATAAAGCCGCGACGGCTCGACATTCGAGGTCGCGACCACGACGACGCCCGCGGCGAACAGCGCCGTGAACAGCCGGCCGAGGATCATGGCGTCGGCGATGTCGGTGACGGTGAACTCGTCGAAGCAGAGCAGGCTCGCCTCCTCGGCAAGCTGCGCGGCCACGGGCGCGATCGGGTCGGGCTCCTTGACCTCGCCGGCCTTGAGGCGCTGGCGATAGGCGTGGATGCGGCCATGCACATCGGCCAGGAATTCGTGGAAATGCACGCGCCGGCGCTTCTCGACCGGGGAGGCGTCGTAGAACAGGTCCATCAGCATGGTCTTGCCGCGCCCGACCGAACCCCAGATATAGAGCCCCTTGGGCGGCTCGGTCGTCGCCTTGCCGCGCCCGAGCAGCCAGCCGAGCGCGCTGCTCTTTCGGGCGAGCCGGCGGGCGGCGAGCGCTTCTTCAAGGGCGGCCAGCCGCCTGACCACCGCGACCTGCGCCGGGTCGCGTTCGATGGCCCCCGTCTTGACAAGGGCTGCATAGCGGTCGGTGATCGAGGCGGACATGGAGAATGGGACTGCCGGCGGGTCGTGCTTCCGGGTTACGGGAGCCCCCGCTCAGGCGCAAGTCTTCGACAGGACAATCGCTCGGCCTTACCCTTCCCGGGATACGGGGAGATCCGGGCCCGGCACGCGGAGCGTCGAAGGCCGGCAGGTCCGCGTCGATTCAGGCGCGGAGTGTTCGGCGCCTCATCCGACAATCGCGGCCAGCTTCCCCAGATCGACATTCGCACCGCAGACCAGTACGCCCAGCCGCTCGCCTGCCTTCGGCGCATAGGCTCCCGACAAGAGCGCCCCCAGCGCCGCCGCGCCACCGGGCTCGACCGCGAGCCGGAAATCGCGCCAAAGCACGGCTTGCGCCTTCGTGATCCACTCGTCCTCGACCAGAGCGACATGGTCGACCGCGTCCTTGCAGACCTCATGGACGAGGGGACCGACATTGCGTGCGCCCAGCGAATCGGCGGCGACCGAAGCGACCTTGACGTCGACCGGGCCCTTCGCCTCCAGCGCCGCCTGCAAGGCGCGCGAGCCCGAAGGCTCGACGCCGACGACCTTCACCTTCGAGCCGGCGAACCAGGCGGCTATCCCTGAGATCAGCCCGCCGCCGCCGACCGCGACCAGCACGGTGTCGAGATCGGGCTCCTGGCTGTCCCATTCGCGCCCGAGCGTGCCCTGGCCGGCGATGGTCTCCTTCGCCGCGAAGGGGTGGATCTTCAGCGCGCCGCTCTGCGCCACAAAAGCGTCGCAGGCGGCCTGCGCGTCGTCATACTGCGCGCCGCCGATCCTGACATCGGCCCCGAAGCGCCTGATCGCCTCGATCTTGGCGGCGGGCGAGATTTCAGGAACGAAGATCGTCGCCTTCACACCTCGCGCGCGGGCCGCATAGGCCACCGCCGCGCCGTGATTGCCGCCGGACGCCGCCGCAACGCCAGCCTCTGGCACCGGCAGCGACAGCAGGTTGTTGAACGCGCCGCGCGTCTTGAACGAGCCGGCATGCTGCAGGCATTCGAGCTTCAGCGAGATGTCGGCTTCGCTCCCGAACGCGCCCGTCCCCAGCCGCATCACCGGCGTGACGCGGGCATGGCCGGCGATGCGCTGGGCCGCAGCCTCGATCATGGCGCGGGGAACGGGGCGGTCGGTCATGGCTATATCCTCGGCAGGCGCGCGCTCCGGCGAAAAGGTCCAGATCGCGATGGGCAGACCGGGAGTATCCCACTTGATCTCGGTGGGGAAGGAGCGCCCGCGCCCTGCTGCGATCTCTCGAGCAACCACCAGTGCTGCGAGAGCATCAAGAACGTCGTCGGCTGAGCAATATGTCGGAGGTTTGGCTTTCCACACCGCTTCAGGCACCCCTGCTTTAAGCAGGAGCCGCTGCCGCTCAAGCGCTCCGTCGGATAGCTTCTTGGAGAACGAGAGCGGTTGTTCGCCGTTCATTGACCAGAACGCGAGCTCTGGGTGAACTTCCTTGACGCGATCCACAAGGTCGGGACGCCGAATGAGCAACTGATCGATCTGCCGGATGCGCGGCCTGATGGCATTTGCCGGTGGGTTAGGCGCAAACGGCTGTGTGTCAGACCGTTTCGACAGCGTGATGGCTTCTGCCCAGGTCGCGGCATACATCACCGTCCGACAGGATGTCGGGAACACGCTGTTCCGTAGTTTGCCCAACAACGGACGGATCAGTCGCTCCGGCTCTCGTCCTCCGGAGCCGACGGTGTCGGGCAGGCCAATCGGCATGTCAACCGCAACGACCATTGGAGCCTCGTGAGCGTCCAGCACATCCGAGATGCAGTCTACGACTTGGAGAAGGAGCTTAGTGAAGTCGCCATCAGGGGCGATTGCGGCTACCCACTTCCATTTCCTGCACCCGTCCACCCCCGCGACCCAGACCATACCCGCCCCTCCTGTCATCCGCCTTTCGCAGCACTGACGTTGCATCCGCATCGCGTCTAGTGTGCAGTGCAGCGAAGAGCCGTCAGGAGACAGCCATGACCAATATCCGTCCGCGCCGCAGCGTCCTCTATATGCCCGGCTCCAATGCCCGCGCGCTCGAAAAGGCCCGCGAGATCGCCGCCGACGCGCTGATCCTCGATCTCGAGGACGCCGTCGCACCAGACGCCAAGGAGATGGCGCGCAGCCAAGTCTGCGCGGCGGTCAAGGCCGGCGGCTATGGCCGGCGCGAACTGATCATCCGGACCAACGGCATCGAGACGCCCTGGTTCGCGGCCGATCTCGCGGCGGCCGTCGATGCGAAACCCGACGCCATCCTGATCCCGAAGGTCTCGAGCCCCGAGACGCTGATCGAGATCGGCCACAAGCTGACCGGCCGCTGGGCCGATCCCGCGATCCGCATCTGGGCGATGATCGAGACCCCGCTCGCCATCCTCGATGTCGAGCGGATCGCCCGCGCGGCGCGCGCGCCGGCGAGCCGGCTCGCCTGCTTCGTGATGGGCACCAACGACCTCGCCAAGGAGACGCGCGCGCGGCTCATACCAGGCCGCGCGCCGATGCTGCCCTGGCTCACCAGCGCCATCCTCGCCGCGCGCGCCCATGACATCGACATCGTCGACGGCGTCTACAACGAGATCAAAGACGAGGCCGGGTTTGTCGCCGAATGCGAGCAGGGCCGCGATCTCGGCTTCGACGGCAAGACGCTGATCCACCCGAGCCAGGTCGCCGCCGCAAACACGGTCTTCGCGCCCGACGAGGCGGAACTGACGCGCGCGCGCGCCATCATCTCGGCCTTCGACCAGCCGGAGAATGCCGGCAAGGGCGCGATTCAACTCGATGGCCGCATGGTCGAGCGGCTGCATGCCGAGATGGCCAGCCGCGTGGTGGCGCTCGCCGAAGCGATAGCGGCGTAGAGCGGTTTGCAGTGAGGTTCAGTCCATTGTGATCGGGTTCGTGAGCCTCGACGGAAACCCCTCCCCCCTCGTGGGGAGGGGAAGGGGTGGGGGGCGTGGGGCCAGAGCAACTCATTCGATAGAATGGCTGTAGCGCTGCTGCAG
>Ga0209902_100624_pt1 | contig 32496 bp, 31 predicted proteins | sample FECB27metaG_FD_188304 | JGI IMG/M metagenome (GOLD analysis project Ga0209902, IMG submission 188304) | Cyanobacterial communities from the Joint Genome Institute, California, USA - FECB-27 (SPAdes) (version 2) | ecosystem: Environmental > Aquatic > Thermal springs > Hot (42-90C) > Microbial mats...
TCGCGCTTAATCAAGGATTTTTGGTTTCATACTGAGTGGCTAAATACCATCAAGTTTTTTATGAGTCATCTTGGTTATTCATCAAGTTTTTAGTTCATTTCTTCTACCGTTTCGCACCGCGAACTAGTCTAAACTCCAGACATTAATAACATTCCTTGTGTCACAGAGCGTAGTAACTTTTTAACTCTTACTCGCTCACCAATACGGTAAGGACACATCAATGCATCAACAATCAAATGCGTTCCGGCTTCAATCAGTAGCACCAAGCGGACTTTTGGGAAAGCTGCTTGAGTGCCGGGACGTGTTGCTGGATATCCAAATACTCTGGCATTAGCCTCGCTATCTGGTGCGTCAAACACTGTTCCATCCACTGCCATTATCCGCAATCCTCAAAGAATTGCCCCTGGAGTCTTGAGTGTGGCTCTTGGGCGTACTACTAGATGAAACAGACGACTCATCACCTGAGTTCCAATGCGCTGCCGAGCTTCGGTAATTGACGATTTACAAGGTACTCGCCAATACTGTCCTACTCTCACCCAAGCTTCGCTTAAACCATCAACTAGATTTTTCAGTACTGTTCTCATTGAAGCTTTTGACCACAAACTCATAGCAATTATCAGACAAATCACCAGATGGGATGGTAAGGCACGTTTACGATTTTCGCCTGCTTTAGCGTTAGCGATTGCCCTTTAGGGCACTGCGCTCCGCGCAATCGCCTGTTCAATGGCATCAGATGGAATCCCAGTTTCTAAAGCTTTGAGTACCGTACCTGATTCGACCACAGGTGAGATCAGTGAGAATTCTTTGAGTTGCATTCTTACTCAGTACATTGAGGTCATAACCCTCACCTTACCTGATTTTGGGCTTAACCGAACCGTATTGCTTCATCTCCCGTCACATTTTTGTACTCTTTATTTGCCTTTTACGGGTTTGTTCGGTGAGGTGCAAGATGTGAGTTATCCCAAAAAAATCTAGAGGCAATCTTCAACCGAGAATGATAATCTTTAGGAGGAGGAAGAAAGCGGTTGCTGACAGCAACCGCTTTCTTCCCCTCAAGTATGCCTGAACAGTCTGCACTCCACAGTTTCTGCGCGAAGTGAGATGGTGTTGATTTAATATTCGTCTAGAGCTTCAGCAGACTTTGATAACTATTTTAAAACTTAAGTTTTTCCACAACAGATATCAATAAACCAATTCCCTAAATCGGGAAAAAGCTCATGGGTAGAATTGGTCAATCGCTCGATTTGTTCTTCAATTTTAGACATAGCTTTTTTTGTAAGCTTAACTCCTGATTCATAAGTTTGAGTGACTAACTTAACAACTGGATGTTTCCCCTTCCATGTCATATTTTGAGCAAAACGTAACGCCGTTTCAACTTCATCTAAAATGCTACCATTCCAATGATTTTCTAAAATCGCCCAAGTACGTTCAATGGGATTATACTTGCTATGATATGGAGGATAGTAAGCTAGACGTATATTTAGTTGGTGTTGATGAGCAAATTCAACTATACGTTTCATGAACTGCGTCCACCGAGAATTATTCTCTGGTCCATTATCCTGATTGATAATTAGTGTTTTTATTTGAGTAAATCGCCAACTTTGTGTTTCCCAAAAATCTGATAAAGCGTCAACTATAAAGTCACTTGTTACTTTGGACTCTGTAAAGTATAAAAATAGTTCATCAAGCTCTGGCAAGAAGATACCGTAGGGGGTTACGCTAGTTTTTGGGTTATAATCATGGTCGTCTGTCTCAGTGGGAACTCGGTTTCTACCTCCCCGGTCAAATGAGCCGATATTTACACGGGCTTTCGCATCCATACTTAGACGTAAAATACTGGGGTCGTCTGAAGCATCTTGATTAACTATTGCTAGTTGCTCGAAGATAGCTTCGGTTTCGGGAATTTTTTTTGAGGCTTAACTTTTGCGACTCTCTTAAGTTTATAACCTAAATTATTTAACTTGAGACGAATTGTCTCTGAAGTTGGTAACTCCTCATTGTTATAACCATACTTCTCAATTAATTGTTTTCTGACTTCAGCAGCGCTGAGGCGCGTATATAGTCTTTGACTTTTAAAAGTGGGGTCAGTTTGACTTTGAGTATCAACTAAATTTTTGATATCTTCTAAAAGTTTTGGCTGATATTCTTCTATTTTTTTTCGTCCTCTAGCAAGATAATTATCCACACAAGTAATACCACTTTTTAATTCTCTGGTTCCTTTACGAATAGTGCATCGACTCCATCCCAACTCTTCTTCTGCAAGTCTCTGTCCTCCCGGACCTAACCCCAGGACTGTCTCTGCTATAAATTTACGCGCTTACTGCACCTTTGAGTTGAACTGCGGTTTCTTTCAACAACTTTTTGAGCGAATCCGTTAATACTATAGACACCAGTAGCACCCAAAAATTCAATCATGATTATTAAATTTACTATAAAGGGGGCACTCAGGGCTGCCGTCGGCAGCCCTGAGTGCCCCCTTGAATCTGATTATCATTATTGATAATTGGGATACTTTATTTTCTGGAAGTCCCTAAACACACTGCCAATTTATTGACGGTCGTACAAACTTGTCGTCGTCAAGGACGTTCTGTTATTGAATTTTTTGAGCAAGCTATAAAAGCGATGGTTCACTCTTGTGTGCAAGCACCATCTTTAATTCCTTAAATTTAGACCTGAATCCTTACGGTATTAGCCTGATTTGTACCCAGTAAACGCTGAGCCCAAATCGCCGAAAGCCCTTCTATGCACACACTACGCTTTTTTGTCAAAGGGGAACTTCAGTTTAAAATCCCTGTTTAATTGTCGCCCAGCTCCCCCAAAATTTTTCGCTCTCCATGTAGGGGTAACAAAGCGATCGCTGTTTTGATGCCCAGAAGCATCGCCTGAAAACCTTATTCTTTCGTCACCTTATAAAAGTTTTCGATCTACTGACTTTTGACCACACCCTTTCTTTTCCTTCTGTGAATACCAACACTGATGTATAAAAATCACACATGAAGTCAAACAATTTTTGCGACACAACCTGTTTGAGACCAACGACCAACAGCCTTGCTAATAACAGCTATCTCCTGGATTAATTCCTGATATTGCTCCAGGGTAAGGGACTGAGGACCATCTGAGAGAGCTTCGGTTGGGTTAGGGTGAACCTCAATCATTAGGGAATCAGCCCCAGCTGCGATCGCTGCTATGGACATAGCTGGCACGTACTCTGCTCTGCCTGTGCCATGACTGGGGTCAACCATAATCGGCAAGTGAGTTAACGTTCGCAGGACAGGTATAGCTGTCAGATCTAATGTATTTCGTGTATACTGCCAATCAAAAGTACGGATTCCCCGCTCGCACAAAATCACATTCGGGTTGTCTGCAGCCAGAATATACTCAGCAGCCATCAGCCACTCTTCAATCGTGGCTGCGGGCCCACGCTTCAGCAGCACCGGTTTACCTGTAGCGCCCACTTTCTGCAGTAGGGAGAAACTCTGCATATTGCGGGCACCGATTTGTAGCACATCCGCTACGGATGCAACCTTCTCCAAGTCAGCTGTATCCATGACTTCGGTGATAATCCCTAAACCTGTAGCTTCACGAGCTAATGCTAATAAACCTAATGCACTCTCACCGTGACCTTGGAAAGCATAGGGTGAGGTACGGGGTTTGTAAGCACCTCCACGGAGAAACTGCGCTCCTGCGGCTTTTACTACCCGCGCTGTTTCTAAGATCATTTCTTCGTTTTCTACAGAACAGGGACCAGCAACAATGACTACAGGGTGGTTTTGACCAAAGGTTACTGGTTCATTGGGGGTTGCTACAACCACCTCAGATGGTTCCCCATAGCGAAATTCTTTTGAAGCCCGTTTAAAGGGTTTATCCACGCGTAGAACCTGCTCGATAAAAGAGCTTAAATTTAGGATTTGTCTCAAGTCAATTTCCGCCGTATCACCCACCAAACCAATTACCACTTTGTGGTGACCTGCACTTTTTTCTGGTGTGATTTTCCTGCTGTCGAATTCGTTGCTGATTCGCTTAATTTCTTCTGATGGAGTACCGGATTTCAGGACTACAATCATAGGTTGCATCCTCTATGTCGTTAACAAGTTTTCCAATACTGACCCAAGTTTTCACTTGCAGTCATAACTTCTTGTCTTGCCCATCGGTCTGCTGCAATAATATCGTCGAGAGTCGGGGTAGAGCATTTGTGGGCAAGGTAGCGATCGCATGCCCGCTCGATCAAACAAGGAATATCTAGAAACTGAATTCTTTCTTCCATAAATAGGGCTACAGCCTGCTCATTGGCAGCGTTAAGTACTGCTGGCATACAACCCCCAGCTCGACCTGCAGCATAAGCTAGTTGCATACAAGGATACTTCTGGTGGTCTGGGGCAAAAAAGGTTAGTTCCCCCACCTTCACCAGATCTAACTGTTGCCAAGCAGTATAAATTCGCTCTGGCCAGGATAGAGCGTAGAGTATTGGTAGGCGCATATCAGTCCAGCCTAATTGCGCTAGCACTGAGGTGTCTTGCAGTTCGATCAGAGAATGGATAATGCTCTGGGGGTGAATGACAATTTCGATCTGGTCATAATCAACGCCAAAAAGCCAGTGAGCTTCAATGACCTCCAACCCTTTATTCATTAAAGTCGCGGAATCTACCGTAATTTTGCGACCCATCGACCAGTTAGGATGCTTCAAAGCATCCCTTACAGTGACTGTTGATAATTTCTCAGCAGGCCAAGACCGAAACGCCCCTCCAGAAGCAGTTAACAGAATTCGCCGCAGCCTCCCACAAGGCACTCCCTGCAAACACTGAAAAATTGCTGAATGCTCTGAATCTACCGGCAATAGCTTCACGCCATGCTTGTGCACCAAGGGTAAAACAATTGGTCCCCCGGCAATTAGGGTTTCTTTGTTTGCTAAAGCAATGTCTTTGCCTGCTTCAATGGCGGCAATTGTAGGTAGTAGACCGGCACAACCCACAATGCCATTCATTACAACGGAGGCATTGCTATAGCGGGCGACTTCAATCACCCCGGCTTCGCCCGCTAGCAAAATTGGTTGGGGGTTGAGGTCGGCGATCGCCGCTTGCAACTCGGGCAACTTCTGTGCTTCGCCAATGGCTACGATCGTCGGTCGAAACTCGCGGATTTGCTGAGCCAGTAATTCCACATTCTGCTGAGCTGCCAATCCGACAACCTGAAACTGGTTGGGGTATTGGGTGACAATATCCAGTGTTTGGGTACCAATAGAGCCTGTCGAACCTAAAAGAGATATTGCTTTCACGATAATAAGATTCCCAATAATTGATGCGTTCCCTTGACCGCTTTATGACATTTCTTGGTATTTGTGATCTGCTAGGTGAATAGCATACGTACAGTTGCATTTACAGCAGATTGCAGGTTTATGAGGTACAGTAGCAGCAGTTTGTAAACCAGTGTCGTGGATGTTTGGGATTGAACAAATCGAGTGCAGTTGCAATCAGAATATCAACCATTTTTGTTGTGGTTGGGGCGAACTGGCGTAAAAAAGCTTTGAGTTGTGACCACCAATGCTCAATTGGATTAAAATCTGGGGAATAGGGAGACAAGTATAGAACATTCGCACCAACTGATTGAATCAAAGTTTCAATAGTCGCAATTTTATGGGCTGGAACATTATCCATCACTACAACCGCACCTTTTACTTACATCGAATCTGGAAGCTAATTTTCTAATTGAAGTGTTTCCTTGCTCATAAGCTTTGACTAGTTTTTCTCTAAAGTCGATGGAATAAGGTTTCATGTGACCTGTTGATGCACTGCTCTTCAGTGTACTCTATCTACCTGCAATCTGCTGTATATGCTTTCTTCAAATATGAAGTGTCATGCTTTACAAATTACAGGCGGGACTTTCTGTAAAATTTTTGCAAGTATATTTTCTATCTTTTTATATAAATGATATTGATTTTCCTCATTGATTATGGTTAAGTCTGCCATAGCAATCGGACCTCCTTTTTCAATTTTCTCAATTTCTGCGAAATCTCTTATCTCTGCTTCTTTTAGTGTTAAAGGTCTCTCCTGTCTCAAAGCCAGTCGTTCATACCTGAGAGCCTTAGGAGTAAAAATTGCCAAAACTAGTAATTCATCATTAAACTCTTGTTTGAGAATTTTATACTCACTAAAACTATATAGACCATCAATAATAACTAATTGATGGTCTGACAGCTTGGCTTTAATAAGTGGTAAAGCCATTTGGGCACACACACCGATTCCATGCTTTCTTCTAATTTCTTCCCTTACCGTTTGCTCGTTGTACGGTGTTATTGGTAGACTTCGTTTTTTAACTTCACGTATTATAATTTCTCCAAACCAAATTATAGGAAACCCCTTCCTTTTCAGATAACTAGCTACTACACTTTTACCTGAGCCTGGCATACCAACGATTGCCACGATTCTAACCATATGCGCTTCTGTGCCAAAATTGAAGATGCAATGCGAATACTGGTACGGGTGAATTTCAAGACCCACAGATCCAAATCAGGGTTAGAAGTAGCTATCTTCATAGTTTCTCAAACTTGCAGCGCCTCTTGCTGAGACTGGGTTAAGGCAAATACAGTTGGCCCAGACCCTGACATCATTATTTAGATTTATCGCTGTCGGGAGTGAAAACGCCACTTCAATGAACGCACGAGAACCCCGTTCAACTTTCGGAAATTGCCCATAGACATTGTGTTTCAGTTGCTGTTGTGTCTGTTGCCTAAGTAATCACACAGAATTATTTACACATGAAGTTCGACTCTGGATAAGGGTTTCATACCTGAATTTTGTGTAATTAATTTTGTTTTACTACTTACAAGATGAGTTTCTGGATGTCGCCGGATTTTTTCGGTTGCAGGGTTTTGAGTTGACTCATGAAACAGTGTGGAACTGGGAAAAAATGCGGGAGAACCTACTTTTTTTTTGCTCTCAACGACGGTAGAACTTCACTTTTAAACCATCATGGGGTTGGGCTGACGGTAGCCTAACTATATCCAGGTTTTGCCCAGGAACCAGTTCCCACTCATACTCGCGGACGGAAAGCGTTGCAAATAACTTCATCTCCAGCTTGGCAAACTCTCGCCCCACACATTCTCGCACTCCACCACCAAAAGGGATGTAGCTCATCGGTTTTTGTTTATCCTCAGCATGATGGGGTGTAAAGCGCTCTGGGTCAAAGCTTTTTGGCTGGATATAGATTCTGCTATCTTGATGAGTCGCACTAGGATTGTAATAAACTTTCCAACCTTGGGGAATCAAGTAGCCATTAAACTCACAGGGCTTAATTACTGCCCGAGGCGAACCGCTCGTTGGGGGAATGACGCGCAGCACTTCCTTGAGAACCATCTCTAGATAAGTCATCTGCTTGAAATGCTCTAGCGTCAGCGGTTCTTCAACCCCCAGTTGCTGTTGTTCTGTCCGAACAGCTTCCTTAACTTCTAAATGCTGGGCTAACATCAGACATAGCGAGGAAAGAGCGGATGACAGAGTATCATGACCTGCAAATAACAAGGTCAAAAGTTGCTCTTTAAGTTCCTGCAAACTCAGACTGTTTCCATCTTCATCCCGTGCTTGTAACATTAGCCCTAAGACATCCTGACCTGTTGTGGGTTGCTGTTGACGCTCTAAGATGATTTCCTCTATTCGTGCTAGTAGCCGATGACGACAATGGAGCGCGCGACCAAACTTCGTCCAAGGTAAGGGTACGGGGATGGAAAGTAGCCCCTTAGCCCAAACATCATACCACTCACCAAAATCACTATCGGCGGCTGCTTCCGTTCCCACAAGCAACTTGCAAGCAACATCCAGCGTGTATTTTCTCAGTTCAGAGTACCAGTTGAAGTGACCCATCCGCTCCCATTTGTGGAGATAATTGCGGGTAATCTCTTCCATCGTGGAGACATACCCTGCCAACGCACGAGTCTGGAAGGCTTGCGATAAGAGTTTGCGTTGCCTTTGATGTTCGCTACCCGTCTGCATAGCCAATGACGCTTTTCCCATCAAAACTTTGGTAGGCAGAGGTACACCGTTAGCAATTCCGTCAGAAAAATAACGTTTCTCATTAGCAAACAGAAAGCGGCTTGCCTCTGCTCCAAGCATGAAGATCGTAGGATGCCCAAATAGATGGGTTTTGAAGATTTGTCCATATCGCTGCTGTCGCCTCTGGACAAAGTCCTTTTCGCGGAAAAAGTTAATTGTCTCACCAATGATTGGTAGACCAAAGCTGCCAGGGGGTAAAGGGAGCGAGCGCAGGGGATAAGTGGTTGTCATGATTTCCTCCTCGCTTGTTAATCAACGGAAAAAGCTGTTTCTGCTCTAAAGTAAATCTGGTAATGGCTTCTTTGCTGAGACCAAAAGATAATGTCTGACAGAAGAATTCAGCAAACCATCAAACACAACCATTATTTCACGGAAAGTTGGCTCATCTAGTTTCCCTGCCAAAAACGTCTGCTGCAACCAATGCATCCTGCGTCGGCAATATTCTCCCCAGCACTGATTTGTTGTGTCAACAAGTTCCACCTGCTTGAATCGTGCCTGTAGGTAAACATCTTTGTACTCCTCCATATCTTTGACATTGTTCTTCAAAGGCACCATCCAATCACCCAACCACTCAGTGGTTTCAAAGATAATATCGGAGAGTACTAAATGACCACCAGGCTTCAATACACGCCAAGCTTCTTGCAGAAACCTCTCCCTTGTATCAAAGTGGAAGGCTGCCTCAACGCAGATGATGTTATCAAACAAATCATCTTCAAATTCCAGTTTTACAGCATTCATGAGGGTAAAGTTGCAGCCCGGTGCATTGACTCTGCATCTTTCCAATTGTTTTTCGGAAATGTTAATGCCCTCGATATCAGTAGCCGAGTAATACTTCAGGAGGTGACTGGTGGTAGCCCCCATCCCACAGGCAACATCGAGGATTGTTCCCTTCTTTTCAGGAAGAAATGCCAAAAGCTTGTCCATGAGGTTCTCGCAGGCTTCTTGCTGACTTAGAGTATTTGAAAGCCAATAGCCTACATTAAAAAAATCTTTTTGGCCGTAGTACTCCCTTATCAAAGGATCTTGAATCATACTGTCATATCGACTCACAAATTCGTTCATTTTTACCCCTCTTTCCTAAGGTTGTTGATAATTTTGATGATGCTGGGCATTGCAACCTTCGAGCCCGCTAAACCCTTCTGTCAAACATTTGAAGTACGCAACTATTTCCGATTCGGAAGCTTGCCGTAAACTTTCCAGCCAACCAGGTACATTTCTATTCCAGTGCTGATGCTGACTTGAAAATCTACGTGCAGTTAGAAGCTGGGGTAAATGTTTGGGGTATGAGAGTAACTTGATGACCTAGTTGCTCAAGCCGCTTAACTAGTCGTTTAGTAGTTGCTTCGGGACGCTGTTTGTCAAAGTAGTTAGCTTTTAGTTTTCGATACGGCTCCCGACGCTCAATAACATGGTAAGCAATGACCAAAATAGAATGAGCTACGGCCATCGTTGCTCGCTTTTTGCCTCGTCGTTCTGCAATCCGACGATACTGAGCAACTAGATAAGTCCGAGAGATGCTACATGGGCTGACTGCATCAAGCCAGAACGAAGAGTCTGATTGCCTTTGCGAGTATTACCGGAGAGGCGTTTGCCAGCACTTTCATGATTGCCGGGCTGCCTTGATATGTTGGGCATTTCCCCGCTCATTGCTCAAACGCATGACTGATAGTCTTGTCTATGCTACTTGAATGGATTAAGCCGAGCTTACACTGACTTTGCTTGTATTAATTTAAGTCCGCTCCATCCTTTTATCGGCTGTATAAATTCTAATGCAAACTGCGCCTCTTCTAACAATTTCCGTAATTCTCCTTCTGTCCTTTCTTTTCCTCCTGTGAATACCGCCATTGTAAGGTTGATTAAATTTCTACTTTTGTCTCCAATATTGTGTGAATCTATTTTTGAGTCAATAACTCGTTCAATCAGGAAAATCTTGCCTTTATTAGAAATAGATTTTCGGCAGTTTTTTATAATTTCTAACGCTTGAACGTCGTTCCAGCCATGTAAAATCTCAGAAAGAATCAAAGCATCTGCACTGGGTATTCCCTGAAAAAAATCTCCTCCTATCCATTCACAGCGATTTTCTAAATTGTGCTCTAAAATTAATTTTTTTGCTTGAGATTCTAAATGAATTTGGTCAAAGATAGTTCCCTTCAAGTGCTCATTTTTTTTGAGGAGCGTGATAATTAAGTCTCCTTTTCCTCCCCCCACATCAACGATATGGTTAATATCATTTACATTAAGAAGTGCCACAACGCTATCAAACAGGGTTAGCCTAGTTATATTTCCCATGTTCTTGTTGAATAACTGGTTTATTTCCGGATTCTTAGAGAGATAACTATAGAAATCAGTGTGGAATACGCGCTCAAAGCATACACCGCCATTTTTCACAGTATTATAAAGTTCTCCCCATGGCATCCAGTCATATTCGTAGCTTCTTATTGATGCTGGAACAGCGAGGGATTGTGGATGGTCACTCTTCAAAAATTCCGATACTTCGTTAAGCGCAATCGTTTCATCAGACTTAAAGGTGAAAAAGCCCATATCACACAAGCACAAGAGAAGTCTTTCAAGATTATCTCGATCACACTCGAGCTTTTCAGCCAGCCAAGTTACGGTTTTTGGTTCTGAGGAGAGTAAATCAGGAATCCCTAGCCTACTAGCTACGGCTATTGCTTGTGAGATTCCATGCGCTCCTATCATAAAAAAAAGGAAATCTTGGGCTGAACTAGCTATTTTTTGAATGTAAGGGTTTTCTTTTATCATACTTTTTTTTCCTTCAATCTTGGCTCAGAATTCCTGATATAGGAGTTCCGTTACGCATTGACAGACATTCGTGAGAAGTTAAGAAAAAAACATATTTGTCAAGTTCCTTGCGAGAAATTCCCGCATTCCTTACAGAGGAAATCATTCTATCATCTGAAACCTAGGAAAAATAAGAAATAAGCAAAATAAAGGGGGAAAGAATTTCATCCTTCATAAGTTAGCGATCGCGTGTTAAGCGATAACCAGGAACTTTTTCTTTAATCCATATATAGTACTTGCTCAGAAAACTGATACTCTATATAGGGCTTGACAAATTTAGATTCGTCTTAACTTCTCACCGATGGTGCAAGCCTCGTTTTTGGTGCTACCTTACTCGACTTTATCAACCCAACGTTGATAGAGTTTTCTATGCTCCAAAACTCCTCGATCTTGATAGATGTAAGCCCCGCCGCCATCGTGCTTTATAGTGTCTAAGACTGATATATCTTCATCTGAAATAATTCTACTTCGCAAACGGTAGATTAGAGAGTAGGGTATATCTAGCAAGAAGTTGCCTGTTTTCCTTAGCATTACAAAAAAGTGTGCAATTGTCATATTCTCATTAATGGGAGTGGTACAAAACAACACCTTGAGTGTCTCGTGCTCGTTATTATCTGCAAAACCTGTCATTCTGCATCCGCTAGGCCAAATATCTGTTTGAAACGTAAAGGTGTCAGCACTTAACCCTAAAATTTGAGCTATTGGTCCTAACAAGTTATGCTCAAACATGAATCTATTCCAGACTTTCAACTGGAATTTCAAGTAAGCTTCTTTTTGAATGACTGGTTCGCTGTCGTTTGCTGAATCTTGGTTATTAAAAATGGTGAATTGAGAAGGATTAGTCATCTTGAAATTGTGCAGTGAGATTGCGTGATAGTAGTCACACCCGCCAGCCTCAACTACCCGTTGCACTGTCGTTTTAGTAGCGTAGGCATAGCGAAAAGCCATGTATTTGTGCCTCTGAGCTTCAGCAGATGGAAACTCTGGCAAAGGAAACAGAGGCACTTTGGAACCATACCACACCCAGATATAACCATATTTTTCGATGGTGTAATAGGTAGCTTGACGAGCCTTTGGGGGAATGTGCTCGAGCTCTGGAGCGGAAACACACTCCCCAGAGGAGTCGTAGCACCAGTGGTGATAAGGACACCGAATACAACCATCAACCACTTGACCAACTGCTAGACTTGCCCCCAGGTGCGAGCAGTATCGGTCCATGATTGCTGCACGACCTGTTTGGTCTCGCCAAGCTACCAAAGGTTGACCGAATAACTCGATTGCTATTGGCTTCTTACCTAAATCTAGGGAGGGCATAGCAATGTACCAGCTAGCCGCTAGTCTCATCACCTCTTTGTTGGCTCTTGTTCCTGGTTGAGTTAGCTTTGGCTGTGCTAGTTTCTCTTGGTTAGTGACCATATCCACCATATCCTCTTATTATTTATTGCTTGCAAGTAGCAATGGAACAGGGCAAACGCATCTTAATTAGTCTTGACAAAAACCTTAATTAGTGTATCAATGGCAGAACAAGAATTTATTGTTTGATTGGTTTTTCAGGGGTTAAGGCGATTGCCCTGCATAGCACTGCGCTGGGCGCAATCGCTTAAAACATTGTCAATAAGCAGGGATTAATGCGATTCTTTTGAAGTTTATTGACATTGAGAGGTTCTTGTTGACAATATGCGTTTGCCCTGAGCAATGGAATGTGCGACATAGGTCGCACGTTCCATTGCTACTTACACCCCTTCGTGAATTAAGGGCGGTTTGCGACATTATTGACGTGCTATGCCGCTTAATTGAATAAAGTCAAGGGGGTTGCTGAAACAAGGGATGATATTGAGAACTTGCAAAATCTCAGAAATTGACGAAGCAAGGTATTCAGCAAATTGCTGATTAGTTTTATCATCCCTCAAATCAGCAACGCCAAGTCAAGTTTAGCTCCAGTAGTAAAACTCATCGTGCTGTTTGGAGAAGGCCATAAATCCGCCTATGGTTCGCCGCGGGCGACTACCTGATACCCGAGTGACACGATGGTAGTATCGACCACCATCGAACACCAGCATATCTCCAGGATTGGGGGCAACAACCACACTCTCGTACTTTTGCTCAAGCATGGGATCTAGTGCTTTTTCTTCACTTTTCTCTTCAGGGTTCCATTCTAGGCTGTAGATGATCAGCTCCCCGCCAACTTCAGGGACAGTAATAGGGATAAAGTAGCTGAATTGGTCAGTTATATCGATTAAAGTGTTCAAATGCGCACTTTGAGGTAAACGTATTAACTGATTGCCAGCATGAATTGGCATCTCATCGTCCTCGAACAGCACCCGGATAGTTGCTGGAGTATAAGTTTGTCCTTCTTCTGGTCCGTTGGGAACTCGCACAGGTAGCCCAGAAAGACCGTGGAGTACTGCCTCTATCCGTTCCTCTAACCCAGGGAATCCTTGGAACAGCATAGAACATTCTTGCCGGAATGCTGTTGCAGAATCGAAGTATTCCTTCGGGTTAGACGGAGAAGTGCCGATGAGAGTCTGACCATATACCTCTATAGGTTTGTACTTCCTATCTACACCTTGAGTTGGTCGAGCCAAGTAGAGCGATTTCATGGCACCGTTCTCCAACCGAGAGACGACCTGCTCAACAGTTTCTGGGGAAAGCACGCCACGAATGATCATGCCCTCGTAACTACGGTTGAACATAATATCCTTGAGGGTGTTTGGATATTTCTCTACTTCTGATGCATGGATGTCTAAAATACGTAAAGCGGGCTTTTCAGAGATAGTACTCTTGGACATAGTTTTTCCTTAATTGTTGTCAGTTGAAGGTTTTGTCAGGGTATTGTGCTTGAGTTCAACACAGTCGGCTCTGACTGTGTCTCAAGACAAATCGCTTTTCTCGCTAGGGGAAGAATTCTAAAAAACTGGTTAGGAGTCAAGGGTAAGGGCGAAGATAGAATTTGTGGAGAGAAGATACTTAACAAAGTTAGGATCAAGTCCTAGCTGTTCTTTACAAAAGACTTCTCCCTCTCCCATGATTTCAATCATCTTGTGTTCTTCAACCCCAAACCCTTGTTCTCTAAAAAACTGTCTGGCGTGTTCGATGTCGTTGAAGCTGTTGTCTATCAAGGATCTACCTGTTAAGTCAGAAACGGTTTGAAACATCCCTCCGACTTCTGAGTTAGTTTCTTGCATCTTATGCCACTGCTCTTTAGTATTGAGGTCAGGCGTGATCCAAACACCTCCATAGTGCCAGAGCACCTCCCGAATATTGGCACAAACCCGCTCCTTTTCTGGAAAAGTCAAGTACATCAAAAGCCCTTCGCACAAGATAGTAACCTTTTCCGAGTCACGTAAGTAGTTAGCGTGAATGGGAAATTGGCTTGGTCTAATGGTTGCATCTATAGCTTCAAAGTGAAGATTAGAACGTTCTTCAACCAATTGAGTAACCAACTGCTTTTTGAGGTCAATCATGGCAGATAAGTCACTTTCGACAAAGGTGATGTTTGGACGTTCAGACATCTCTAAGCCACGCGGTAGTAAACCTGATGCCAGTTCGATGATTTGTGTGTGGCTAAATCTGGCAATGAGATGGTTGACTGCTTTGTAACGGATCTCAAGCAGTGGCACAACAATTTTTAGAAGGTAGTCTCCAGACGGCTGCTTCAATACTGTTTTTGCATCCACCAGTTGCGCCAGTTCAAAGGCGTACGGAATGTTGCTGAACTGCCTATTGTAGGCAGCGGTGAGAGCTGTCGGGCTGATTAAATCAAAGCTGGAAGGCGCCAAAGAGGTCATTATATGTATCCTTTAGTAAATTGTCACGGTTCAATGGCAATTTTTGCTGTAGCATCACGGAACTTCGGCTTAACCAAACTGTGTTACTGCATAGCTGCCTTAATGTCAAAAATCTTCTGGATTAAATCGGCAACAACTTTATCTGGGGTTGAAGCTCCAGAGGTAACTCCCACCACAATTGGTCCCAACGGTAGCCACCCTTCAAGCACTTCTAAATCATGGTGCAGCTTTTTATGCTGGATTCGATTACCTGGTCCAAGTCGCTCTGCACTGTCGATGTGATAGGAAGGAATCCCGCGTTTGCTCGAGATTTCTTGAAGGTGAGTAGTGTTAGAGGAGTTAAAGCCGCCGACCACTACCATCAAGTCCAGCTTTTCTTCCACGAGCTTGAACATCGCATCCTGACGTTCCTGAGTAGCATCACAGATTGTGTTGAAGCTAAGGAAATGATTGTTGATTTCAGCCGGACCATACTTACGCATGAGCGTGCGCTCAAATAGCTTACCAATTTGCTCAGTTTCCCCCTTCAGCATGGTGGTCTGGTTAGCAATACCTATCCGTACCAGGTCGGTGTCTGGATCAAATCCAGGAGAATATGCATTCGCAAAATTGGTTAAGAATTCTTCACGATCCCCACCATTCAGGATATAATTGCATACATACTCGGCCTGTTGCAGGTTGAGGACTACCAGATATTTAGCTGCATAGGAGCTGGTTGCAACCGTCTCTTCATGATTATACTTGCCGTGGATGATTGAGGTGTAGTTTCCTTTTTTGTGCTTCTCGATACTATTCCACACCTTGGAAACCCACGGGCAGGTTGTATCCATAATTTTGCAGCCTTTTTTGTTCAATAACTGCATTTCCTGAATGCTAGCTCCAAAAGCAGGCAAAATCACCACATCTTCCCTAGCAACAATAGAAAAATCCTTCTGCCCCTGCGAGTTAACCGGAATAAATTCAATCTGCATTTCCCTCAGATTCTGGTTTACCGAGGGGTTGTGAATGATCTCGTTGGTGATCCAAATGCGCTCGGTGGGAAATTGCTGACGTGTTTCATAAGCCAGGGCAATTGCCCGCTCCACCCCCCAGCAAAATCCAAACGCCTCAGCTAGCCGAATCGTTAGGTTGCCCCGTTGCAACGTATAATCGTTCTCCCGGATCTGCTGAATTAAACTGCTCTGATACTCGAATTGCAGCAGCTTCATCACTTCAACTTCGCGCCCAAACCCTTGGCGATGGTAGCGATTAGAATTATGGAGCAAGCGCTTAAAGGCTTTTGTATCCATCTGCCATCCTCTTATGATAAATGCAGATGCAGTTGGCTTACTGCTGTCTTGGAAACGAATAATTAGCTTAGTAAAACCTCTGGTATTGCCAGCTACGCGAAAAAACAAGATCAACTAATTACTAGTAAGTTCTAGCTATGATGAAGTCGGCGATCGCCATCAGAGGGATAGCTCTCTCCCCAAAGGGAGCTAGTTTAGCCTTGGCTTCGTCAACTAATTTTTTCGCTTGACGCTTGGATTCCTCGATACCCCATAAACTGGGATAAGTTGCTTTCTGTGCCCGTAAATCTTTGCCTGCGGTTTTACCAAGTTGCTCCTTAGTACTGGTCACATCAAGCAGATCATCTATAATTTGAAAGGATAGACCAATATGGCGTGCATAGCAAGAAAGCTGTTGCAAAATTTTATCATCAGATCCCGTTAGGAGTGCTCCTGAGAGAACGGAGGCTTCTAACAAAGCCCCAGTTTTGTGGGAGTGAATAAAGTTGAGGGTTTCTATTTCAATGTTTTGCAACCCTTCAGATTCAAGATCTACAATTTGACCACCGACTAAACCTGTTGCCGCAACTGCATGACTTAACTTGGCAACTACCTGTAACAACCGCTGATCCGGAACTTTTTTTGTATGTACCACAATAAACTCAAAGGCGTAAGCTAAAAGTGCATCACCGGCCAAAATAGCAATGTCTTCGCCATAAACCCGATGGTTAGTCAGCTTACCTCGCCGATAGTCATCATTATCCATAGCAGGCAGGTCGTCATGGATCAGAGACATGGTATGAACCATTTCTAAGGCACAGGCAGTAGGCATCGCCATCTCTATTGTGCCTCCACAGAGTTCACAGCTGGCAAGACACAGAATTGGGCGCAAGCGTTTTCCCCCAGCCAATAGGGAATAACGCATAGACTCGTAGATTTTTTCTGGATAGACCACACTGATGGAGCGCTCAAGCGCTGCTTCCACTAGGGCTTGCCGTTCTCCCATATAGGCAGGCAGGTTAAAGGCAGCTTTTCCAGGAGTTGTGTTGGCTTTTACCAGATGTGGTGGTTGCTTCCAGGTATCTGCTACCTCGGTTTTGCAACCAAATTCCTGGCGCTGGTCGTGTTGAGAATTCTGTTTTAACCTTTCAAAGGCTTTAGTATCCATTTAACATCTGTCCTCAATGTCAAATCAACTGCCTCAAGGCTCGACCCAACGACCGTCTGCCTTGATCAAATTAATCAGTTCTTCAACCCCTTTAGACTCTGGCACTTTTTTGATTTCTTCACGCCTGCGATACAGGGAGATATAACCAGGCTGTTTACCGACATAACCGTAGTCTGCATCTGCCATTTCTCCAAGACCGTTGACAATGCAGCCCATCACTGCAATATTCAGACCTGTCAGGTGCTTGGTGGCTTCTCGCACTTGATGCAACACATTTTCCAGGTTAAACAAAGTGCGACCGCAGGAAGGGCAAGCAATATACTCCACCATCGTTCTCCGCAGTCCCAGTGCTTGCAGAATGCCGTAGCAGACAGGGATTTCTTTTTCCGGTGCTTCCGTGAGGGAGACACGGATGGTATCGCCAATGCCATCAGCCAAGAGAGTGGCAATTCCGGCAGTGGACTTGATCCTACCGTACTCACCATCCCCCGCTTCCGTAACGCCTAGGTGCAAGGGGTAGTCCATGACCAACTCATCCATACATTTTACCATCAGACGATTGGCAGCAAGCATCACAGGCACTCTGGAAGCTTTGAGCGAAATAATTAGGTTGCGGAAGTCGAGTGATTCACAAATGCGAATGAATTCTAGTGCAGATTGTACCATACCTTCTGGAGTATCACCATAGGTAAACAGCATCCGCTCTGCCAAAGAACCATGATTCACGCCAATCCGCATTGCTTTCCCCTGTTCCCGCAGAGAAACAACTAAAGGCTCCAGGGTTTCACGGATTTTTTCACCAATCTCGTCAAATTCTGCTTGAGTGTATTCGGTGCGAAGAGGGTTGGGTTTCTCAAATACGTAAAGCCCTGGATTAATCCGCACCTTATCTACATGCTTTGCTACTTCCAAAGCAATCTTCATGCCATTGTGGTGGACATCAGCCACCAAGGGGACTTTTTGGTAAGTCTTTGTGAGTTCTCGCTTTATTGGGGCTACAGCTTTGGCATGAGCAAGGCTGGGCACGGTGACGCGGACAATCTCACAGCCCAGTTTATGCAGGCGACGAATCGCACTAACAGCTCCTGCTACGTCTAAAGTGTCCTCATTGATCATGGACTGCACTATCACAGGAGAACCACCGCCAATCGTGACATTACCAACGCTAACGGGACGAGTTTTACGGTGAGGGATAATGGTACCAGTAAAGCTTTGATTAAAAGAGGGGTTAGAAGTACTGTATGAGAGAATTTGCATGGCGTTGCCATTTGATCTCAAAGGCGAGGAAGTGGTCATTAGGAACTGCGTACATTACCACCATCGAAAAATCTATTTTTGTGGCAAAGCGCGTGCTGGCTACTGGAAAACTTTATGAGCGAATGACAGCATCAGTCGTTTGATCAAAAGAGCCGTCTCGCAATACTTGTACACCTGACTTAGAGAGTCGGACTTCTTCTAGGACTCGCTCAGCAATTTGGGGACTGCTCAAGCCTAGTTCTAATTTGGATTCATCCGGAGTTGCATGCTCGACTAACTGATCGGGTACACCAATGCGGATGACCGGAACTACCAAATGGTGGTCGGCTAGAGCTTCGGCAACAGCTGAACCAAAGCCCCCCATCAAACACCCCTCCTCCAAGGTGAAAATTTGACCACATTGCTTTGCCAAAGGCAATATTAAGTCAGTATCCAGGGGCTTGGCAAAGCGGGCATTTACTACCGTTGCTTCGATGCCGTGTTCATTCAAGATGGCAGCGGCTTGCAGAGCCGTATAGACCATCGAACCGTAAGCAACTATCAGCACATCTTTCCCGGAGCGGAGAATTTCTCCTTTGCCGATGGGTAAAGGTTCCCAGCCTTTAGGCATTAAGGGCACTCCGTGACCATTACCACGCGGATAGCGCATGGCAATTGGACCGTTAGTGTAGTTGATGCCAGTAACAACCATTTGCTGGAGTTCGGCCTCATCTTTAGGTGCCATCAGTACCATGTTGGGCAGGCAACGCAGATAGGCAATGTCGTACATTCCCTGATGGGTGGGACCATCGGCACCCACAATACCGGCTCTGTCCATGCAGAAGAAGACCGGCAAATTTTGAATGCAGACATCGTGAATTACCTGGTCATAAGCTCGTTGCAGGAAGGTGGAGTAGATGGCGGCAACGGGACGCATGCCTTCACACGCCAGGCCCGCCGCCAGGGTCACTGCATGCTGCTCGGCAATACCCACATCAATGAATTGCTGGGGCAGTTGTTTCTGCAGGATGTCCAGCCCTGTCCCGGTTGCCATAGCAGCGGTAATGCCGATTACTTTAGGATTGCTCTTGGCAATTTTTGTCAGGGTTTCACCAAACACCTTGGAGTAACTGGGGGGTTTAGGCGAGCTTGCAGGGATTGCCTTGCCCGTTGCCAGATTAAATTTAGATTGGGCATGATAGCCGACCTTTTCAAGCTCTGCGAATTCGTATCCTTTCCCCTTGACAGTCGCTACATGCACCAACACCGAACCCGTCACCTGATGCGCTAGATCGAAGGTGGCAATCAATTCCTCCAAATTGTGCCCATCGATTGGTCCGATGTAGGTGAAGCCCAGTTCCTCAAACACTGCTCCCACTTTGGGCACTGCCAGGCGCTTGATCCCTTGTTTGATCCGACTCAACTCTGGGAGCAGCAAGCTGCCAACGGACGACAGGTACTGGAACTGTTGTTCCAGTTTTTTAAGCAACTTTACTTGACCACTGAACCGCAACTGATTGAGGTGGCGGGAGAGCGCACCTACATTGGGCGAAATCGACATCTCATTGTCATTGAGTACGACCAACAAGTTAGTTTTGGACAAGTAACCTGCATGGTTAATTGCTTCTAGAGCCATGCCGCCTGTGAGTGCCCCATCACCAATTACTGCTACCACTTTGAAGTTTTCCCCTTTCATATCTCTGGCCATTGCCATGCCTAAAGCAGCAGAGATACTGGTAGATGCGTGACCAGCCCCAAAGTGGTCGAACTGACTTTCACATCGCTTGAGATAGCCAGCAATGCCACCCTTTTGGCGCAGGGTATGAAACCTGTTGTACCGCCCAGTCACTAGCTTGTGTGGATAGGCTTGATGACCCACATCCCAAATCACTTTATCGTGGTTTAGGTCTAGAGTCTGGTATAGCCCTAGGGTAAGTTCGACAACACCCAGACTTGGACCTAAATGACCGCCACTGGTGGCTACTGTTTGTAGATGTTTTTCGCGAATCTGACGCGCAATATCTTGCAGTTGTCGAATTGACAGTCCGTGCAATTTATTTGGATGAGTAATTTGGCTAAGGTCCATTGGAAGATTACTTTTTTAATTAAGTAGAACAATCCAATTCAAAAGAGGTCATTTACAGCAGAATTCAGGAGTCAGGAGTCAGAAGTAAAATTTGCTCTATATCTAAATATTGAGTTGAAAAGGTGTACTTCATTAACTTGCAAACTGCTGTATAAGGTGAATCCTAAGAGGAAAGACGATTCAACATACGTTTTACCATTGCAGCGTAAATCCTTGCTTGAGTCACTTCTGGCAATAGCTTATAACGTTTGCTCAACTGCCTACACTTTCCTAAACAACCAAAAATTCGTTCAACAACATTTATATTTCCTTTATAAATCTGCTCTGAGATTATCTCTTGTAAAACCTATTCATTACTCTGCCTTATCAACCCACTTTTGATAAAATTCTCTGAATTTCAAAATTAAATGATCATGCTTAACATAAGACCCACCTCCGTTTGGTTTCATGGTGTTCCAGACTGGTAAATCTTCCAAAGCACTAGCTTTGGGCTGCAAACTAAAAAGCATACAGTAAGGAATACTCAACCAGAACTTACCTGGTTTCTTGACCATTAACCATATACGCACCATTGTGTTAACTTCATCAACTGGAGTGGTAGCGACCATTACCTTCAACTTCTCATCACCCTGGAATAAAGTTTTAATCATATGTCCACTAGTCCAGCTGTTTACTAACAATGTCATTTTTTCAAACTTTAGCCCCAAAGCATGCAATATTGCACTTACTATCCCAACATAGCCCTTAAGTTGGACTTCAATTAACGCTCCAAACCAGGCTTCATTTGGAATGAGTAGTTCGTTCTGTTGTTCTGGGTGCAGCTTACTAAGAAGGGTGGATTTAACAGGTTCTTTAATAACCTTCAGATCGTGAACAGGGACAAAATGAGCATAGTCATACGCGTTTTCAAGCAACCTTGGCACTGTCGTTTTGGTGTTTAAAGTAAAGCGGGAAACAGGTATATAGTTATGCTTCTCGTTTCCAGATGCGAAAAACTCAGGCAAAGGGAATAGAGGCGTCTCGGAGCCATACCATGCCCAGATATAACCATATCTTTCAACGCTCGCGTAATTAACCTGGCGAGCCGTTGAGGGAATATTTTCTACCTCAGGTATAGAAACACACTGTCCAGAATTATCATAGCGCCAGTGGTGAAAAGGACATTGAATACAGCCATCTACTACTTTACCAATGCCCAGACTAGCTCCCATGTGTGAGCAGTAACGCTGCATGATGACTGGGTGCCCGTTTTGGTCTCGCCAGGCTACCAAGGGTTGACCAAATAACTCTATTGCTTTTGGCTTTTTACCTAAATCCTTGCATTCCATTGCAATATACCAACTGGCTGCAAGATCCATTAATGTCTTATCGACTTTAGATTTAGATTGAGTGAGCTTTGACTCTTTAACCTGCTCAAGTTTGAGACTCATTTGTTTCTTCTTTAATATTTTACTCTGTGTGGAAATTATTTGCAATTTTTATTTTGAGACAATATTTGTAACCTCGCACCTACAACAGGCAATGCTACTAGCTCTTGACCATTTGTTAGATATTGCTTATAAGTTGGATGTCCAGTTTTAACAAAGGTATTATCAACAGGACTTACGCACCTTACAAATTCTTCAGGTCTTGATCTGTTAGAGACTTCCAATCCCATTAAAAAGGGACACTTTTGTAAGTCCTAATTAACTCGAGTAAGCATCGACATTTGATAATACCCTTGTAAGTGTAGAGCGCGGGCTACAAATAGTTGAGAAGCTGTTATTTCTACAACACCAATGCAGCTTTTACGAGTGGGTTGACAACAGTCGCAATGGTGAAAATGCTGTTTCGAGCAGAAATGGTACTTACTTCATCTGAAATGATCTCTTTCAAGACCTGTTTATTGCTCTATCTTATCAACCCACTTTTGATAAAATTCTCTGAATTTCAAAAGTACATGGTCATGAATGACATAAGCCCCACCCCCATCTGGTTTCATGTTGTTCCAGAAAGGTAAATCTTCCATTACGGTCAGTCTGGGTTGTACACCGAAAACCATATAGTATGGTAAGGTCAGCCAGAACTTGCTTGGTTTCTTTACCATTATGGAAATATGACAAAGTGTTTTACTTTCATTAATTGGACTAGTGGCAACCATTAACTTCAACTTCTCATCACCCTGGAAAGAAGTTTTAATCACGTGTCCACTAGGCCAACTGTTTACTAGTAAATCCATTTTTTCAAATCTTAGTCCTAAAGCACCCACTACTGCGCCTATTATCCCGACAAATCTCTTGAGTCTGACTTCAATTAATGCTCCATACCAAGCTTCATTTGGAATGAGTAGATCGTTATATTGTTCTGGGTGATGCCTATTAAGTAGGGTGCATTTGATAGGTTCTTTAACAGATTTCAAACTATGAACTGGAAAATAATGAGGATAGTCATACGCGTTTTCAAGCAATCTTGGCACCGTCGTTGTGGTATTCAAACTAAAACGGAGACCACGCATATATTTATGCCTCTCTTGTTCAGCGGCTGGAAACTCAGGTAAAGGGAACAGAGGCGTCTTGGAACCATACCACACCCAGACATAATCATACCTCTCAACGGTAACATAAGTAGTCTGATGAGCTTTTGAGGGTATGTTTTCTACCTCAGGTATAGAAACACACTGTCCAGAACTATCAAAGCTCCAGTGGTGAAAAGGACATTGGAGACAACCATCTATTACTTTACCCATACCCAGACTAGTTCCCATGTGTGAGCAGTAACGCTGCATGATGACTGGGTGCCCGTTTTGGTCTCGCCAAGCTACCAAGGGTTGACCAAATAACTCTATTTCTTTTGGCTTTTTACCTAAATCCTTGGATTCCATCGCCACATACCAACTGGCTGCAAGATCCGTTACTCCTTTTTCAGTTTTAGTTTTCAGCTGGGTTATCTTTGTGTCTTTGATTTGTTCTAAATTAGTGCTCATTTGTTCCTCCTTTGGAACTTAATTTTATATGCAACTTTTTTGCAATTTTTATTTTGAGAGAATCTTTGTAACCTCGCACCTACAACAGGCAATGCTACTAGCTCTTCACCATTCGTTAGATATTGCTCATAAGTTGGATGTCCAGCCTTAACAAAGGTATTATCAACAGGACTTACGCATCTTACGAATTCTTCCGGTATTTGAGCCGTTGAAAATCCCCCTATCTCTCTTAAAGAGGAGACGCTTTCGTAAGTCCTAATCAACTTGAGCAACCACCGACATTTGATAATGCCCTTGCAAAGATGGAGTGTGAGCTACAAATAGTTGAGAGGCTGTTATTTTTACAACATCGGTGCAGCCTTCACGAGTGAGTTGACGACAGTAGCAGTGGTGAAAATGCTGTTGTGATCGAAAATAATACTTCCTTCAAACCTCTTGTCTCCTTCAATCTCGTCATAATATCTCCAATGCGGAAATTGATTGGGGTTTCGATCAAAAGGATAGGGTATCCGCAGGTAAGCAGATGAAACCCAAGACCCATTCGGCCTCTGTTGCTCCAGTAGCCAACCGATTGCAGCGGCTCTAGCGGCTTTCACTTCTGCATCGACTGTGTTTAACAGCAATAACCGTAAGCACCATGCAGTGGCAAAGGTTGAGCCGTTTGGGTGTTTGGAGGTTGCTACAAATCCTTGGGGACATAAGCGTTTCAATCCCCATGCCACTGCTTGCTCAATGCTGGGCTGGTCAGCGGCTTGACCACCAGCCGCCAATGCCTCTGCTGTTAATGCCGTGGTGTATTCATGATCACTCCACCAATAACCTTCCCAGTTCCCCTGAGATGTTTGAGTGACCCTCAAGTAGTCATGCAAACGCGAGCGGAACTCCGGTAAAGCGGCAACTGCGGCACTAACACAGGTATGGGCTCCGCACCAACCCTGAAACGAGACATTGGCTAGATCGGGAACCTTAATATAGGCTCGAATCGATTCCTCAGCGAAGGTCGCTATCCCACCATTGGGTTGCAGATGGGTGGCCAGAGCCGCCCTTGCCTGTTGTGCCCGTTCCGAATCGCTAGCACCAACTGCCGCAGCTAACTGTAATGCCCAGCCCGTAGTGTCCGCATCTCCACAGAGAATGTAGTTATAACCCCACTCACCTGTAGGACGGTGGTCACGGATTTTGAGCAGTTCCCAAGCTTGCATGAGAGCCTCATGGACGTGGGCATAAGGCAGTGTAGCCAGCATGGTGCCGACATAAGCCGTCACCCACTCATCACCGATGCTAGCAGCCTGAGGGAAATTGAAGTCCTGCCACCACCCCTCCAGATTTCTTGCCTCCAGCAAAAATGCTACTGCTGCGTTAATGGAGTTACTCAGCTGGTTGAGCTTAGGGTATAGCAACTTTTCTTGCCTGGTAGAGTTTTCTAGCGGTTGTAACGTCATGTTCTCATTTACCTCTCTACAAAATAGGGTTTATCGGTCTTTTGGAAGTGAGCGAGCTGGTCTCCCATGAAAGTTACATCTGTGCCTATGTATTTTCTTAAGTAAGTTGAGAAAACCTCATAAATCAATGTTAGAGGCTGTCCTTGATGCCAAAATAGGTAGTGACGACCCCAAAAAGCACCCTTTTGGCCAAAAGCCGTCTCTAAAGCAGTTGATTTACCGTAGTAAATTCCCTGCACCTCTCGATACAACTCTAGACGACGGCTCGTTAAACTCGCCCAAATTGGTAAGCTCCGGTTCTGCAAATACTCATCCACATGATTGGCTGTCCACCATGAAGTAGCATACGCTAATCGCTGGCCGGAAACTGTACGTAGCCACACCTGCCGCCGCACTCGTGGTCCTGGTAATAATTGGATCAGTTCAGGAGCACCATCTGAGTCCATACCAACCTCAGACATATCGATTAAATCGATTTCCGTCTGTTCGCCTGTTAGCAGTTGCAGGTGTCGCGTTGGGGAACCATCTCCTAGGAGTAGTATCTGCCACATCGGTGCCAATTGAGTGTGGGGCAAGCCTTGTTGAACTATTTCCTTTCCCCCTTGCCAAACTGGGATTAAGCAGTGCCATGTTGTGTTGCAAACACTTTTTGAAGACATATATAGGTATGTTTTAATTCAAAACTTTAAGAACGCTCCAGTCATTCCAGAAAGTAACAGAAAGCCAATCCAGACATTTTCGTCAAATATTTGATTATAGACAGGATGGGCTAGCTGCGGGTCATGCAGTCGAACACACTGCCAAATCCAGCCTAGGGTTGCAAGAAACAGGGTAATCCAGAAGCTGAGTTGCAACTGCATTAGTACACCCAGCCAACCCAGCAGTAAGACCGTGCCAGCAAAGAAAATTCCAACAGCAACCGCAGTGTATTCACCAAAGAACAGGGCGCTGGAGTTGACGCCAATCCGCCGATCATCCTCGCGGTCAGACATGGCATACACGGTGTCAAATCCTAAAGTCCAAAATACGGTCGCACCCCACAGCAGCCAAGTGGAAAACTCTAATTGCTCCCTTACTGCACTCCAGCTAATCAGAACTCCAAAACCCCAAGCGAGTGCCAGCACCAACTGGGGTACTGGAAACATTCGCTTCGCCAGTGGATATAACACAATTACTGGTACTGCTGCCACCAACAACCAGAATGAGAGCGGCTTGAGATAAAGGGCAAGAATCTCAGTACACCCCAGAGATATGAAGGCGACAAAAATCCCGACTTTGATAGAGAGGGAACGGGAAGCCAAGGGGCGCTGACGCGTTCTTTCCACTTGTGGATCGATATCCCGATCCCACAAATCGTTAATCACGCATCCAGCAGCACTGCTAGCCAAAGACACTAAAATGATGACGCAGACAAGTGGTACTGGTGGCGTTGCCCGTCCCGCCAAAAACACAGCCCAGAGGGCAGGAATCATTAAGATTAACCGTCCAGCTGGTTTATCCCATCTTAGAAGCCGAATAATTAGAAGCAAGTTAAATTCTGTTTCTTTAGATTCTTGGTGGGTAAGCATATTTTGTCAGACAAAATTATGTTTCTTTACATCCATCAAAAGCGTGATAGCTAAAGTCGGCTAATCCTAAGAAAATAACTATGTTTTCTTAGATTCATAACACTGCAAGGAGAGCCGATGGTGGCTTACGGATTCAGTGGCGGCTCGTTGCCTGGTCATAGTACAGACAGAACCTTTTGAGATTGACGTTGTCCGTTCACAAGCATTCGCAGGCTATTTGGAGGAGCTACGGCGACGGTATGGCGTACAAGCTTGACGGGGCGCTGCTCTACTAGAGCTAGTTGCCAGTACGATAAAATCTTAGCCAGGACTAATTTCATTTCAAACTGAGCAAATGCCATGCCAATGCAGCTACGGTTACCGCCTCCAAAGGGGAGATACTCGTAGGGGGCAAATTGTCGTGTAAGAAAACGTTCTGGGTGAAACCGCGTCGGCTGTGGGTACAAATCCTCACGCTTGTGAGTTAGATAAGTCAAGCCCACCAGTATTGTACCTGGATCAAACTGGTAACTCATGATTTCCAATGGTGCTTTCAATTTACGAGGATTGGTTTGAAAAGCAATTGGGTGCAACCGCAGTGTTTCTTGACAGACCGCAGTTAGATAGGGAAGTCGGGCGATGAAGCTTGGGTCGGCATCAGTGCGGATAGTGTCAATCTCACTCTCGAGCTTCCTCTTGACCTCTGGTAGATAATGAATCCAGTAAAGGGCTAACGTTAATGCACTTGCAGTGGTTTCATGACCGGCAAACAACAGGGTCAGTAATTGATCTCGTAACTCGACATCACTCATCGGCTGACCGACATCATCGCGAGCCATTAGCAATAGGGTGAGAATATCGGTACGGGAGGCCTCTATTGACTGCCGTCGCTCGTGGATTTCGCTGTAAAGCAGTTGATCAATTTGCTGGCGCAGGCGCACAAATTGTCCCCACGGACTCCAAGCACCCAGGTCCCATCGAAGGGCAGGAATAAAGAGCAAGCTTGCTTTTAGGGTAGAACTGACCGCGTCTAAGAATGAACCTAGCAGTTGTCTTAATTGCTCGTAACGCTGTCCTTGATGCAGACCAAAAACGGCTTGCAGTATTACACGTAGGGTAATCTCTTGCATGACTGAACGAACTGAGAAGACTTGACCAATCGTCCATTTCGCCATCACTTGCTCAGTGATGTCACAAATGAGTTGACCATAAGCCCGCATACGTTCCCCATGAAAGGGGGGCATGAGGAGACGACGCTGACGTTGATGGAGTTCGCCGTCTGTAATTGCTAGGGAGTGCTTCCCTACAATAGTTTCCACGTGAATCGGGCTGGCACTTCCAAACAAATTTGGATCAGCAGCGAAGATTTCCTTAATTCCTTGGGGGTGATTCAAATACACGACTGGAGAATTGTTTCTATCTCCTAGCGTGAAAGCGTCACCATAGCGCTCTCCCAGCTCATCAAAAAATTCTAGGGGACGTACAATCAGTTGGATTGTCTCTAGCCAGGGTGGAATCCGGGGACCATCAGGAAGTTTCATAAGGTTTCTCTTTTTCGAGGGAAATTATAAGAGCTGATTGTTGAAGCGATAATCCTACAGCCTGTTGCCCACTAGACAAAATGTCCTAACTGTAAATGTTCAATCGGTTGTGCTGCAAAAAAATTTTTAGACACTAGCTGTAGAGATACTACAAATTGGAACTCTTCTACAAACAGGGTTTTTGAAAATTTTTGCAACACAACCGAGTTCTTAATCTTGCAAAGTCTGGGTTAATTTGATAAATCCACAGTTAGGGTACACTTATAAAATATACTTCCCCTAATTATATAAGTCAAGAAATTTATGCAGTATACGGCGTAAAACTAGCGAGCCTGTCATTTGCCGCCATGCAACGGCTCTTACGTCTGCCGTCTGTTTGACAAAACTAGCACAACCGTACTCGGCATCCCACAAAGATAACGGGCGTTTCGGCAGGTGTGAACAGACTTGTCTCAATTGTGCGGCAGCTTTTTCACTGGAGTTTACACTAAAACCTAAAAAATTTAAGTGTACTAAAAGGGGTCACCAGTTACAGGTATAAAAAAATGGAGTTGAGTTGGCATCTGATGCTCTTACTCCTCAACGTTCAGGAAAAGCATGGGAAGGGACAATTTTCAACGGTACGAGAGCGCTACTAAGCTGTAGATGTCATCAACGCGCTTAGGTAAAACACACTGATTAAGCAGCGATTGCCCAAGGGGCAGTGGCAAAGCCAATCGCCTTCAATAAGTCGTCGATTGACGCAGCGGAGGCAATTGTTTCATTTAACATATACCCCTCCTATTTTCTCTCTAGAGGGGATTTTATTATGAAGAGTGACCCGACACGCCGGAGCGAAGCTCCGGCGTAGAGTAACTAGCAACTTGGGTTAATACTTAGTTGCTCGTCTCGGTTTGCCGAGAGAAGATATAACCATGAGTGAGTTCTTTTTAGCGATTGCGCGGAGCGCAATCGCTCGTTTGGGTGGTTTTCTTGCGCGAAAATCTGGTGGTCTGCCAACCTGGCAGACCTTATGGCGGGGATGGTTGAGATTACAGGATATGTGTTGGGCTGCCAATTTCATTACCCAGTCACTTTAAAAATGTTGGTAATGACAAGGTTTTTAACCGGGGGTTCTCAGTATAGTTTTGATAGTGGCTTGCGGTCACCTGAATCCTTAAGCCTATTTTCCGTCTCCCAATGTCACTACCTCTTACCCGCACGTATCTTGAATGCGGCTACCAAATCTTCTTCGTCGTAGTCAAAATACTTCTTAACCTCTGGTTTTTTGGAATCTTTGACCCAATACAAAAAACGTAAAACTTCAGACTTATAAAAATCAGTTGCCCCATCTACGTTTTTTTGTGATGCATCTCCAATATTCAAAATATTATCTGGTAAGAAAATAATTGATTTTAACAACGACATAATCTGTTGTGCCGCATCATCTGGAGATAGTAAGTTTTCTTCCACCTTTTCGACTATTGCAGTAGTTTTTTGGAAAAAATCATCACCCAATCCTTCATAGCTAGGAGTTAACCTGTCTAGGTTATCTTCATCATTATTATTTAGTATTGACAACTCTTCACCCTTACCTGCCCCAATTTTTAGTTTTATTCTAATTCCTGCTTTCATCTGACGCATAAAAGTTCCAAGCATCCAAACACGTCTCCAGGCATCCCAAAGGTTAAAGTTACGGAAAGAAATGTACGAACAGTTAACCAAATTATCATTGAAGTCAAAAAGTTTCTGCTGCAAACGTTCAATGTCGGCAAAACGCTCTGTCGAATAATCATTTTCTGAAATAGCCTTCATAATGCGGGAGGCTAAGGGAATGATAATTGTACAAGTATTTACCAATCCGAAGGAGTAAAGGGGATCAATAAATCCTGCAGCATGAGGAAGTAAGTAAAATCGTTCTCCCATACATGAATGGGATGAATATTGAAGGCGACCTGTTGATACCCAATTGCGAACAGGTTTAGCATCTTCAAACTGAATGGCGATGTTGGGAAATCGTGAAAGAAAATTTTGGAACTCCTGTTCAGGAGATATATCAGTTCTGGGATATCTTCTAGGATCGAGGTTTAGTCCTACACTACAAATTGGATTAGTTGATTTTTCATGATTATTAAATGGAATAACCCACATCCAACCTCCATCAAATATGTGATGAAGAGTTCCTTGATACCAACGTATTTCATCTAGGGTTTCTCCAATTGAATGAATACAATCATCATACTTCTTTACACCAATCATGTGAGTGAAGATACTTCTTGAATGGGTTTTTAATCTGGTTGGTTTTTCTCGCAAATTAAATCTCTGGCTAAGCAGAGAATTATAGCCACTGGCATCAACCAAATAATTGGCAGCAAACTGTTCGTCACCCTCTACTTTTACTTCAATTCCTCCTTTTGGGTCTATCTTTAAATCTACGATATTCGTGTTTTCTAAAAGTTTGGCACCATAATTCACAGCAACTTTTGCCATGTAGTGGTCTATCTCTTGACGAAATAAGTGGCTGCTAGGGAGAACACCAATTTTGTTAGAGCTTTGCAAAGACTGTTTTTCACCTTCCCGATGATATATGAAGTTGAACGAGCGCTTTAATCCACAAGCAGAAGGTGAGATATAATTGCAGATATTATTGAAGGAACTCAGGTAATCGATTTCAGGAACGGAATATTTATAGCTGAGAATACTCATCATTAAATCTGTATCAGGAGTCATTGCTTCTCCAACCGCAAATCTGGGATGAGCTTCCTTATCGATCATCAAAACTTTAACATTATGTCTTGCTAAAACGGTTGCCAAAATCGAACCTGCAAGTCCAGAACCTAGAATTATCACATCAAATTGCTTACTCTTGTCGTAACTCATGCCACACTCTCGCAATTAGTTAATAAAGATTTGTACTAACTCTGTGAGAACACAGAAGCGGTCATTAGTAAATCGGGAAGACTACGCCTAGTGGGACTTTGAACTTTCTGGGATGAAAAGTGCCTGAAAGCCTTTTTGGGCAAGGCAAATATGTCAACAGGGGTAAAAGCCCCTCAAACCCAGTTACGATAGGCGTATGTATATGCTAAATCGATGTAAAACCCTTGCTAATTATACGATTGAGGCGATTTTGAGCCTAGTTTTTTACAAAGTCCCACTAGGTCGAACACTTCGCTTTCCGCCTACAAACACAAAATCTAGGGTTTCAGCATTATTTGACCTTGTTGAGTTTCATTTTGATTCCAAATTAACTTTTCAATAGCTTTGTACTTTTCTACTCCACCTGTATCGTCAACAAGTCGGTTTTTCTTGAAAGGGCAATAATATATTTTTCCCGTGTCCTCAATTAGCTGGATGAGTTTTTCGATAGCATACCAGTTATCCACTAACACATTACGGCGGGGCAACCGCTTATGATTCTTTAGGCTGACAATCATATCTGATACATGGTCTAGCTTGGTCTTTTCATCACTATCTGAGGCATAAATGGATAGTCAGTTACCCAAAACTAATTTGTTTCTGGATTAATATATATGCAACTTACTAAACCAAAACCTCGAATAACACAGTGTGCATTAACGCGAAAGTTTCAGCACTCAGTTCACCGCCATCAGATTCTCAATATTATTGAGAATAGCATTAATAAATTTTGAGACTATCAACGAAGAAATTTAGTACTCCTGAGAACTAATACCGTGTGGCTTTCTCAATAAAGCTAGTGGGAGAACGCAGAAAAAAGTGACTAGCCGTCATGGTTAACTTGTCGGCGTAGTCGATTACTTATGGGGTAAATACAGCTGGTCACTTTTTTAGAAATGAATGCACCAGTTTGTACTGAATCCTAACATTATGATATGTTACCCTGTGTTAGGGGACAAGTCAAGCATCTGCTTTGCCCTAACTTTGGAACTATAGCTATAGCCATCAAGATTAGGACGTAGACTATAAGAGTTAGCATTGCGTCTACCCAATTTCAATGGCTAAACCTTACAGTGATGATTTCCGGCAGAAAGTCATGCAAGCGATCGAGTTGGACGGTCTCAAGAAGTGTGAGGCGAGCCAACTGTTCAATATCAGTCGCAACACGATTAACTTGTGGCTCCAGCGCAAAGCTGAAACAGGTGATGTCAAACCCAAACCGAGGACAGTATTGCAGCAGAACGGCAAAATCAGCGATTGGGAGAAGTTTTGCAGTTTTGTCAAAGAGCATGGGGATAAAACCCAAAGCGAAATGGCACAGCTATGGGACGGAGAGATTAGCCAACGCACGATTTCGAGGGCATTACGAAAGATAGGACATACGCGTAAAAAAAAACATACGGGTATAGTCAACGAGATGAAGCCAAACGGGCGGCCTTCTTAGCGTAGGTGGATAACCCCAAAGCGCCTCATCTAGTTAGGACTTACGCATTGACAATATAAGCAAGATGTGTAGTTGGTGTGACAAGAAAGGCAAGACACGAGCGTTGCTTTCCGAATCAGGCGATCGCTATTTACCAAGGACGTTATCAGACGGATAATACCTAATGTTGTCTTAATCGGTGGGTTCGGACGAAGAGAGCGATTAGCAAGCCATCCACAGCAAAGTGTGCCCTTGATACTTACACTCTGTTCCTATTAGCAGAATCGAAGTAT
>Ga0209902_100625_pt1 | contig 32437 bp, 30 predicted proteins | sample FECB27metaG_FD_188304 | JGI IMG/M metagenome (GOLD analysis project Ga0209902, IMG submission 188304) | Cyanobacterial communities from the Joint Genome Institute, California, USA - FECB-27 (SPAdes) (version 2) | ecosystem: Environmental > Aquatic > Thermal springs > Hot (42-90C) > Microbial mats...
CTCGCAGCTGTCTGAGCGAAGCGAGTTCTGCGAGACCCCGCGAAACGCGAGCACCGCAGGGCAGCCGCGAAGCGGCCGGCGCAGTGGGGTCGCTCGACCCGCACCGCATGCCGGGCGGCCTCCATCCCACGCGCGACGACAAAAAATGCTAGACCCCAGCATCCTCTTCCCCTCGGTGCTCAACGGCCTCACCACAGGCGCCGTCTACGCACTGATCGCCTTGGGACTCACGCTGATCTACGGCGTGCTGCACATCATCAACTTCGCGCACGGCGCCTGCCTGATGGTGGCGCTGTACGCGGTCTACTTCCTCAAGGAGCGGCTGGGCATCGATCCCTACCTCGCGTTGCCCGTGGTGGTGGTGGGCATGTTCGCGCTCGGCTATGCGCTGCAGCGTGTGGTGATCAACCGCGCGGGCCACGGCAAGGACGAGAACATCCTGCTCGCCACGCTCGGCATCGCGATCGTGATGGAGAACCTCGCGCTGCTGTTCTTCAAGTCGGACACGCGCAACATCGACACCGCCTATTCGCTCAGCACCGTGGCCATCGGCCCCGCGATGATCGCCGTGCCCAAGCTGGTGGCCTTCGCGGGCGCGCTCGTGGTCTCGGGCGTCCTGTTCTGGATCATGGGCCGCACCGATCTCGGCCGCGCCATCCGCGCCGTCGCCAAGGAGAAGGAGGGCGCCAAGCTCATGGGCATCGACGTCGACCACGTCTACGCCATGAGCTTCGGCATCGGCCTGGCCTGCCTCGGCGCGGCCGCCTGCTTCCTGCTGCCGGCCTACTACGTCAACCCGCAGGTCGGCGGCGGCTTCGTGCTCGTGGCCTTCACCATCGTCGTGCTCGGCGGCATGGGCAGCTTCGTCGGCGCGCTGATCGGCGGCTTCCTGGTCGGCGTGGTGGAGTCGCTCGGCGGCCTCTACCTCGGCGAATCGCTGGGCCAGATCGGCATCTTCGCGATCTTCATCGGCGTGGTGCTGTTCCGGCCGCAGGGCATGTTCGGGGCCAAGGCATGAGCGCGGGCAGGCAACTCGCGGGCATCGCGCTGTTCACCGTGCTGGTGGCATGCGTGCCGCTGGTCACGAAGTCGGGCGTCACGCTCAACTTCGTGATGATGGCGCTCTATGCCACGCTGATCGCGCAGGCCTGGAACATCCTCGGCGGCTTCGGCGGCCAGTTCTCGTTCGGCCATGCGCTGTTCTTCGGCACCGGTGCCTACATCCAGGCCATCGCGCAGCTGCAGGGCGGCATCAATGCCTGGATCGCGCTGCCGCTGGCCATCGCCGGTGCCGCGCTGGTGGGCCTGTTCATCGGCGCGCTGAGCTTCCGCTACGGCCTCAAGGGCTCGTACTTCGCGCTGGTCACGCTGGCCTTCGCCGAGGTGTTCCGCATCCTCGCGCTGTCGGTCGACTTCACGGGCGGTGGCGTCGGCCTGATGGTGCCGCTGCGCGAATCGGTCGCCAACCTGCAGTTCGCCACGCGCGCCGGCTACCTGTGGGTGGTGCTCGCGATGGTCGTGGTGGCGCTGCTCGTCACCTGCTGGCTGCGCAACGGCCGCTTCGGCGCCTACCTGCAGGCGGTGCGCGACAACGAGGACGCGGCGCGCGCCGTCGGCGTCAACCCCTTGCGCGTCAAGCTCGCGGCCATCGGCCTGTCGGCCGCCTTCATGGGCGCGGCCGGTGCCTTCTACGTGCAGGTGTTCCAGTACATCGATGCCGGCATCGCCTATGGCCCGGCCGTGTCGGTCGAGGCGCTGGTGGCCGCCATCGTCGGCGGCATGGGCACGGTGTGGGGCCCGGTGCTCGGCGCGGTCGTGTTGCACCTGCTGTCGGACTTCACGCGCAATCTGTTCGGCGAGCTGCCGGGCATCAACATGGTGATCTACGGCACCGTGCTCGTGCTGATCGTGATCTTCGTGCCGCGCGGCATCGCGGGCATCGGCCAGTCGGTGCGGCAGCTCTGGAGCGCGAAGGGAGGCCGCGATGAGTGACGCTTCCCTGCTGGTGCTCGAGGGCGTCTCGCGCTCCTTCGGCGGGCTCAAGGCGGTGCAGAACGTGAGCCTCTCCGTGCGCGAGGGCAGTCTCAGCGCGCTGATCGGGCCGAATGGCGCGGGCAAGACCACGCTGTTCGCGCTGATGTCGGGCTTCCTCAAGCCCGACGCCGGCAGCGTGCGCTTCGCGGGCCAGGACATCACCGGCCGCGAGCCGCACCGCAATGCCGCGCTCGGCATGACCCGCACCTTCCAGATCGTGAAGCCCTTCGCCGCGCAGACCGTGCGCGAGAACATCGCGGTCGGCGCGCACCTGCACCTGCGCGGCCGCACCGAGGCCCTGCGCGAGGCCGAGGCCGTGGCGCAGCGCGTGGGCCTCGCGCCGCAGCTCGACAAGCCGGCCTCCGATCTCACCGTGGCCGGCCGCAAGCGCCTCGAGCTCGCGCGCGCGCTGGCCACCCGGCCGCGCCTGCTGCTGCTCGACGAGGTGCTGGCCGGCCTCAACCCGCAGGAGATCGCCGAGATGATGCCGGTGGTGCGCGGCATCGCCGCGAGCGGCGTGACCGTGCTGATGATCGAACACGTGATGCAGGCCGTGATGAACCTCGCCGAGCATGTCTGGGTGCTGGTGCAGGGCCAGCTGATCGCCGAGGGCAGCCCGGCGCAGGTGACCTCCGACGACCGGGTGGTCGAGGCCTACCTGGGCCACGGCACCGCGGCGCGGCTGCGCAAGGCCGCAACGGGAGCCGCCGTATGAGCGCACTGCTGGAAATCGAAGGGCTGCGCGGCGGCTATGGCCGCGTCGAGGTGCTGCGCGGCGTCGACCTGAAGGTGAACGCCGGCGAGATGGTCGCGCTGCTCGGCAGCAACGGCGCGGGCAAGTCCACGCTCAACAAGATGGTCTGTGGCCTCTGCCCGGCCTGGGGCGGCACGGTGCGCTTCGACGGCAAGGACCTGAGCGGCGCGCACTACCGCGACGTCGTCAAGGCCGGCCTGATCCAGGTGCCCGAGGGCCGCAAGGTGTTTCCCAACCTCAGCGTGCGCGAGAACCTCGAGCTCGGCTCGTTCACGCGGGCGCGCGAGCGCCGGGCACGGAACCTCGAGAAGTCGTTCGCGCTGTTCCCGCGCTTGCGCGAGCGCATGGACCAGCATGCCGGCACCATGAGCGGCGGCGAGCAGCAGATGCTGGCCATCGCGCGCGGGCTGATGGCCGAGCCGGTGCTGCTGATCCTCGACGAGCCTTCGCTGGGCCTCTCGCCGCTGCTGGTCGAGGAGATGTTCGCGCTGATCCGCGAGCTGCGCGACGGCGGCCTGGCCGTGCTGCTGGTCGAGCAGAACGTCGGCCAGTCGCTCGAGATCGCCGACCGCGCCTACGTGCTCGAGAACGGCAGCGTGCGCTTCTCGGGCCTGCCCGGCGAGCTGCTCGTGAGCGACGAACTGCGGCGCGCCTACCTGGGACTTTGAGGCACTCCTCCCCACGATCTCTTTCGGAGAACAACACATGAAAAGACGCGACATCCTCCTCTCGTCGCTGGCCGCCGCATGGGCCGGCAACAGCCTGGCGCAGATCGGCGGCGCGCCGGTGCGCATCCTGGTCGGCGCGCCCGCGGGCGGCTCCACCGACACGCTGGCGCGCTCGCTCGCCGTGAGCATGGGCCCGGCGCTGGGCCGCAACGTCATCGTCGAGAACAAGCCTGGCGCGGGCGGCAACATCGCGGCCGATGCCGTGGCCAAGGCCGCGCCCGACGGCAACACGCTGCTGATGAGCTTCACCAGCCACGCCATCAACGCCACGCTCTATCCGAGCCTGCCCTTCGATCCGGTCAAGGACTTCACCGCGCTCACCTGCGTCGCGACCTCGCCCTCGATCCTCGTGGCCCATCCCTCGCTGCCCGCGAAGGACGTGCGCGAGCTGATCGCGCTCGCCAAGGCGAAGCCGGGCCAGCTCAACTTCGCGATCGGCGCCGTGGGCTCCTCGCTGCACATGGCGGGCGAGGCCTTCAAGATGCAGTCGGGCGTGGACATCGTGAACATCCCCTACAAGGGCACCTCGCCCGCGGTGCAGGACGTGCTCGCGGGCCAGGTGCAGCTGATGTTCGCGGCCGTGGGCAACGTCAAGGCCCACATCCAGGCCGGCAAGCTCAAGGCGCTGGGCGTGACCACGGCGAAGCGGCTGCCGGCCTTCCCCGAGGTGCCGGCCATCGCCGAGGCGTTGCCCGGCTACGAGTCGAGCGCCTGGTTCGGCCTGTTCGGCCCGGCGCGCATGCCCGCCGAGCGGATCAAACAGATCGGCGATGCCGCGCGCCATGCGCTGCAGCAGGCCGACATGCGCCAGCGCCTCGAGATCGAGGGTGCGATCCCCGTCGGCAATTCGAGCGAGCAGTTCTCGGCCTTCGTGCAGAGCGAGATCGTGCGCTGGGCCAAGGTGGTCAAGTTCTCGGGAGCCAAGCCCGAATGAGCGCGACGGCTTCAGCACAGACCCTGGCGCAGAAGCTCATCGCGCGCGCCAGCGGCCGCGAGCGGGTGGCGGTGGGCGAGATCGTGACCTGCGGCGTCGACCTGGCGATGTTCCACGACTCCTCGGGACCGCGCCGCCTGCAGCCCATGCTCGAGGAACTGGGCGCGCAGATCTGGGACCGCTCGCGCGTGGTGCTCGTGATGGACCATTACGTGCCCGAGCGCGACGACGACTCGCGCCGCATCGTGCGCATCGCGCGCGACTGGGCGCGCGACCAGCAGCTGCCGCACGTCTACGACAGCCAGGGCATCTGCCACGTGGTGGTGCCGCAGCATGGTCACATCCGGCCCGGCATGCTGTGCGTGGGCGGCGACTCGCACTCGCCCACGGGCGGTGCCTTCGGCGCCTACATGTTCGGCGTCGGCAGCACCGAGATGCTCGGCGTGGTGGTCACCGGCGAGATCTGGCTGCGCGTGCCCGAGACCCTGCGCATGTGGTGGGACGGCGCGCTGCCCGCGGGCGTGACCGCCAAGGACATGATGCTGCACATGATCGGCCGCTTCGGCATGAACGGCGGCCGCTACCAGGCCGTGGAGTTCGCGGGCCCGGCGGTGGTCGCGCTGTCGATGCAGGAGCGCATGACGCTCTCGAACATGAGCGCCGAGCTCGGTGCGCAGGCCGGGCTGATCGCGCCCGATGCCACCACGGCCGCGTTCCTGGCCGGGGCCGGCGCGCCGCCGGTCGACATGGCGCCGTGGTTCACCGACGCCGATGCCGCGCTCACGGACCACCGCTTCGATGCCGCCACGCTAGAACCCCATGTGGCCGCGCCGCACAGCCCGGCCAATGCGCATGGCGTGAGCCGCTTCGTCGGCACGCCGGTCGACGTGGCCTACATCGGCGCCTGCACCGGCGCCAAGCTCGACGACCTGCGCGCCGCCGCGCAGGTGCTGCGCGGCCACAAGGTCGCGAACGGCATCCGCCTGATCGTGGCGCCCGCGAGCCTGCGCGACCAGGAGCAGGCGCGCGAGGAGGGCGTCCTGCAGGTGCTGATGGAGGCCGGCGCCGAGCTGTTCCCCACCGCCTGCGGCGCCTGCTCGGGCTATGGCGATCCGATGGGCGACGACATCACCGTCATCTCGACCACCGCGCGCAACTTCAAGGGCCGCATGGGCTCGCCGACCGCGCAGGTCTACCTGGGCTCGCCCTACACGGTGGCCGCCGCCGCGCTGCGCGGCTGCGTGACCGATCCGCGCGAGGTGCTGGCATGAGTGCTCAGGACCTGCACCGGCTGCACCGTGTCTGGCGCCTGGGCGCCGACATCGACACCGACGCGCTCGCGCCCGGCCATGCGATGAAGCATGGCATCGACCGCATCGCGCAGCACTGCCTCGAAGCCATCCGCCCCGAGTTCGCGCGCGAGGTTCGCTCGGGCGACGTGATCGTGGCCGGCCCCAACTTCGGCATCGGCTCCTCGCGCGAGCAGGCCGCGGCCGTGCTGGTGCAGCTGGGCGTGGCCGCGGTGATCGCGCCCTCGTACAGCGGGCTCTTCTTCCGCAATGCCTTCAACGTCGGCCTGCTGCTGCTGACCTGTGCCGAGGCCGAGTCGCTGCACGACGGCGAGCGCATCGCGCTCGACATCGGCACGCCCGCGCTGCGCGGCGCCGACGGGCGCACGCTGGCCTGCGAGCCCGTGCCGGGCTTCCTGACCGAGATGGTCGAGGCCGGTGGGTTGTTGCCGCTGCTGCGCCGTCGCATGGCGGCAAAGAAGGAAGCCGATGCCGCCTGACATCGATCTGCAACGCGCGGTGCTGCAGGCCGTGGTGGCGCTGCATGCGGCGCGGCCGGCCGATGCCGAAGCCGCCTCGCAGGCGCGCCGGCTGCTGGTCGACACCGTGGGCTGCGCGCTCGCGGGCCGGCAGGCGGGCGAGGTGCGCCGGCTCGAGGCCGCGCTCGCCGCCTGCGAACCCGGCGGCTTCGCCTTCCCCGCCGGCCCGTCGCTGGCCGTGCAGGCGGCCGCGCAGGTCATTGCCATGGCCGCGACCTGGGACGAGGCCTGCGAGGGCCATGCGCTCGCGCACGGCCGGCCCGGCGTGCCGCTGGTGGCGGCGCTGCTGCCGCTCGCGCTGCGGCGCGATGCCAGCCTCGGCGGCTTCGTCGATGCCTTCGTGCTCGGCTACGAGGTCGGCGCGCGTTGCGGCGCCTGGCTGCGCATCCGCCCCGGCATGCACGTCGATGCCAACTGGCCCGCGCTCGGCGTGGCGGCGGGCGCGGCGCGGCTGCTGGGCCTGGCGCCCGAGGCCATCGTGCAGGCCATCGACATCGCGGCCTGCCAGCTCGCCACCAGCCTCTACCTGCCGGTGGCGCAGGGCCGCACCGCCCGCAACACCTACCTGGGCCACAGCGCTTCTCTGGGGCTGCAGGCGGCCTTCGCGAGCGCGGCCGGTATCGATGCGCCCGAGGGGGCGCTGGCCCACTATGCGGCGAACCATGCGGCGGCCGCCGCGCAGCCCTTGCCCGATGCGTCGACCTTGCTGCTGCGCGACGCCTACCTCAAGCCCTTCGCGGCCGTGCGCCACGTGCACTACGGCGCGACCGCCGCGCGCGCCGTGCGCGAACGGCTGGCCGGCGACACCGCGGGCATCCGCCGCATCGTGCTCACGGTCTACGAGGAGGCGATCGTCTACTGCGGCAACCGCGCGCCGTGCACGCCGATCCAGGCGCAGTTCAGCCTGAGCTTCGGCCTCGCGGCGATGCTTCGCTTCGGCGACGTCGATCCCTCGGTCTATGCCGCGCCGCGCTTCGACGACGCCGAGCTGCGCCGGCTCGAGGCGCTGGTCGAGCTCGAGGTCGATGCAGGGCTCACGGCGCGCCGCGAGCGCGGCGCCACGCTCGCGCTGACGCACGACGGCGTCGCGCACGAAGAGACCGTGACCACCATCGCGGGCGATGCCCAGAACCCACTGGACCGCGCGGCCCTGCTCGCCAAGTTCGCGCACTACGCGGCGCAGTCCGTCGCGCCCACGCGCGCCCAGGCCTTCTGCGACGGCGTGCTCGACGCGCCCGCCGGCACCGCGCTCGGCGCGCTGTGGCAACGGCTCTGACCCGATTCCTCTCCACCACCTTCACGCCCCACCCACCATGAAACTCCTGCGCTACCTCGCCAGCACGCTGCTCGTGTGCCTGCCGCTCGTCGCCGCCGCCCAGGCCGGCGGCTTTCCCGACAAGGCGATCCGCATCGTCGTGCCCTTCCCGCCGGGCGGCGCCACCGATGCCGCGGCGCGGCTGGTCGCGGTGAAGATGAGCGAGCACTGGGGCCAGCCCGTGGTGGTCGACAACCGCGCGGGCGCGGGCGGCAACGTGGGCTCGGACCTCGTGGCCAAGGCGCCGGCCGACGGCTACACGCTGGTGATGGGCGTGACCGGCTCGCATGCCATCAACACCTCGCTCTACAGCAGGATGCCCTACGACCCGGTGGCCGACTTCGTCGCCATCAGCCAGGTGGCCGTGGTGCCCAACGTGCTGGTGGTGCATCCCTCGGTGCCCGCGAAGAACCTGGCCGAGCTGGTCGCGCTCGCGAAGAAGGAGCCCGGCAAGCTCAACTACGCATCGCTGGGCAATGGCACGGCCGCGCACCTGGGCATGGAGATGCTCAAGGCCGAGGCCGGCGTCGACATCACGCACGTGCCCTACAAGGGCAGCGCGCCCGCGGTGTCCGACCTGCTGGCCGGCCAGGTGCAGATGATGGTCGACGGGCTGCCCTCGGCGCTGCCGCACGTCAAGGCCGGCAAGCTGCGCGCGATCGCGCTCACCAGCCTGCGCCGCTCGCCTTCGCTGCCGGACCTGCCGACCATCGCCGAGAGCTACCCGGGCTTCTATGCCGATGCCTGGTCGGGCCTGTTCGCGCCCAAGGGCACGCCGCAGCCGGTGGTCGACAAGCTCTCGGCCGAGGTGCAGCGCATCCTCAGGCTGCCCGAGGTGCGCGAGAAGCTGGCCGCGCTCGGCGCCGAGCCGGTGGGTTCCACGCAGGCGGAATTCGCCGCCCACGTGAAGAAGGAAATCGACAAATGGGCCAAGGTCGTGAAGACCAGCGGCGCAAAAGTTGACTGACCCCCAGGCTTGCCCACTTCGTGTGGCCGCCAACCCCCTTCCAGGGGGCAATACCTGCGGCCCGGCAAAGCCGGTTCCGCGGTATTCCCCGAAGAGAGCCGCATCGACATGGAGACCCGAATGAACGACACACTCGACCCCGTCACGCTCGCCGTGCTGCGCGGCCGCCTCGAGCAGGTGGCCGACGAGATGGACGCCACGCTCTACCGCAGCGCGTTCAATCCCATCATCGCCGAGGCGCACGACGCCTGCCACGGCCTGTACGACGCGACCAGCGGCGACACGCTGGTGCAGGGCAAGTCGGGCCTGCCGGTGTTCGTCGGCGCCATGGCCTTCGCGGTGCGCGCCACCGTCGCCGCGGCCGAGCCGCGCGGCGGCATGAAGGACGGCGACATCTGGATCAGCAACGACGCCTACGACGGCGGCACGCACGCCAACGACTTCAAGCTGGTCAAGCCCTTCTTCCGCAACGGCAAGCTCTACTGCCACATGGCCTCGGCCGCGCACTGGCACGACGTGGGCGGCGCGGTGCCCGGCAACTACAACCCCGCGGCCACCGAGTGCTGGCAGGAGGCGGTGCAGATCCCGCCCGTGCGCATCGTGCGCGACGGAAAGCTCGATGCCGACGTGCTCGCGATCCTGCAGGCCAACACGCGCCTGCCCGACAGCCTCTGGGGCGACCTCAACGGCCAGCTCGCGGCGCTCGAGCTCGGCGCCAAGCGGCTGCACGGCCTGCTCGACGAGTACGGCGACGAGCTGGTGCTGAACGCGCTCGGCGAGCTGCGCGGCCGCGCGCTGCGGCTGATGCGCTCGCACATCGCCTCGCTGCCCGACGGCCGCTACAGCTTCGAGGACCTGCTCGACAACGATGGCATCGTGAACGAGCCGCTGACCATCGCGCTCGACATGACGGTGGCCGGCGACCGGCTGCTGCTCGACTTCTCGCGCACCTCGGCGCAGTGCGCGGGGCCGGTCAACATCTCGCGCGCCACCGCCGTGGCGGCCTGCTACGTCGCGCTCAAGCACCTGTTCCCCGACGTGCCGGCCAATGCCGGCGTGCTCGACGCGGTGGACTTCCTGATTCCCGACAAGCTGGTGATCAGCGCCGAGCGCCCGCGCCCGGTCGGCGGCTACACCGAGACCATCCTGCGCATGATCGACGTGATCTTCAGCGCCGCCGCGCAGGCCGATCCCACGCGCGCCGTCGCGCAGGCCTACGGCACCATCAACGCGCTGTCGATCGCGGGCCACCGCAGCGACAAGGGCCGCGAGGGGCAGCGCTGGGTGATGTTCAGCTTCTTCGGCGGCGGCCATGGCGGCCACTCGGGCGGCGACGGGCTCTCGCATGGCAACGCGCCGATCTCGACCGCGACCATTCCGCCGCTGGAGATCCTCGAGGCGGCCTATCCGGTGCGCTTCACCGAATGGTCGCTGCGCGCCGATTCGGGCGGCGATGGCCGGCACCGCGGCGGCCTCGGTGCCGTCTACGAGATCGAGCTGCTCGAGAAGGACGCCGAGGTCTTCGTGTTCGGCGAGCGCGGCACCTCGCCGCCCAAGGGCATCGCGGGCGGCGGCGCAGGCGCGGTCAACGTGTTCCGCTACGAGAACGCGGGCGAATGGCACGTGCCGCCGATGGTCTCGAAGATGCGCGGCATCCGGCTCGAGCGCGGCGAGCGTGTGCGGCTCGAGACGCCGGGCGGCGGTGGCTGGGGCGAGGCCGCCGAGCGGCCCGCGGCGCAGCGCGCGGCCGACCGCGCGATGGGCTATGTGACAACCGGCAACGACAAGAACGACAAGGACGAGGCATCCGAATGAGCTCCCCTGGCACCCCCCGCAATTCCCTGGTCGTCGGCGTCGACGTCGGCGGCACCTTCACCGACCTGTTCGTGCTCGACGAGGCGAACGGCACGGCGCGCATCGTCAAGGTGCCGTCCACGCGCGGCGAGGAAGCGCGCGGCTTCATGAACGGCGTGGCACGCGTGGCCGATTCGGCCGCGGCCATCGCCACCATCGTGCACGGCACCACCGTCGGCACCAATGCGCTGCTCGAGCGCAAGGTGGCGCGCACCGGCATCATCACCACGCGCGGCTTTCGCGACGTGCTCGAGATGCGCCGCCGCGACCGGCCCCAGACCTGGGGCCTGCGCGGCAGCTTCCTGCCCGTGGTGCCGCGCGACCTGCGCCGCGAGGTCGACGAGCGCGTGCTGGCCGATGGCACCTTGCACACCGCGGTCGATCTCGACCAGGTGCGCGCCGAGGCGCGCGCGCTGCTCGAGGCCGGCTGCGAGGCGGTCTGCGTGTTCTTCATCAACACCTACGCCAATCCGGCGAACGAGCGGCTTGCGGTCGCGGCGGTGCGCGAGCTCTGGCCGAATCCGCACGTCACCTCGGCCAGCGAGGTGCTGCCCGAGATCCGCGAGTTCGAGCGCTGCTCGACCGCCACGCTCAATGCCGCGCTGCAGCCGGTGGTGGGCAGCTACCTCGGCCGGCTCGAGTCGGACCTGCGCGCGCAGGGCTTCGCGGGCGAGCTGCTGGTGGTGCAGAGCAACGGCGGCGTGATGTCGCGCCAGACCGCGAGCGACCTGCCGGTGCGCACCGCGCTGTCGGGCCCGGCGGCCGGCGTGATCGCCTGCGCGGCCATCGCGCGCGCGGCCGGCTTCCCGAACGCGATCACGGGCGACATGGGCGGCACCTCGTTCGACGTCTCGCTGGTGGCCAACGGCGAGGCCGCGCTGGCGGCGCAGACCGCGATCGAGTTCGGCATGGTGATCCGCTCGCCGATGATCCAGATCGAGACCATCGGCGCGGGCGGCGGCTCCATCGCTTCGGTGGATGCGAGCGGCATGCTGCAGGTGGGCCCCGAGTCGGCCGGCAGCGTGCCGGGCCCGGCCTGCTACGGGCGCGGCAACATGCGCCCGACCGTGACCGATGCCAACGTGCTGCTGGGCCGCATCGCTGCCGACCGGCCGCTGGGCGGCGGTTTGCTCGCGGCACTCGACGGCGAGAAGTCGCGCCAGGCCATCGAGGAGCACGTCGCGCGCCCGCTGGGCCTGGACGTGCACGCGGCCGCCGAGGCCATTCTCACGGTGGCCAATGCGCGCATGGCCGGCGCCATTCGCCTGGTGTCGATCGAGCGCGGCCACGACCCGCGCCGCTTCGCCTACATGCCCTTCGGCGGCGGCGGCGCGCTGCACGTGTGCGCGATGATGCGCGAGGTCGGCGTGGCCACGGGCATCGTGCCGCGCTATCCCGGCGTGACCTCGGCGCTGGGCTGCGTGATCGCCGACATGCGCCATGACGCGGTGCAGACCCTCAACAAGCCGCTGGCCGAACTCGACGTGGCGGAGGTCCAGCGCCGCATCGACGAGCTGGCCGCGAGCTGCCAGCAGCGCCTCGACTCCTCGGGCGTGCGCTTCGACGAGGTGCGCGAGGTGATCGCGCTCGACATGCTCTACGCGGGCCAGACCCACACGCTGCCCGTGGTACTCGGCACCGCGCCGCTCACGGCCGCGGCCATCCGCACTGCCTTCGAGGCCAGCTACACGGCTGCCTTCGGCCGCGTGCTCGAGGGCATCGCGATCCGCGTGATGAACCTGCGCTATGCGCGCATCGGCGTGCGGCCCAAGTTCGACTTGAAGGTGCTCGCGCCCGAGGGGCAGGGCAGCACCGCGCCGCTGGGCACGCAGCGCGTGTTCCACGACGGCCGCTGGCACGAGGCCCAGCGCTATGCGCGCCTGGAGCTGCCGGTGGCCGCGCGCATCGAGGGGCCCGCGATCCTCGAGCAGGCCGACACCACCGTGTGGCTCGAGCCCGGCTTCCATGCCGAGGTCGATGCGCACGGCAACCTTCTCGTGAGGCTGTCATGAGCGAAACGAAACACCCGATCGCGGCACGCACCGCGCTGGTCATCATCGACCTGCAGAACGACTTCCTCGATACGAGGGGCGCCTATGCGCGCGGCGGCGACACCAACCCGCCGGCGCTGCTGCTGCCGGCGCGCGTGGCCGCGGTGGCGCGCGCGCTCAAGGCCGCGGGCGGCATGGTGGTGGCGAGCCAGTTCACGCTGTGGCCCGATGCCGCGGGCGAGCCGATGGTGTCGCCGCACCTGAAGGCGCTGCGCCCGTACCTCGCCAAGGGCGACTTCGCGCCCGGCAGCTGGGGCCAGGCCAATGTCGACGCGCTGGCCGGGCTGGTCGACGTGAACGTGAGCAAGGTCGCGTACTCGGCCTTCTTCAACACCCAGCTCGACTGGGTGCTGCGCCGCGCGGGCATCGACACGGTGGCGGTCTGCGGCATCGTCACCAATGGCGGCGTCGCGAGCACGGTGCGCGATGCGCACATGCGCGACTACCGCACGCTGGTGCTGGCCGACGGCTGCGCTGCCTTCGGCGAGGAGCGCCACCAGACCTCGCTGGCCGACATGCGCAACGTGGCCGAGGTGACGGACTGCGCGGCCTTCGCCGCGTCGCTCGCATGAGTTCGAATCCGTCGCGACCGGTGCGCCGCGCGGCCTCGGTCGAGGCCGAGGTGCGCGTGCCGGTGGCGATCGTCGGCGGCGGCGCCTGCGGGCTCACGGCCGCGCTGATGCTGGCCGACGCGGGCGTGGACTGCGTGGTGCTCGAGCGCGATGCGCTGCCGAGTGGATCGACCGCGCTGTCCTCGGGCTTCATCCCCGCGCCCGGCACGCTCGCGCAGCGCGCGCACGGCGTGCTCGACGACAGCGCCGAGCGCTTCGCCGCCGACATCCAGGCCAAGGCCCATGGCCGCGCGGCACCCGCGCTGGTCGCGGCCTATGCGGGGGCCATCGGCCCGGCGCTCGATGCGCTGCAGGCACGGCACGGGCTGCGGTGGCTGCTGCTCGATGGCTTCCTCTACCCGGGCCATGGCGTGCACCGCATGCATGCGCTCGAACAGAAAACCGGCGCCGCGCTGATGGCGGCGCTGCAGTCGGCCGCCGAGGCGGCCGGCATTCCGGTGCTGACGCAGGCGCTGGTCGACACGCTGGTGCTCGATGGCGGCGACCGCGTGGTCGGCGTCGAGTACGCGCGCCCCGACGGCAGCCGCGAGACGCTGGGCTGCGATGCGCTGCTGCTGGCCTGCAATGGCTTCGGCGGCAATGCGCGGATGGTGCGCGCGCTGCTGCCCGAGATGGCCGAGGCCGCGTTCGGCGGCCATGTGGGCAACGACGGCAGCGCGATCCTCTGGGGCGAGGCGCTGGGCGCGCGGCTGCGCGACCTCGGCGGCTACCAGGGCCATGGCTCCTGGGTCACGCCGCAGGGCGCGCTGATGTCCTGGGCCGTGATGATGGAAGGCGGCGTGCAGCTCAACTGCGAGGGCCGGCGTTTCCACGACGAGACCCAGGGCTACTCGGAAGCCGCGGTGCATGTGCTCGCACAGCCGGGCGGCATCGCCTGGAACGTGTTCGACGCGCCGCTGCTCGCGCTGGCGCGCGGCTTTCCCGACTTTTGCGAGGCCGAGGCCGCGGGCGCCGTGCGGCGCTGCGAATCGGTGGCCGCGCTCGCCGATTGCATCGGCTGCGAGGCCGCGGTGCTGCAGGGCACGCTCGACGCGATGCGCGCCGGCGAACCCGTACCCGATGGCCGCGCGTTCGCGCGCGGACTCGATGCACCGTACTTCGCGGTCAAGGTCACGGGCGCGCTGTTCCACACCCAGGGCGGCCTCGACACCGCGCCCGACATGCGCGTGCTGCGCCACGACGGCACGCCCTTTCACAACCTGCTGGCCGCGGGCGGCGCGGCGGGTGGCGTGTCGGGCGACGCGGTCTGGGGCTATCTCTCCGGCAACGGCCTGCTGAGCGCCGTGGCCGGCGGCTACATCGCGGCGCGCACGCTCGCCGCACGCAACCCAACCAGGACCCACTCCGCATGACGAATCCTTCCTTCAAGACCCGGCTCGCGCGCAACGACATCGTGCTCGCGCCCGGCGTGTACGACGCGCTCAGCGCGCTGGTGGCCGAGCAGGCCGGCTTCGAGGCGCTGTACCTCTCGGGCGCCTCCATCGCCTACACGCGGCTCGGCCGCTCCGACGTCGGCCTCACCACCTTCACCGAGGTGGCCGACACGCTGGCGCGCATCACCGAGCGCGTGCGCGTGCCGGTGATCGTCGATGCCGACACCGGCTTCGGCAACGCGCTCAACACCCAGCGCACCGTGCGCGGCTTCGAGCGCGCGGGCGCGGCCATGGTGCAGATCGAGGACCAGACCTTTCCCAAGCGCTGCGGCCATCTCGACGGCAAGGCCGTGGTGCCCGAGCGCGAGATGGTCGGCAAGCTCAAGGCCGCGCTCGATGCGCGCAACTCGAGCGAGACCCTGATCCTCGCGCGCACCGACGCGGTGGCGGTCGAGGGCATGGAGGCCGCGCTCGACCGGGCCGAGGCCTATCTCGCCTGCGGCGTGGACGCGCTCTTCATCGAGGCGCTGCGCTCGCCCGAGCAGATGGACGCGGCCTGCCGGCGCTTCGGCGACCGCGTGCCGCTGCTGGCCAACATGGTCGAAGGCGGCAAGACGCCGATCGAGGATGCCGATGCATTGCAGCGGCACGGCTTTCGCATCGCGATCTTCCCGGGCGGCACGGCGCGCGCCGTGACGCACACGCTGCAGGGCTACTACGCGAGCCTGCACCGCCATCGCACCACGCAGCCGTGGCGGCCGCAGATGCTGGACTTCGATGCGCTCAACGCGGTGATCGGCACGCCCGAGCTGATGCTCGAAGGACAGAAGTACGAGTAGGTCTCAGCGCAGCGCGCGCACGAGTTCGTCGTAGACCAGCCGCACGCGCGCGGGCACCGGCGCGCGCTGCGAGCGGTAGACATGGATCGGCCAGGACTCGGGCGCCTCGGCCTCGAGCACCTCGACCAGCTCGCCCGACGCGATCAGCGGCTCGGCCAGCGGCCCCGCGAGCTGGCCGAAGCCCAGGCCCGCGCGCACGGCGGTGCACTCGGCCTCCACGTCGTCGCTGATGAAGGCCGGCGCCGCCACCGGCATCTGCCGCCCCTTGCTGAAGAACCAGGACCAGGGCCGGCCCACGCTGCGGTCGAGCAGCGCGGTGAGCGGAAAGCCCGGCAGCGCCTCGATGTTCTCGGGGATGCCGGTGCGCGCGATCAGCGCTGGTGCCGCCACCACGCGCAGCTGCATGCGCCCGACCGTGCGCGCGACGAAGCGCGCATCGCGGATCGGGCCGGCGCGCACGCCGATGTCGATCTGTTCGTCGACCACGTCGGCATGTTCCTCCGACAGCCGCAGGTCGAGCACCAGCCCCGGGTGCGCGGCCAGCATCGGCGCCAGCGCCTCGGGAATCAGCCGCCGGCCGTAGACGTTGGGCGCGGTGACGCGCACCGTGCCCGCATGCTGCGAGAGCGCGCGCCGGTCGGTGCGGTGGAACAGCGCATCGACGCCACCGACCGCGGTGCGTGCACGCTGCGCGAGCTGGCGGCCGAAGTCGGTGAGCTGCACGCCGCGCGTGCTGCGGTGGAACAGCGGCTCGCCCAGTTCCTCCTCGAGCTCGCGCACGGCGCGCGTGACCACCTGCGGCGAGACCGCCAGGCGCACCGCGGCATCGCGGAAGTTGGCCGCATCGGCGGCGGCGCAGAACACGCGCAGGGCTTCGAGCCGGTTCGACATGGGTGGGTTGACGGGTGGGTGATGGGCGAGTTGAGTATTCCCGAATCAGGAATTCTGAAGTCGTGAGAGTTTCATTTACGGGAACGCCCGGATTTTCCACACTGCATGCACTTCTTCAAGTTCTTCAACGCCCACCCCAAGGTAAACACCATGACTTCCGTTCAAGACAACATCCGCGGCAAGGTTGCCATCGTCACCGGCGCCAGCAGCGGCCTCGGCGAATCCACCGCCCGCCACCTGGCCGCCCGCGGCGCCAAGGTGGTGCTGGCCGCGCGCCGCACCGACCGCCTCGAGAAGGTGGTCGCCGAGATCCGCGCAGCCGGCGGCGAGGCCATCGCGGTCGCGACCGACGTGGCGAAGCGCGAGGACCTCGAGCGGCTCGCCGCCGCCACCGTCGAGGCCTTCGGCCGCATCGATGTGCTGGTCAACAACGCGGGCGTGATGCCGCTGTCGCCGCTCGAGAAGCTCAAGGTCGACGAGTGGGACCGCACCATCGACGTCAACATCAAGGGCGTGCTCTACGGCATTGCCGCCGTGCTGCCGCGCATGCAGGCGCAGGGCAGCGGCCACATCGTCAACGTGGCCTCGATCGCCGGCATCAAGGTGTTCACGCCGATCGGCACTGTCTACAGCGCCACCAAGTACGCGGTGCGCGCCATCTCGGAAGGCCTGCGCGTGGAGGTCGGCAACACCGGCATCCGCGTGACCATCGTCTCACCCGGCGCGGTCGAGTCCGAACTGAAGTTCGGCACCACCGATGCCGAGACCGCCGCGGGCGTGCAGGCCTTCTACGAAGCCAGCCAGATCCCCTCGGACTCGGTGGCGCGCGCGGTGGTGTACGCGGTGGAACAGCCGGCGAACGTGGACATCAACGAGGTCGTGCTGCGGCCGGTGGCGCAGGACTTCTGATCGACGGGCCCGGCCTTTCCGCTCCCCCTGCAACGCCCCGTGCGCCTCGTGCGCACGGGGCGTTTCGCTTGTGGGGGAGTGCCACGCCACTGCCACGCGAGCGGTATAACCTTTGCTGAATCAAGGTCTTTGCCGGCGAAGAATCGAAAGCCCCTGCAAAATAGAACGACCGTTCGTTTTTGTCTGGAACCCCACGATGTCCGTCAATGCCGTTTCCGCCAAGCCGGCCCGCGCCGCCCAGAAGGGCCAGCAGACCAAGGCCGTGATCGTCGACGCCGCATTGGCGCTCGCCGCGCAGATCGGGCTCGAGGGCTTGTCGATCGGCGCCGTGGCCGAGATCACCAAGATGAGCAAGTCGGGCGTGTTCGCCCATTTCGGCTCGCGCGAGGAGCTGCAGATCTCGGTGGTGCGCGAGTACCACGCGCGCTTCGAGCAGGAAGTGTTCTTCCCCGCCATCGAGGCCGATCGCGGCCTGCCGCGGCTGCGCGCGATGTTCGCCAACTGGATGAAGCGCACCTCGACCGAGATCGACTCGGGCTGCATCTACATCAGCGGCGCTTCCGAATTCGACGACCGCCCGGGCCCGGTGCGCGACGCGCTGGTGGAGTCGGTCTCGATCTGGCAGGCCGCCGTGCTGCGCGCGATCGTGCAGTCGAAGGAGGAGGGCCACCTCAACGCCGACGCCGACGAGCGCCAGGTCGCGTTCGAGATCCATGGCCTGATCCTCGCGCTGCACTACGAGGCCCGCTTCCTGCGCGTGCCCGGCTCCATCGGCCGCGCCAACACCGGCTTCGACAACATCCTCGGCCGCTATGCGGCGGCCGGGACGCCCGCACCGACCACGACCGCCGCCGCGCCCTCGCGCGTGCGCCGCCTCAAGACCGTGCGCTGAGCGCGCGGCACCGTTTTCTTTTTTTCTTTTCCCTTTCATCTTTCAGTTCGACCAGGAGAGTTCCGGATGCCCAGCTACAACCCACCCGTGCGCGACATGCAGTTCGTGCTGCACGAAGTGCTCAACGTCGCCGAGGAACTCAAGGCACTGCCCGCGCATGCCGAGACCGACGCCGACACCATCAACGCGGTGATCGAGGAGGCCGGCAAGTTCGCGGCCGAGGTCACCTTCCCGCTCAACATCAGCGGCGACGAGGAAGGCTGCGTGCTCGACAAGGCCACGCACGAAGTGAAGACGCCCAAGGGCTTCAAGGAAGCCTATGCCAAGTACGTCGAGGGCGGCTGGCCCGCGCTGTCGTGCGACCCGGCCTTCGGCGGCCAGGGCCTGCCCTTCGTGGTCAACCAGTGCCTGTTCGAGATGCTCAACAGCGCGAACCAGGCCTGGACCATGTACCCGGGCCTCTCGCACGGCGCCTACGAGGCGCTGGTGGCGCACGGCACCGACGAGCAGAAGAAGACCTACCTGCCCAAGCTGGTGAGCGGCGAATGGACCGGCACCATGTGCCTGACCGAACCCCATTGCGGCACCGACCTCGGCTTGCTGCGCACCAAGGCCGAACCGCAGCCCGACGGCAGCTACCGCATCACCGGCAACAAGATCTTCATCTCGGCCGGCGAGCACGACATGGCCGGCAACATCATCCACCTGGTGCTGGCCCGCCTGCCCGACGCGCCCAAGGGCAGCAAGGGCATCAGCCTGTTCGTGGTGCCGAAGTTCAAGGTCAAGGCCGACGGTTCGCTCGGCGAGCGCAACCCGATCTTCTGCTCCGGCCTAGAGCACAAGATGGGCATCCATGGCAACGCCACCGCGCAGATCGTGATCGAGGGCGCCACCGGTTCGCTGGTGGGCGAGCCCAACAAGGGCCTGGCCGCGATGTTCGTGATGATGAACGCCGCGCGCCTGGGCGTGGGCAACCAGTCGCTGGGCCTGACCGAGGTGGCGTTCCAGAATGCGCTGGCCTATGCCAAGGACCGCCTGCAGATGCGTTCGCTGTCGGGCGTGAAGGCCAAGGACAAGGAAGCCGACCCGATCATCGTGCACCCCGACGTGCGCAAGATGCTGCTGACCGCCAAGGCCTATGCCGAGGGCGGCCGCGCGCTGCAGGTGTTCTGCACCCTGCTGCTCGACAAGGAGCACCACCATCCCGACGAGAAGGTGCGCAAGGACAGCGGCGAACTCGTCGCGCTGCTCACGCCGATCGTGAAGGCCTTCATCACCGACAACGGCCACATCGCGACCAACGCCTGCATGCAGGTCTTCGGCGGCCATGGCTTCATCAAGGAATGGGGCATGGAGCAGTACGTGCGCGACAACCGCATCAACATGATCTACGAAGGCACGAACACCGTGCAGTCGCTCGACCTGCTGGGCCGCAAGGTGCTGGGCAACAACGGCGCCTCGCTGAAGAAGTTCGGCAAGCTGGTCGCGAAGCTGGTGGAAGAAGAGGGCGTGAACGAGAAGATGGCCGAGTTCATCAATCCGATCGCGGGCCTGGGCGACCAGCTCACCAAGTTCACGACCGAGATCGGCTTCAAGGGCTTCCAGAACCCGGACGAAGTCGGCGCCGCCGCCGTGGACTACCTGCGCGTGGCCGGCCACTTCGTGTTCGGCTACCTGTTCGCCCGCATGGCGCAGGTCGCGCTGCGCGAGATCGCGGCCGGCAACACCGACCCGTTCTACGTCGCCAAGCTGCAGACCGCGCGCTTCTACTTCGCCAAGCTGTTTCCCGAGACCGCGACGCTGATGCGCACGGCCCGTGCCGGCAGCAAGGTGCTGATGGACACCGACGCCGCGCTGGCCTGAGTCCGCGCTTCCCCTCTTCGACCACTTCCCGGAGCCGACCATGAAAGCAACGCTTGCAGCCCTCGTCCTCGTCGCGACCTCGGTCACGGCCCTGGCCCAGACCACCCCGGTGGGCCTGTGGCGCAACGTCGACGACAAGACCGGCGAGGCCAAGGCCGAGATCCGCATCGGCGAGGCCGGCGGCGCGCTGCTGGGCCGCATCGAGAAGTCGTTGAAGAAGGACGGCAAGCCCGATGCGGTCTGCGACGAATGCTCGGACGACCGCAAGGGCCAGCCGATCGCCGGCCTGGAGATCATCCGCGGCGGCAAGAAGGCCGACGGCAAGGACGTCTGGGAGGGCGGGAAGATCCTCGACCCCGAGAACGGCAAGGAATACCGCGCTAGCTTCACGCCGATCGACGGCGGCAAGAAGCTGGAAGTGCGCGGCTACCTGGGCCCCTTCTGGCGCACCCAAACCTGGAACCGTGTGCAGTAAGCCTGCGCGCAACCTATCCAAGAAATACCAAACATGTCCCGATTTCAAGTGAAGAAGGTCGCCGTGCTCGGCGCCGGCGTGATGGGCGCGCAGATCGCGGCCCACCTCGTCAACGTGCGCGTGCCGGTGGTGCTGTTCGACCTGGCGGCCAAGGAAGGCCCGAAGAACGGCATCGTCACGCGCGCCATTGACAACCTCAAGAAGCTCAAGCCCGCGCCGCTGGGCGACGTGGCCGACGCGGGCCTGATCCAACAGGCCAACTACGACGACAACCTCGACCTGCTCGGCGAGTGCGACCTGGTGATCGAGGCGATCGCCGAGCGCATGGACTGGAAGCTCGATCTCTACAAGAAGATCGCGCCGCACGTGGCCAAGCACGCGATCCTGGCCTCGAACACCTCGGGCCTGTCGATCACCAAGCTCAGCGAGGCATTGCCCGAAGCATTGAAGCCGCGCTTCTGCGGCATCCACTTCTTCAATCCGCCGCGCTACATGTTCCTGGTGGAGCTGATCAACACGCCCACCACGCAGCCGCAGGTGCTCGACGACCTCGAGGCCTTCGTCACCAGCACGCTCGGCAAGGGCGTGGTGCGCGCGCACGACACGCCCAACTTCATCGCCAACCGCGTCGGCATCGCCGGCATGCTGGCCACGCTCAAGGAAGTCGAGAAGTTCGGCCTCACGCCCGACGTGGTGGACGACCTCACGGGCAAGAAGCTGGGCCGCGCGAGTTCGGGCACCTTCCGCACCGCCGACGTGGTGGGCCTGGACACCATGGCCCACGTGGTGAAGACGCTGCAGGACAACCTCAACGCCGAGACCGATCCCTTCTACGCCAACTTCGCGACGCCGCCGGTGCTCGCCAAGCTGCTGGAACTGAAGAACCTGGGGCAGAAGACCAAGGCCGGTTTCTTCAAGAAGGTGGGCCGCGACATCCTGCGCTTCGACCTCCAGAGCGGCGACTACGTGCCTGCCGGCGCCAAGGCCGACGAGGTCTACGGCCGCATGCTCAAGAAGCCCGCGGGCGAGCGCCTGAAGCTGCTGCGCGAGAGCGAAGGGCCGCAGGGCCAGTTCCTCTGGGCGATCCTGCGCGACGGCTTCCACTACGCCGCCGTGCACCTGGGCGACATCGCCGAGAGCGCGCGCGACATCGACTTCGCGATGCGCTGGGGCTTCGGCATGAAGCAGGGCCCGTTCGAGCTCTGGCAGGAAGCCGGCTGGGCGCAGGTCGCGAAGTGGGTGCAGGAAGACATCGACGCCGGCAAGGCGCTGAGCAGCGCGCCGCTGCCCAAGTGGGTGTTCGAAGGCCCGGTGGCCGAGGCCGGCGGCGTGCACACGCCCGAAGGCTCGTGGAGCGCCTCGCAGAACAAGTTCGTGCCGCAGCGCAAGCTGCCGGTGCATGCGCGTCAGCTGTTCCCCGAGAGCGTGCTCGGCGCGAACGCGGCCGATGCCAACACGGCCGGCACCACGATCAGCGATGAAGGCGACGTGCGCGTGTGGACGCTCGACGGCGAGGTGCTGATCGCGAGCATCCACTCGAAGATGCACGCCATCAGCCCCGACGTGGCCGAGGCGCTCGGCGCCGCGGTCGAACTCGCCGAGGCCGAATACAAGGGCCTGGTGATCTGGTCGCCCGACGAGATGTTCTCGGTCGGCGCCGACCTGCAGGCGATGCTGCCGGCCTTCGTGGTCGCGGGCATCGGCGCGGTCGAGGGCGCGGAGGAAGAGCTGCAGAACGTGATGCTCAAGATCCGCTATGCCAACGTGCCGGTGGTCTCGGCCGTGCGCGGCCTGGCGCTGGGCGGCGGCTGCGAACTGGCCGTGTACTCGTCGAAGCGCGTGGCGGCGATGGAAAGCTACATCGGCCTGGTCGAGGTCGGCGTGGGCCTGATCCCCGGCGCCGGCGGCCTGACCTACATCGCGCGCCGCGCGGCCGAGAACGCCTCGGCCTCGACCGGCACCGACCTGCTGCCCTTCCTCACCGAAGGCTTCACGGCCGCGGCGATGGCCAAGGTGGGCACCGGCGCGCTCGATTCGAGGAAGCTCGGCTACCTGCTCGACAGCGACGTGATCGTGCCGAACAAGGACGAGCTGCTCTACGTGGCGCTGCAGCAGGCCAAGGCCATGGCCGACGCCGGCTATCGCCCGCCGCTGCGCCGCACCTTCCGCGTGGCGGGCCGCAGCGGCGCCGCGACGATCAAGGGCCAGCTCGTGAACATGCGCGACGGCGGCTTCATCAGCGCGCACGACTTCCACATCGCGAGCCTGATCGCGAACGTGGTCACCGGCGGCGACGTGGACGCGGGCTCGCTCGTGACCGAGGAATACCTGATGGCGCTGGAACGCAAGGCGTTCTGCTCGCTCATCGTGCATCCCAAGACGCAGGAGCGGATCATGGGGATGCTGAGCACGGGGAAGCCGGTGCGGAATTGATGCGGACCCCTCTTCCTCCTTCCCCCTCTGGGGGAAGGCCGGGATGGGGGCAAGCAGCCCATGCAGAACCAATCCTCTCCCAATGCACAGCGGAACGCCCGCGCCCTGAGGCGCGAGATGACCGACTCGGAGCGCAAGCTCTGGAGCGGCCTGCGTGGCGAGCAATTGGGAGTGAAGTTCCGTCGGCAGCATCCGCTCGGCAGCTACATCGCCGACTTCGCATGCCTCGACCCGAAGCTGATCGTCGAACTCGACGGATCGCAGCATCAGGCGCAAGCAGACTACGACGCTCGGCGCGACGCCTTCCTGCGTGCCCAGGGATTCGATGTGCTGCGTTTCGGATCGAACGATCCATTCGTCAATCTTGAAGGGGTGCTGCAGGCGATCGTCAACCGACTCGCCGAGTTGACGGCCGCGTGCCCCCATCCCGACCTTCCCCCAGAGGGGGAAGGAGCCAAATCCAGGAGCCTTCCATGAAACAAGTACAAGACGCCTACATCGTCGCGGCCACCCGCACCCCCATCGGCAAGTCGCACCGCGGCTACTTCCGCAACCACCGCCCCGACGACCTGCTCGCGACCACGCTGAAGGCCGCACTGGCGGCGGTGCCCGGTCTCGATCCGAAGGCCATCGAGGACATCATCTGCGGCTGCGCGATCCCCGAGGCGCAGCAGGGCCTGAACGTCGCGCGCATCGGCGCGGTGCTCGCGGGCCTGCCGACCAGCGTCGGCGGCATCACGGTCAACCGCTTCTGCGCCTCGGGCCTGTCGGCGGTGCAGATGGCGGCCGACCGCATCCGCGTCGGCGAGGCCGACGTGATGATCGCGGCCGGCGTCGAGAGCATGAGCATGGTGCCGATGATGGGCAACTCGCCCTCGCTGTCGCCCTCCATCTTCGAGCGCGATGGCGACGTCGGCATCGCCTACGGCATGGGCCTCACGGCCGAGAAGGTCGCGCAGCAGTGGAAGGTGAGCCGCCAGGCCCAGGACGAATTCGCGCTGGCCTCGCACCAGAAGGCGCTGGCCGCGCAGAAGGCCGGCAAGTTCGCGGACGAGATCACGCCGATCGAAGTGACCGACCGCGCGCCCGACCTCGAGAGCGGCGAAGCGATCGCGACCACGCGCACCGTGAACCTCGACGAAGGCGCGCGCCCCGACACCTCGATCGAAGGCCTCGCCAAGCTGCGCACCGTGTTCGCCGCGCGCGGCACGGTCACGGCCGGCAACAGCTCGCAGACCTCCGACGGCGCGGGCGCGCTGATCCTGGCCAGCGAGAAGGCGGTCAAGCAGTTCGGCCTGACGCCGCTGGCGCGCTTCGTGAGCTTCGCGAGCAAGGGCGTGCCGCCGCACATCATGGGCATCGGCCCGATCGAGGCGATTCCCGCGGCGCTGCGCTATGCCGGCCTGAGCCAGCAGGACATCGACTGGATCGAGCTCAATGAAGCCTTCGCGGCCCAGTCGCTCGCGGTCATCAACACCCTGGGGCTCGACCCGTCGAAGGTCAACCCGATGGGCGGCGCGATCGCGCTGGGCCATCCGTTGGGCGCCACTGGCGCGATCCGCTCGGCCACGGTGGTGCACGCACTGCAGCGCGAGAAGCTCAAGTACGGCATGGTCACGATGTGCGTGGGCATGGGGCAGGGCGCCGCCGGCATCTTCGAGCGCGTCTGATCGATCACGCGCCAGGCAACGCGACGAGTGCCGGTGCAACCAGGAGACAGGACAGTGATGGAACAGACGCAGCAGCAGCTTCCGGTCGACGGTGGCGCGCAGCAGTTGGCGGTGCGCCGCTACGAACCCGCGGGCGCGCCGCGCGCCAGCATCGTGATCGGTGGCGCCATGGGCGTGCGCCAGTCCTTCTACGAGGCCTTCGCGCGCTGGCTCGCGGGCCAGGGGCTGCGCGTCTGGACCTTCGACTACCGCGGCTCGGGCGACTCGCGCGGCGCGGCCTCGCTGCGCGGCTTCGAGGCCGACCTGTTCGACTGGGCGCGCGACTACGAGGCGGTCATCGACGCCGCCAAGGCCGCGCTGCCCGCGCAGCCGCTCTACCTGCTGGGCCACAGCCTCGGCGCCCAGCTGCCGGGCTTCCTGCAGCGCCCCGAGCAGGTCGACGGCCTGGTGAGCATCGCGGCCGGCAGCGGCTACTGGCGCGAGAACGCGCCGCGGCTCAAGCGTGGCATCCTCTACTTCTGGTTCGTGCTGGTGCCGCTGGTCACGCGGCTGTGCGGCTACTTCCCGGGCCGCAAGCTCAGGAAGGTGGGCGACCTGCCGCGCGGCGTGATCCTGCAATGGCGGCGCTGGTGCCTGAACCCGCGCTACAGCGTGGGCGCGGAGGGCGAGCTGGCGCAGAAGAGCTACAGCCGCGTGCGCTTCCCGGTGCTCGCGCTGTCGATGACCGACGACGAGCTGATGACGCTGGCCGGCACGCACAGCCTGGTGAGCTTCTACGACCAGGCGCCGCGCGCCATCGAGCGCATCGCGCCGGCCGACGTGCAGGCGCGGCGCATCGGTCACTTCGGCTTCTTCCGCGAGCAGTTCAGCCAGAGCCTGTGGCCCGCCACGGTCGACAAGCTGCATCGACTGGGCGCGCTGACAGCATCGGGCACGGCGCCCGGCGTCCCGCACACGACTGCCTGAGGCCGCGCGCCGGAGCACACTGCGGCCATGAGCACGAGCACTCCCCATCCCTTCGACAAGGCCATCGCGCTGCAGCACAGCGACCTGCGCGCGGGCCATTTCACGGGCACCACCAGCCCCGACTACTGGAACATGGTCGGTCCCTTCGGCGGCACCACCGCGGCGGTCGCGCTGCAGTCGGTGCTGCAGCATCCGGACCTGCTGGGCACGCCGATCGCGCTGACCGTGAACTACGCGGCCGCGCTCGAGGCCGGTGCCTTCGACGTGCAGGCGACCGCGGTGCGCACCAACCGTTCGACCCAGCACTGGACCGTGCAGATCACGCAGCCCGGCGCGGGCGGCGCGCCGAACATGACGACCACCGCCACCGTGGTGACGGCCGCGCGGCGCGAGACCTGGGGCCGGAGCGACCTGGCCATGCCCGAGGTGCCGAAGCCCGAGGCCGTCGAGCCGATCCGCATCGGCCCGGCCGGCGTGGCCTGGGTGCAGCAGTACGAGATGCGCCCGTTCAGCGGCGGCATTCCCGCGCAGTGGGACGGCAGCCTGCAGCACAGCGAGACCCGCATCTGGGTGCGCGACGCGCAGGCGCGGCCGCTCGACCTGCCCTCGCTCGCGGCGATGAGCGACGTGTTCTATCCACGCATCTGGCTGCGCCGCGCCAAGCACGTGCCGGCCGGCACGGTGTCGATCACCACCTACTTCCACGCCGACGCGGCGCAACTGGCCGAGGTCGGCACCGGCTTCCTGCTCGGGCAGGCGACGGGGCAGCAGTTCTTCAACGGCTTCTTCGACCAGACCGCGCAGCTGTGGAGCGAGGCCGGCGTGCTGCTCGCGACCTCGAACCAGATCGTCTACTACAAGGAATAGCCTCCGGTTCCGCAAGGCCCGCGGCCGCCCGGAGAGAATCCAGCCCACCCAGGAGACAACGCCGCATGACGAAGACCGTCGAGTTCTATTTCGATTTCGGCAGCCCCGCCGCCTACCTCGCCGCGACCCAGCTGCCCCACGTGTGCGCCGACACCGGCGCCGAGCTGGTCTGGAAACCGCTGCTGCTGGGCGGCGTGTTCCAGGCCACGGGCAACCACTCGCCGGCCGAGATCGCGCCCAAGGGGTCGTACATGACGACCGACCTGCAGCGCTTCGCCAAGCGCTACGGCGTGCCCTTCGTGCACAACCCGCACTTCCCGATCAACACGCTGCTGCTGATGCGCGGTGCCACCGCGATCCAGCTGCAGCAGCCGGCGCGCTTCGATGCCTACGTCGACGCGATCTACCACGCGATGTGGGTCGAGCCGCGCAACCTCAACGATCCGGCCGAGGTGGGCGCGGTGCTGCAGGCGGCGGGCTTCGATCCCGCGGCGCTGCTCGCGGCCGCGGGCCAGCAGGAGGTCAAGGACCGCCTGAAGGCCGTCACGCAGGAGGCCGTGGCGCGCGGCGTGTTCGGCGCGCCCACCATGTTCGTGGGCGACGACATGTTCTGGGGTCAGGACCGGCTCGACTTCGTGCGCGAGGCGCTGGCCGCCTGATCCCTTTCCTCTTTCTTCTTTCCACAGGACACAAGCCATGAGCGACATCCTCGTCCACGCCGAAGCCGGCGTGATGACCATCACCTTCAACCGCGTCGACAAGAAGAACTCGATCACCAGCGCGATGTACGCCGAGCTGGCCGATGCGCTGGCCAAGGCCGAGGGCGACGCGGCCGTGCGCTGCGTGCTGATCCAGGGCGACCCGACCATCTTCAGCGCCGGCAACGACATCGGCGACTTCCTCAATGCGCCGCCCGCGGGCAAGGACTCGCCGGTGTTCCGCTTCCTGCGCGGCATCGCGACCTTCCCGAAGCCGATCGTCGCGGCGGTCTGCGGCCCTGCCGTGGGCATCGGCACCACGATGCTGTTCCATTGCGACCTGGTCTACGCCGGCGACAACGCGGCCTTCTCGATGCCCTTCGTCAACCTCGGCCTGTGCCCCGAGGCGGCCTCCAGCCTGCTGGTGCCGCAGATGCTCGGCTACCACCGCGCGGCCGAGGCGCTGCTGCTGGGCGAGCCCTTCATGGCCGAGGCCGCGCTCGAGGTCGGCCTGGTCAACCGCGTGGTGCCGCCGACCGAGGCCAACGCCATCGCCCAGACCCAGGCGCGCAAGCTCGCGGCCAAGCCGCTGAGCGCGCTGGTCGAGACCAAGCGGCTGCTCAAGAAGGCGCAACTGCCCGCGGTCATCGAGCGCATGGACGAGGAGGGCGCGAGCTTCGGCCGCATGCTGCGCGAGCCCGCGGCGCGCGAGGCCTTCGGCGCGTTCATGGAGAAGCGCAAGCCGGATTTCTCGAAGCTCTGAGCACGGCGCGGGTCCGTACCTACAACCTGCGTTCTACGGGCTTTCCACAAGCCGCCGAGGCCCCTTCGGCGGGGTCGCACGCGTACACTGGTCCGCGTGCCAGTCCTCCAGTTACACACGCCAGCAGCCCGCACCCAGCGGTCGTTCGATGCTACTGAAAAGGTAGCAATTCGACCGACGCGCAGGCAGGCGCTGGGCCTGCTCGGCGCCGCCCTGGCGGCACCGTCGCTGGTGCTCGCGCGCGTGCGGCCGTTGCGCATCGGCGTGCTCGGTCCCTGGTCGGGCGCCTACGTGGGCGGCGGGCGGCAGTTCGATGCCGGCATGGCGGTCTGGCTGGCCGCGCACAACCAGCAGATCGCGGGCCGCCCGGTCGAGCTGCTGCGGCGCGACGTGCCCGTGAGCGCGCCCGACATGGCGCGCCGGCTCGCGCTCGACCTGGTGGAGAACGAGCGCGTCGACCTGCTGACCGGCCTGCACTTCAGCTCCAACGCCTATGCCGTGGCGGCCGTCGCCACGCAGGCCAAGGTGCCCACGGTGATCATGAACGCGGCCTCCTCGGGCATCACCGCGCGCTCGCCCTACACGGTGCGCGTGTCCTTCACCATCGCGCAGGTCACGCTGCCGCTGGCGCGCTGGGCGCTCAAGGAGGGGCTGCGCGAGGTCTGCACCGTGACGGCCGACTACGCCTCGGGCGTCGATGCCGAGACCGCCTTCGTCTCGGGCATCACGGCCGGCGGCGGCAATGTCGGCGCCATGCTGCGCGTGCCGCTGGCCACGCAGGACTACACGGCCTACATGCTGCGGCTGCGCGAGCTCAAGCCGCAGGCGGTGTTCTTCTTCCTGCCCTCGGGCCAGATGCCGGCCGGCTTCCTGCGCGCCTGGCGCGACCGCGGCATGGCCGACACCGGCATCCGGCTGCTGTCGACCGGCGAGGCCACCGACGACCACTACCTGCAGAACATCGGTGAGCTGGCCGAGGGGCTGGTCACCAGCCATCACTACTCGTACGCGCACGAGTCGCCCGAGAACCGGCGCTTCGCCGCGGCCTTCGAGACCGAGTACGGCTCGCACCTGCGGCCCGGCTATTTCGCGGTGGCCGCGCACGATGCCTTCGCGGCGCTCGACCTCGCGATGGCCTCGCCGCTGATGCGCGGCGGCGGCAGCCCCGAGAAACTGATCGACGCCTTCCGCGGCCTCAAGCTCGAGAGCCCGCGCGGCCCGATCGAGATCGACGCCTACACGCGCGACATCGTGCAGACGGTCTACATCCGCCGCACCGAGCGCCGCGACGGGCGCTGGATCAACCGGGAGTTCGAGCGCTTCGAGAAGGTGCGCGATCCGGCGCTGTGAGGCTGCCCGGGCCGATCAGGCCGCCGGCTGCTCGATCGCCCGCGGCCGCCCGCTGTCGTCGATCGCCACGTAGGTGAAGGTGGCCTGCGTCACCTTGATGTACTCGCCCTGGGCCCGGAAGCGCTCGGCGAAGACCTCCACGGTCACGGTGATCGAGGTGCGGCCGATGCGCACCAGCTTCGAATAGAAGGACAGGATGTCGCCGATGCGCACCGGCTGCTTGAAGATGAATTCGTTGACCGCCACCGTGGCCTGGCGCCCCTTGGCGTAGCGCGCCGGGATCACCGAGCCGGCCAGGTCGCACTGCGCCATGACCCAGCCGCCGAAGATGTCGCCGTTGGCATTGCAGTCCGCCGGCATCGGGATCACCTTGAGCACCAGCTCCATGTCGGTGGGCAGGCTCTTCAGGGTGGCGGCGGCGTCGGCACTGGGGGAATCGGACATGGGCAACAATCAGGGCAGAAAAACGACCACGATTGTCCCTCATGCGCCGCGCCGGCGAAGCTGTTTCCACCCCCACCTCCTCCCCACCGCATGCCGGCGGCCACGCACCCGCGCGCGCCGACCGCTCCGACTGGGCCACGCTGCGGCGCCTCTTTCCCTACCTCTGGGACTACAAATGGCGCGTGCTGTTCGCGCTGGGCTTCATGGTGGCGGCCAAGGTGGCCAACGTCGGCGTGCCGCTGCTGCTGAAGAACCTGGTCGACACCATGACGCCCAAGCCCGACATGGCGCAGGCGCTGCTCGTGGTGCCGATCGCGCTGCTGGTGGCCTACGGGCTGCTGCGCTTCAGCACGTCGCTGTTCAACGAGCTGCGCGAGCTGATCTTCGCCAAGGCCACCGAGGGCGCCGCGCGCCGCATCGCGCTCGAGGTGTTCGGCCACCTGCATTCGCTGAGCCTGCGCTTCCACCTCGAGCGCCAGACCGGCGGCATGACGCGCGACATCGAGCGCGGCACGCGCGGCGTGCATTCGCTGATCTCGATGTCGCTCTACAGCATCGTGCCGACCATCATCGAGCTGGTGCTGGTGCTCGCCATCCTGGGCGTGAAGTTCGATGCGCTGTTCGTCTGGATCACGCTGGCGGCACTGGTGCTCTACATCGGCTTCACGGTCACCGTGACCGAGTGGCGCACCCAGTTCCGCAAGACCATGAACGAGCTCGACTCGCTGGCGCAGAGCCGCGCGGTCGATTCGCTGTTGAACTACGAGACCGTCAAGTACTTCAACAACGAGGCCTTCGAGGCGAAGCGCTACGACGCCAGCCTCGACCGCTACCGCAAGGCCGCGATCACCAGCCAGCGCACGCTGAGCATGCTCAACGCGGGCCAGCAGGCGCTGATCGCGGTCAGCCTGGTGCTGATGCTGTGGCGCGCCACCTCGGGCGTGGTCGAGGGCCGCATGACCCTGGGCGACCTGGTGATGGTCAACGCCTTCATGATCCAGCTCTACATCCCGCTCAACTTCCTGGGCGTGATCTACCGCGAGATCAAGCAGAGCCTGACCGACCTCGACAAGATGTTCGTGCTGATGGAGAAGGAGCGCGAGGTGCGCGACGCGCCTGGCGCGAAGCCGCTGGCCGGTGCCGACGCCACGGTGCGCTTCGAGGACGTGAGCTTCGCCTACGAGGCCGCGCGGCCGATCCTCAAGCACGTGAGCTTCGAGATCCCCGCGGGCAAGACGGTGGCCGTGGTCGGGCCCTCGGGCTCGGGCAAGTCGACCCTGGCGCGGCTGCTCTATCGCTTCTACGACGTGCAGCAGGGCCGCATCACCATCGGCGGCGAGGATATCCGCGCGGTGCAGCAGGCCAGCGTGCGCCGCGCGATCGGCATCGTGCCGCAGGACACGGTGCTGTTCAACGACACGGTCGAATACAACATCGCCTACGGCCGCCCGGGCGCCACGCGCGAGGAGGTCGAGGAAGCGGCCCGCGCGGCGCGCATCCACGACTTCATCGCCGCCACGCCCCAGGGCTATGCCACCACGGTGGGCGAGCGCGGCCTGAAGCTGTCGGGTGGCGAGAAGCAGCGCGTGGCGATCGCGCGCACGCTGCTGAAGAACCCGCCGATCGTGATCTTCGACGAGGCCACCTCGGCGCTCGACTCGGCCAACGAGCGCGCGATCCAGGCCGAGCTCAAGAGCGCGGCGCAGGACAAGACCACGCTGGTGATCGCGCACCGCCTGTCGACCGTGGTCGACGCGCACGAGATCCTGGTGCTCGAGGCCGGCGTGATCGTCGAGCGCGGCACCCATGGCGAGCTGCTCGCGAAGCAGGGCCGCTATGCGCAGATGTGGGCTTTGCAGAAGAGCGAGGCGGCGCCGCTGCTCTAGCCCGATCATTGCTTTCCGTTTTTTCCCGACGATTCCAGGAGTTCAGACGTGTCGACCAAGATTCCCCTGCTGGTGCTCAACAGCCTCTCGAGCGCCCACCAGGCCCAGATTGCCGAGGTCTACGACGTGGCCTATGCGCCGGGCGACGAAGCCCGCGCGGCCGCGATCGCCGCGCGCGGCCATGAATTCCGCGCGGTGCTGACCATCGGCGTGATCGGCATCACACCGGCCGAGATCGAGGCCATGCCCAAGGTCGAACTGATCTGCTGCCTGGGCGCGGGCTTCGAGGGCGTGCCGCTCGAGGTGACCCGCGCGCGCGGCATCGTCACCGCCAACGGCGCCGGCACCAACGACGACTGCGTGGCCGACCATGCCTTCGGCCTGCTGATCGCCATCGTGCGCGGCTTCCGCACCCTCGACCGCCAGTGCCGCGAAGGCGTGTGGCGCGAGTCGATCCCGCAGCCGCCGAACGTGTCGGGCAAGAAGCTCGGCATCCTCGGCCTGGGCACCATCGGTCAGAAGATCGCCAAGCGCGCGGCGGGCTTCGACATGGAGATCGGCTATCACAACCGCTCGCCGCGCGAGGGCTCGCCGCACCGCTACTTCGGCGACCTGAAGTCGCTGGCCGCCTGGGCCGACGTGCTGATGCTGGCCGCGCCCGGCGGCGCCGCCACGCGCCACCTGGTGAATGCCGAGGTGCTCGACGCGATCGGCCCCCGGGGCTACCTGGTGAACATCGGCCGCGGCAGCGTGGTCGACACCGAGGCACTGGCCGCGGCGCTGCGCGAGAACCGCATCGCGGGCGCGGCGCTCGACGTCTACGAGAGCGAGCCGAAGCCCCCGCAACAGCTGATCGGCCTCGACAACGTGCTGCTGACGCCGCATCTCGCAGGCTGGTCGCCCGAGGCGACGCAGAAGTCGGTGGACCATTTCATCGCGAATGCGCAAGGGCACTTCGCGGGGCGCGGCGTGCTCACGCCGGTCTGAGCGGCTGTTCCTCCTTCCCCCTCTGGGGGAAGGC
>Ga0209902_100626_pt1 | contig 32303 bp, 29 predicted proteins | sample FECB27metaG_FD_188304 | JGI IMG/M metagenome (GOLD analysis project Ga0209902, IMG submission 188304) | Cyanobacterial communities from the Joint Genome Institute, California, USA - FECB-27 (SPAdes) (version 2) | ecosystem: Environmental > Aquatic > Thermal springs > Hot (42-90C) > Microbial mats...
GAAATGGCCGGCGCGCGTGGCCGCGGCCGCGAGCTGGTGGCTGCGCAGCGCATAGGCATCGAGCTCGGCGCGCGCGATGCCGTAGTTGGCGGCGATCATCTCGGCGCCCGTGAACTGGCTGAACTCGACACCGGGGTAGCGCTTCTGCATGCCGGGGCTGACATAGAAGCCCAGGCCGTTCTTCAGCGGCAAGGTCGTCGGCAGGCCCATGGGCACGCGCGTCATGCTCTCGACGCCGGCCGCGATCGCCACGTCCATGCTGCCCGACATCACGGCCTGGGCCGCGAAGTGCAGCGCCTGCTGCGACGAGCCGCACTGGCGGTCGACCGAGGTGGCCGGCACCGACTCGGGCAGGCGCGAGGCCAGCACCGCGTTGCGCGCGATGTTCGAGGACTGCTCGCCGGCCTGGCCGACGCAGCCCATGATGACGTCCTCGATGGCGGCGGGATCGACGTCGGTGCGCGCGACCAGCGCGTCGAGCACCTGCGCGGCGAGGTCGGCGGGATGCCAGCCGGCCAGGCGGCCGTTGCGGCGGCCTCCAGCGGTGCGGGCGGCGGCGACGATATAGGCTTCGGGCATGGGTTCTCCTGGGACTTGGTGTGACTCGGGGAATTGTTGGCCCCCAGGATACGGCGGGCGTCGTCGGATCGGACGATTTTGGGCGCGGCCTCAACGGTGGCGGAACACCGGCTCGCACTTGACCAGGAAGGCCCGCATGCAACTCGCGCGCATCCTCGGTCGCGAGGCGCACATGCAGCTGTCGGCACCCGATGCGCACAAGGATCGGCGCTTCTTGCTCCATGGGCATACGGGCTGACTCCTGCCAGTCGACGACGATCCTCTGCCGGGAGATCAGCGCGGACAGCACCGCGCCCAGGCCGGCATCGCGCGACTTGAACGCGGGCTGCGCGAGTGCTTTGCCGATCTCGCGGCTCACTGGAGCAAGGGGCCAAACACGCAGCAGGGGAGTGCTCGGCGCGCTGTCGCTCGACGAGGCAAAGGGGGATGAGCGTGGGCGACCTGGCGCGCTACCTGAAGGTGAGCCGGCAGAACCTCTCGGGCCTGCTGAGCCGCATGGAGCGCGACGGCCATGTGAAGGGCGCGACCGGCGCTCACGCCTGGTGACGATGAGCGAGTCGGGACAGCATGTGTGGATGGTCGAGGCGCAGCCGAAGATCTTTGCCTACCACAAGCAGGTGCTCGAGGGGTTCTCGGTCAACGACGTGACCCACACCCTGCACTACCTGCTGAAGATCCTCGACACCATGCAGAAGGTGGACGACCGGCAGGGCGGGGCCAAGGCGCTGGCGGAGTAAAGCGCTGCATCCACCGCAGCCTTCAGGAGGTCGACGGCAATGCTTCGGCAGAGCGCCGCGCGCCCGGCTGTCGCGTGGAGACATACAGCCCAAGCACGACCAGAGTGCCGCCTGCGACGGCCCACGGGCCGGGCACCTCGCGCAGAAGAACGAAGGCGAACACCCCTGCGAAAAGCGGCTCAGCGAGTTCGAGCGTCTGCACTCGTCCCGGTGCGAGAAACTGGATGGCTCGCGTCGTGCACACAAAGCCTAGAACTGTCGGAAACACCGCCAGCAAGACCAGCGCGCCAATGGCCGACGGACTCCAGCGCACCTGCGTCAGCGCATCGAACTGAACCGTCGTCGCAAGATAGAAGGAGCCGAACAGGAGCAGCCGGGCAGTGAGCGCGAAGCCGCCTGGCAGGCCAAACTTCTTCACCAACACCGAGAACACCCCATAGCCCGTTCCTGCAAGGGCCGCCAGCATCACTCCGCGCGGGCTCTGCGCAACGCTCACCCCAGCGACCATGGCCACGCCCACGAGCGCCACGCCCAGACCGACCCACTGGAAAAAGCTCGGCCTGTCACCCAACAGCGGCCAGCCCAGCACGATCGCCGACAAAGCGGCGAACGCCATCAGGGTCACGACCACATTCGCCGCGGCCTCATGTGCATAGGCAGCGGTTTCGAAAAAGAACAGCACGAATATCCCGAAGAAGGCGCAGAGTGCGACCTCGCGCCACTGGCCGTGCCAACGGGTTCGCGAATAGCCAAGCCCGATCGCACTCACTATCGCAAATCCGATCAGCGTCTTGAGCGCCGCGATTGCGTCGGTCTGCAAGCCCATCGCCACCACAAACTTGGTGAGGACGCCGATCGTCGCATTGAGCGCCGCCGCGCCAAGGGCATACAGCACACCCTTATGAAACTCACGCATGAGCCGCCTTGCCATCGCGTGACGACAAGTCCGACAGGATGGTCGGAATGATGGCTGGAGCGAAGTTGCTGGAAAGAAAGATGCCGCCCGCATTGGCGTTCAGCCGGGCATACATAGGGTCTTTCAGCAGAATTCGATGCGCCGCCCTCAACCGATAGAACGGTACACCAGGAAAAAGGTGATGCACCAAGTGAAAGTTCTCGCCATGCATGCCCGTCAGGAAATGCTCCAGTGCGTGGCTGAAACGATTTCGTGTTGCCTCTATATCCTTCTTTGCATACCGCACCATTGGAAAATGTTCGGACAGCTCGATGAACCACGTGATTATCTGAAACACGGTCAGATAAGGAAGCAGCCAATAAAGGAGAAAAAATTTCGGCCCGACAATCAACGATCCCAAAAGAGCCATCGCGGATACGGCGGCAAGCACATAGGGCAACTCCCTGCGCGAATTGGCACCCAGCAATCGATGCCGAACCAAGTAGAAAACACTCGAAAGGAAGTTGAGAAGAATCAACGGGCCTACGATGTGCCGGTAGATGAAGACATTGCGCGACTTCGTGTCGTAGACACCTGATTCAACGTAGAAGCGATAGTCTGGGTCTTCATCGGCCTGACCCAATCTAGTGTGATGAGCCTGCACATGCGATGCTCGATAGGCGCTCCACGACTGAAAGACCAAGTAACCCGAGAACCATGTTCCCAGGAGCTTGTTCAGCCCCTTGTTTCTGCACAAGGTCCCATGGGCCGCCTCATGAAGAATCGTTGCCAGGGCTCGTTGTCGGGAACCGATGAGAAGAATGGAAAGCGGAAGAAACCAGACGTTGTATTCACTTATCGCGATTGCCACCCCAACGAAGAACACATTCATCCCGACCGCAACAACTCCGGAGTAATTATTGTAGACACACAGATCTTTGACAGATTTCTTTATGTCTTCATCGAATCGATAACGAATCATTTAAAGGCCAGAGGCTCAAGCCCCTTTTAGTTTCCCCGATGTGCCAATGCACACTGAATGACTGCCTCTCCGATGACGGAAGACCGAGGCAATCTCTCGCAAGCGTGATTGGCTTGCGCAGTGCTATTAGACACGCCTGCGCCGAGCAGCCTGGAAATCCCAAAAACTATCTCAATTATTCAACAAGGAATTGGCAAAAATCTCTTTTTAACAATTCGCACTCAGTTGCAAACATTTTTTAGGATTTCGCTCCCTTCTTCTTCGCGACAAGTAGATCGCATGTTTATCTGGGCGCCATGCGGATCGCCCCGTCGAGCCGCACGCTCTCGCCGTTGAAGTAGCCGTTGGTGATCATCAGCTCCGCCAGCGCCGCGTACTCGGCCGGATTGCCCAGCCGCTTCGGGAACGGCACCGAGGCCGCCAGCGCGGCCTTCACGTTGTCGGGCGCGCCCTGCAGCAGCGGCGTGTCGAAGATGCCCGGCAGGATGGTGTTGACGCGGATGCCCTCGCTCATGAGGTCGCGCGCGATCGGCAGGGTCATGCCGACGATGCCGGCCTTCGAGGCGGTGTAGGCGGCCTGCCCCATCTGGCCGTCCTGCGCGGCCACCGAGGCGGTGTTGACGATGGCGCCGCGCTCGCCGTCCTCGAGCATGTCGAGCGTGAGCATGCCGGCGGCCGACTTGGCGATGCAGCGGAAGGTGCCCACCAGGTTGATCTGGATGATGCGGTCGAAGTTGGCGAGCGGAAAGTGCTTGATCTCGCCCGTGGCCTTGTCGCGACTCGCGGTCTTCACGGCGTTGCCGGTGCCCGCGCAGTTGACCAGCACGCGCTCCTGGCCGTGCGCGGCGCGCGCGCGATCGAAGGCCGCGTCGACCTGCGTCTCGGAGGTGACATCGACCTGGCAGAACACGCCGCCGATCTCGGCCGCGAGCGCCTCGCCCTGCGCCGCGTTGAGGTCGAACAGCGCGACCTTCACGCCATGGCCGGCCAGGCGCCGCGCGGTGGCCGCGCCGAGGCCGGAGGCGCCGCCGGTGACGACGGCGGCAATGCGGGAATCGAGTTGCATCTTCGGAGGTCCTTGCTGGATGGTTTGGCGCCGGCCAGTTTAGGAAGCAGAATCGACGCGGGCATCGTCGGAACCGACGGTATCCGCTTTCCCCCGCGGCGACCGCACGGCCCGCGCCCCACTCCGCCGTTCGCGATGTCGTCCGCTCCTTCCGCCCGCATCCTCGAGACCAAGCTCAGCCCGCCGGCCTTCGCCGCCACGCAGGTGCTGCGCGACGCGATCTGCGAACGCATCGCGGCCAGCGCGGTCAAGCTGGTGCTGGTGCGCGCGCCCGCGGGCTTCGGCAAGACCACCACCATGGCGCAGAGCCGCGAGCGCATCGAGGCGCGCGGCATCGCCACCGCCTGGATCACGCTCGACCGCGCCGACAACGACGTCTCGCGCTTCCTGGCCGGCCTCGGCGAGGCCGTGCTGCGTCTCGGCGTGGAGGAGCCGCGCGCGCACACGCCCTTCGACGCGGTGGCCGCGCTGGCCGCGCACGACGCGCCCTTCGTGCTGTTCCTCGACGACTTCGAGGGCGTGCAGGAGCCCGCGGTGATCGGGCTGGTGCGCGAGATCGTCGAGCACCTGCCGCGCGGCGGCAAGCTGGTGATCGGCTCGCGCGGCCTGCCCGACCTCGGCGTGGGCCGGCTGCGCGCGCGCGGCCAGCTCGAGGAGATCGATACCGACCGGCTGCGCTTCAGCCTCGAGGAGACCGGCGCCTTCTTCGGCCTGCGGCCGCACGCCGGCGACGCCGCCGCGCAGGCCCTGCCGCACGAACTGCTCGCGCAGCTGCACCGCAAGACCGAGGGCTGGATCGCGGCGATCTGGCTGGCCTCGATGGCGCTCGAGCGCCATGGCAGCGCGACCGGCTTCGTCGAGCGCTTCTCGGGCTCCGACCGCGCGGTGGCCGACTACCTGGCCGAGGACGTGCTCGCGCACCAGCCCGCCGAGGTGCGCGAGTTCCTGCTGCGCACCAGCATCCTGCGCCAGCTCGATGCCTCGGTGTGCCAGGCGCTCAACCCGCGCGCCGACAGCGCGGCCATCCTCGAGCGGCTGGCCGCGGCCAACCTGTTCCTGACGCCGGTGAACGGCGGCGCGGACGGCGACGGCGCCTGGCGCTACCACAGCCTGTTCGCCGACTTCCTGCGCGCCCAGCTCGCGCGCGAGATGCCCGGCGAGATCGCGCGGCTGCATCTCGCGGCCTCGGGCTGGTACGAATCGCGGCAGCGGCCGGTGCCCGCGATCGACCATGCGATCGAGGGCGGCGACCACCCGCACGCGCTGACCCTGCTCGACAGCTATGCCGGCCGCTTCCTCGAGCAGGGCCGCATGCGCATGCTCGCGCGCTGGTTCTCGGCCATTCCCGAGCACCAGCTGCGCGAGCATCCCGCGCTGCAGCCGATCGCGCTGTGGGCCACCTGCTTCACGCACGGCCCCTGGCAGGCGATGCAGCAGCTCGAGAGCTCGGGCTGCCTCGACAGCCCCACGCCCGCGGTGCGCGCGAGCGCGCAGACGCTGATCCCGCTGCTGCTGGCGATGCAGGACCGGCACGACGAGGCCTACGAGGCCGGCCGCCTGAGCCTGGCACGCCTGCCCACCGGCCTGCCCTTCGCCGACAGCGTGTTGCTCAACGCGATGGCGCACATCCTCGCGGTGCGCGGCGACCAGCACGAGGCGCAGCGCCTGCTCGACGCCGCGCGGCGCCAGCAGGGCAGCAGCACCTTCAACCGCATGTACACCGAGTCGCTGGCCGGCCTGTTCGACCTGCAGGAAGGCCGGCTGCGCCAGGCCACCGCGCGCTTTCGCATGGCGGTCGACGCGACCCATGCGGTCTCGTACAACCACAGCCACGGCAACGCCTGGGCCGGGGTGCTCTACGCGGGTTCGGTCTACGAGTCGAACCAGCTGCTGCAGGCCGAGCACCTGCTCAACGTCTACCTGCCGCTGGCGCGCGACGTGGGCCTGCCCGACCACATGATCCTGAGCCACGCGATGCGCTCGCGCATCGCCTTCCATGCGGGTGACATCGATGCCGCGTTCCAGGCCCTGACCGAGCTCGAGTACCTGGGCCACCAGCGCCAGCTGCCGCGCGTGGTGGCCGGCGCCAAGCTCGAGCGCTCGCGCATGCTGCTGCTGCAGGGCAACGGCCCCGCCGCGCGCGACGAGCTGGCGCGCGCCGACGACCCGGCCCTGTGGGCGCGCGAGAAGCTCCAGCGCCTGCCCGCGCACGAGCTCGACTACCTGACCCTGGCGCGCGCACGCTGGGAGATCGCCTTCGGCGACGCGCGCGCGGCCCTCGACAGCATCGACGCCGAGCTGCATGCCGCCCTCGCCGTCGCGCGGCTGCGGCGCGTGCTCAAGCTGCGGCTGCTGCGTGCATTGGCACTGCAGCGCGCGGGCAGCCTGGCCGAGGCCATCGCCGAAGCCGCCGAGGTGCTCAAGACCGCGAGCCACGAGGGCTACATGCGGCTGATCCTCGACGAGGGCCCGGCCGCCGCGCTGCTGGTGCAGCGCTTCGCGCACGCGCTGCACGACAGCGCCACCGCGCGCGGCAGCAGCGACCCGATCCTCGGCGAGTACGTGCAGCGGCTGCTGCAGGCGGCCGGGCCGATGGCCCTGCCCGATGGCGGCGAGGCGGAGAACGCCGATGCCGCGGGCCCCGACGGCCTCGCGGCCAGCGAGCCGCTGACGCGCAAGGAGATCCGCGTGCTGCAGCTGCTGGCCGAGGGCTATTCGAACGGCGCGATGGCCGAGAAGCTGTTCGTGTCGGACAGCACGGTGCGCACGCACCTGCGCAACATCAACATGAAGCTCGATGCGAAGAGCAGGACGCAGGCGGTGGCGATCGCGCGGCGGCTGGGAGTGATCCGGTAGGGAGCGCCGCGGATAATTCGCGCGCGGGATTTCAGTATTTCAAGGAGGAGTTCATGTTCGCAGCGTATTCGGCCGGCATGCTGCTGGCCGCGGCCATGGCCGTGTCATCGCCGTCGATGGGCCAGGCGGTCGAAGCGCCCAAGCTGGCGTCGGGCGACACCTGGCGCTACCGGACCACGGACCAGTGGTCGGGTCGCGCCAAGAGCGAATCCATGTTCACCGTGGTGGGCGTCATGGGCGAGTACGTTCGCATGGAAGTCGAGACCAGGACCTTCGCGACCAACGGCCAGCCCACGCTCAATGCGCCGTTCGAGATGACGAGCCGCGCGAACCTCGACACCGTGCACATGGCCAACGGCAAGCCCAGCACGCGCATCAACTTCGCCTGGCCGCTCTTTCCGGGCAAGCGGTGGAACTACGAGTACGCGGTCTCGGTGCCCGGCAGCACGCTCGTCACCACCTTCCGGATGGCGGCGGAAGTGACGGGCTGGGAGGACGTGAGCACCAGCGCCGGCAAGTTCAAGACGCTCAAGGTGGTCCACACCGGCACGGCGGACGCGGGCGCCGGCATGGGCGCCAGCAAGACCTCCTGGACCTCCTGGTACGCGCCGGAGGTGAAGAACTACGTTCGCTACCAGATGGAAGTGACCGGGCCCGACGGCGCGCCGGGGCTGCGCGAAAGCTCGGAGCTGATGACCGTCAGGGTGCAGCCCTAGGAGTCCGCGCCGCCATCCGGCCTCAGTGCAGCACCGCCACCTGCACGCGGCGCGTGCTGCCGTAGGCATAGAGCGTGATCGCCCCGTCGCGCAGGTCGCCCCGGTCGTCGAAGGAGATCGCGCCCATCACGCCGGTGAACGAGATCGCCTTGAGCGCCGGCAGGTACCTGGCCGGGTCGGCCGAACCCGCGTTCTGCATGGCCTGCGCCATCACCTGCACGGCGTCGTAGACATAGGGCGCGTAGAGCTGCATCGGCATGCCGAAGCGCCGCGTGAACCGGTCGTTGAGCGCGCGCAGGGCCGGCAGGTATTCCTCGTCGATGCCGCCGCCCTCGCCGCACAGCACGGTGTTCAGCACCGCTTCCGCGCCGGCGAGCCGCGGCAATTCGTTGGTGCAGATGCCGTCGCCGCCCATGAACATCGAAGTCATGCCGGCTTGCCGGATCTGGCGCAGCAGCGGACCGGCCACCACGTCCATCCCGCCATAGAAGACCAGATCGGGTTTCGACGCGCGCAGCTTCGCGACCAGCTCGCCGAACTCGGTGCTGTAGTCCATCACGCGATCGCGACGCAGCACGGTGCCGCCGGCCTGCAGCACGCCGGCCTCGAAGGCGTCGGCGATGCCGCCGCCGTAGGCCGTGCGGTCGTCGACGATCGCGATCCGCCGGCCCTTGGCCACCTCGACCGCATAGCGCCCCAGCACCCTGCCGAGGCGTTCGTCGTGCGCAATCACGCGGAATGCCGTGGCATAGCCCAGCCGCGTGTAGCGCGGATTGGTGGCGCTCGGCGAGATCTGGACGATGCCCGCATCGCGGTAGATCTTTGCGGCCGGGATGGTGCTGCCCGAATTCAGGTGACCGACCACGCCATTCACGCCCGCGACCACCAGCGACAGCGCCACGCGGGTGCCCGTTTGCGGATCGCCGCCGTCGTCGCGGGCCACGAGCTCGAACTGGGCGCGCTTGCTGCCGATGAGCAGGCACTGCGCGTTCAGGTCCTCGACGGCCAGAATGGCGCCGTTCTCGTTGTCGCGGCCCAGGTGGGCCAGCACACCGGTCATCGGCGCGACGTGCCCGATCTTGACGGTGACCGAGCCTCCCGGTCCGGGCTCGCAGTTCGACGCCGCGGCCTGCGCGGCCGGAAGCGGGATCATGGGCGCCGCGGGCTGCACCAGTTGATAGCCCATGCCCGGTGCGCTCGCCGCACCCGCTGCGGGCACGGAGCGCAGGGACGTCTGGGCGCCACTCCCCGCACACGCCAGCACACCGGCGGCGGCCACCACGCACACGCGCACCCAACGCTTCCCACCCACTCCCTGCAACATCCTGTTCTCCTCGCGGCCCTCGGCCGGCGCGGATTCTAGGGGGCCCGTCAGGCCCGCTCACAACGCCCGCGAGATCACCTCCTTCATGATCTCGTTGGTCCCGCCATAGATCCGCTGCACCCGTGCATCGGCATACATGCGCGCCACCATGTACTCGTTCATGAAGCCATAGCCGCCGAACAGCTGCAGGCATTCGTCGACCACCCTGCCCTGCGCCTCCGAGCCCCAGAGCTTGGCCATCGAGGCGGTGGCGGTGTCGAGCCTGCCGGAGACGAGGTCTTCGACGCAGCGGTCGATGAAGGCGCGGCCGACCTTGATCTGGGTGGCGATCTCGGCGAGCTTGAACTTGGTGTTCTGGAACTCGGCGATCGGCTTGCCGAAGGCCTTGCGGTCGCGCACGTAGTCGAGCGTGGCCTGGTAGGCGCCCTCCATGGTGGCGAGCGCGCTGACGCCGATGATGGTCCGCTCGTAGGGCAGGTCGCCCATGAGCTGGAAGAAGCCCTGCCCCTCGACGCCGCCGAGCACGGCATCGGCCGCCACGCGCACGTCGTCGAAGAAGAGCTCGGAGGTGTCCTGCGCCTTCATGCCGATCTTGTCGAGCACGCGGCCGACACGGAAGCCCGCGCAGCCCTCGGTCTCGACGATCAGGATCGAGGTGCCCTTGGCGGCCTGCGCGGGATCGGTCTTGGCCACCACCAGCACCACGCCGGCGAGGAAGCCGTTGGTGATGAAGGTCTTGGAGCCGTTGATGACATAGCCGCCGTCCTTCTTCTCGGCGCGCGTGCGCACGCCCTGCAGGTCGGAGCCGGCGCCGGGCTCGGTCATGGCCACCGCGCCGACCAGTTCGCCGCGCGCCATGCGCGGCAGGTAGTGCTGCTTCTGCGCCTCGGTGCCGTGGTTGAGGAAGTAGTGCGCGACGATGCTGTGCACCGAGGTCGCCATGCCGCTGAGGCCGCGGCGCGCGGCTTCCTCGTAGAACACCGCCTCGTGGCGGAAGTCGCCGCCGGCGCCGCCGTATTCTTCGGGGATGTCGGCGCACAGCAGGCCGAGGGCCCCGGCCTTGCGCCAGATCTCGTGGCCGACGTGGCCGCGCTTGCGCGCCTCCTCGTCGTGCGGAACCATCTCGGCCTCGATGAAGCGCACCACGGTGTCGCGGTAGCGCTCCAGGTCCTCATCGCTCCAGGAGCGGCGAAAGTCGATCGTCATGTTCGGCGTGTCCTCGTTCGTCTCTTCGTTGATGTTCTGTGCGCGGCTTCAACCCACGCGGCGCTGCTTGCCGGCCCAGTAGGGATCGCGCAGCTGGAATTTCTGCAGCTTGCCCGCGGCCGACAGCGGCAGCGCATCGCGGAACTCCACGCTGCGCGGGCACTTGTAGCTCGCGATCTGCGCGCGGCAGTGCGCGATCACGGCCTCGGCCTCGAGCGCCATGCCCTCGCGCCGCGCGATCACGGCATGCACGCGTTCGCCCCATTTGTCGTCGGGCACGCCGATCACGGCCGACATCAGCACCTGCGGCAGCTGCGCGATGGCATTCTCGACCTCGGCCGAGTAGACGTTCTCGCCGCCGCTCACGATCATGTCCTTCATGCGATCGACCACGAAGACGAAGCCCTGCGCGTCCATGTAGCCGCCGTCGCCGGTGTGCATCCAGCCGCCGCGCAGCGCGGCCTCGGTCTCGGCCGGCTTGTTCCAGTAGCCCTGCATCACCATCGGCCCGCGCGCGACGATCTCGCCGACCTGGCCCGCGGGCAGCTCGCGGTCCTCGCCGTCGACGATGCGCACCTCGGCGATGGCGATCGGCGTGCCGGCCGAACGCAGCAGGCGGTCGCGGTCGGGGCCCGGCAGATGGCAGCGCGGCGGCAACGCCGTGACCACGGGCGACAGCTCGGTCATGCCGTAGACCTGCGCGAAGGCGGTGGCCGGCAGCGCGCGCATGGCCTGGTCGAGCAGCGCGGCATCGATGGGCGCGGCGCCGTAGAACAGCAGCTTCAGCCGCGACAGTTCGAACTCGCCGAAGCGCGGATGCTCGATCACGCGCTTGATCATGGTCGGCACCAGGAACATCTCGGTGACGCGCGCCTGCTGCAGGGTGTCGAGCACCGCGAGCTCGTCGAACATCGGCACCACGTGCATGGGCACCAGCCGCAGCATGTTCTGGATCGCGATGCCGCAGCCGGCGACATGGAACATCGGCGCGGCGACGATCGAAACCGCCTCGTGCCCATCGCGCGGCAGGGCCGCGACGGTGGCCAGCGCATTGATGCAGAGGCTGCCATGGCTCAGCATCACGCCCTTGGGCCGGCCGGTGGTGCCGCCGGTGTACATCACGGCCGCGAGCTCGTCGCCGGTGTGCGGCGCGTCGTCGATGGCCGCGGTGCCGGCCAGCAGCGCCTCGTAGCCGACCATGCCCTCGGGCACCTCGCGCTCGCCGCAATAGACCACGGTGCGCAGCGACGTGGAGAGCCGGCGCAGCTCGCCGACCAGCGGCGCGAACAGGTCGTCCACCAGCAGGATGCGGGTGTCGCAGTCGTCGAGCGAGTAGGCGACCTCCTTCGGGTTCCAGCGGATGTTGACGGGGTTGACGACGCCGCCGCCCCACCAGGTGCCGAAGAAGTATTCGACGAAGCGGTGCGAGTTGAGGCTCATCATGCCCACGCGGTCGCCGCGCGCCATGCCGAGCTGCTGGAGCGCGGCACCGAGCCGCGCGACGCGGTCGGTGAATTCGCCGAAGCCGAGGCGGTGCGCGCCGCTGACGATGGCGGTGGCCTCGCCCTTCTCGCGGCGGCCCTTGTGCAGGGACTGGGTCAGGTACATGGGAGCCTCCTCTGTCTTGCCGATGCCGATGCGCGGCCGCGGGGCGGCGCTCAGGCCGCGCGCAGCGACGGCGCGGTGTCCTCGCCCACGCCCCAGCGCCGCAGCAGCGCCGTGCCTTCCTCGCGCGGTTCGCCCGAGAGCGCGGGCGGCGCGCTGCGGCTGAAGCGCGGCGCGGGCGCGGGCTGCACCACGCCATCGACCTCGACGAAGGTGCCGCGCGCCACGTTGTGCGGATGCGCGGGCGCCTCGTCCCAGTCGAGCACCGGCGCGAAGCAGGCGTCGCTGCCCTCGAGCAGCGCGCACCACTCGTCGCGCGTGCGGGTGCGGAAAACGTCGGCCAGGCGCAGCTTGAGCAGCGGCCAGCGCGCGGCATCCATCTGGGCATCGAAGGCCGGGTCGTCGGCGATGCCGCAGCGCTCGCGCAGCAGCGCATAGAACTGCGGCTCGATGGCGCCGATGGCCACGTAGCGGCCGTCGGCGCAGGCATAGGTGTCGTAGAAGTGGGCGCCGCCGTCGATCAGGTTCTCGCCGCGCTGGTTGCTCCACCGGCCGCCCGCCTTGAGGCCGTACATCATGGCCGACATCAGCGCGGCGCCGTCGGTCATGGCGGCATCGACCACCTGGCCCTGGCCCGAGGCCTTGGCCTCGTGCAGCGCCGCGAGGATGCCGAAGGCCAGGAACATGGCGCCGCCGCCGAAATCGCCGACGTAGTTGAGCGGCGGCACCGGCGGCTCGCCCGCGCGGCCGACCGCGTGCAGCGCGCCGCTCAGCGCGATGTAGTTGATGTCGTGGCCGGCCGCCTGCGCCAGCGGGCCGTGCTGGCCCCAGCCGGTCATGCGGCCGTAGACCAGGCGCGGATTGAGCGCGAGGCAGTCGGCCGGACCGAGGCCCAGGCGCTCCATCACGCCGGGGCGGAAACCCTCGATCAGCACGTCGGCGCGCGCGATGGCATCTCGCACCGTGGCGGCCGCGCCCTCGGCGCGCAGGTCGATCTGCAGCAGGCTGCGGCCGCGCGCGAGGATGTCGTTGGAGTTGCGCGGCGTGCCGGGCCGCTCGATGCGCAGCACCTCGGCGCCCATGTCGGCGAACAGCATCGCGCAGAAGGGACCGGGGCCGAGGCCCGCCATCTCGATCACGCGCAATCCTTGCAATGGGCCCGGCATCGTCCGTCTCCTTGGCCGCGGGCGGCCTTGTCTGTGTGGAGGACGATCTTGTCGCGGCCCGGTGGGTGCCGCATCGTCGGAAGAGACGAAAGAAGCGACGAGAAAGGCGCGCCGGCCCGGCGCGCGGCGCTCAGCCCGCCTTGGCCAGCTTCGCGACCTTCGCGACCTGCGCGCGCCGGAAGCAGGCCGCGTCGTGGTCGTTGACGATGCCCACCGCCTGCAGCCAGGCATAGACGATGGTCGGGCCGACGAACTTGAAGCCGCGCTTCTTGAGTTCCTTCGACACGCGCTCGGACAGCTCGGACGACACGGTGCGCGTCTTGCCGTCGTTCTCGATCACCTTGCCATCGGTGAAGGACCAGCAGAAGTCGGTGAAGCTCTCGCCGCGCGCTTCCATCTCGTTGTAGATCTGGGCGCCGCGGATGGTGGCCTCGATCTTGGCGCGCGCGCGGATGATGCCGGGGTTGCCCATCAGCCGCTCGATGTCCTTCTCGTCGAAGCGCGCGACCTTTCGGGGATCGAAGCCCGCGAAGGCCTCGCGGAAGGTGTCGCGCTTGCGCAGCACGGTGATCCAGGCCAGGCCGGCCTGGAAGCCCTCGAGCATCAGCGTCTCCCAGAGCATGCGCGGATCGCGCTCGGGCACGCCCCATTCGGCGTCGTGGTAGGCGCTCATCAGGGCATCGCCCTCGGCCCAGCTGCAGCGGGTGTGTTGCTTCATGCGCCGATGATATCGGCGGTGCTCCTCAAGCGAGCGCGGGTCGCCGCGCCATGAATCCCGTGGCGGCCTCGAACGCGGCCGACGCGCCCAGCAGCGCCGCGTCGTCCTGGAAACGGCCCACGAGCTGCAGGCCCAGCGGCATGCCGTCGCCGCCGAAACCGCTCGGCAGGCTGATCGCTGGATGGCCGGTCATGTTGAAGGGCATGGTCCATGGATACCAGTGCGCGCGCACGTTCTCGTAGGGCCGGCCGTCGATGTCGAGCGGCGCGAACAGGTCCTGCTCGAGCGCCACCGCGGAGCGCGTGAGCGTAGGCATCGCGAGCAGGTCGGCGCGCTCGAACAGCGCCTGCACGCGCTTGAACAGCTGCGAGCGCGCAAACATCGCCTCCTGGTATTCGACGCCGCTCACGCCGGCCGCCGACTCGACCTGGCGCCGGAAGGTTTCGCTGAAGCTGTCGGGATGCCGCTCGACCAGCGGGCCGAAGCGCGCGCGCCACACCGTGTGGTTGATCGCGCGCCAGATCGGCTCGACCTCGAAGCCTTCGCCGTCGAAGTGCTCGATGCTCGCGCCCAGATCCTTCAGCGTGCGCAGCGCGGCCTCGAAGTTGTGCGCCACGTCGGCCGACACCGGCCGGCCCGGCGGCGCGACGCAGCACAGCACGCACCGGCCGCGCAGGTCGCCGGGGTTGGCGGCGGCCGCCACGTAGTCGTGCGAACGCAGGCCGATCGACCAGGGATCGACCGGCGACGGCCCGGCCATCGCCTGCAGCATCAGCGCGGTGTCGCCCACGGTGCGGGTCATCGGCGTGACGTAGGTCTGGTTGCCGTAGAGGTCCTGCGCCTGGCTGTGCGGGATCACGCCGACCGACTGCTTGATGCCGACCACGCCGCTGCAGGCGGCCGGGATGCGCGTGGAGCCGCCGCCGTCGGTGGCGACCGCGAGCGGCGCGATGCCCGCGGCGACCGCGGCCGCGGCGCCGCCGCTCGAACCGCCGCAGGTGCGCGCGAGGTTCCACGGGTTGCGCGTGCTGCCGAACAGCGGCGAGTTGGTCAACGGGCCCGAGCCGAACTCGGGCGTGGTGGTCTTGCCGATCAGGATCGCGCCCTGGGCCCGCAGGCGTGCCACGCTTACCGCGTCTTCGGCGGGCACGTTGTCGCGGTGGATCACGGCGCCGAAGGTGGTGGCCACGCCCTCGGTGTTGACCAGATCCTTGACCGAGAACGGAATGCCGTGCAGCGCGCCCAGCGGCCGGCCGGCCGCGATGGCGTCCTCGGCGCGGCGGGCCTCAGCCAGCGCGCGCTCGGGTGTCAGGGTGATGAAGCAGTTGAGCGTGGGCTGCAGGCGCTCGGCGCGTGCGAGCACCGCCGTCACCAGCTCGACCGGCGAGAGCTGGCGCGCGCGGATCAGGCCGGCCAGCTCGGTCGCGGGCGTGAAGAAGAGCGAATCGTCGGACATGGACATCGAGCCTTCGTGCGTGCTATTCGTCGATGACGATGCCGGCCGCCTTGACGATCGGCTCCCAGTTCCTGCGCTCGCGCTGCGCCCGCTGCGCGAGCTCGGCGCGGCCCTCGGCGTGGGCGACCAACCCGGCCGCCTCGAGGCTGCGCGCAAGCTCGGGCTTGGCCGCGGCGGCGAGGAAACCGCGCTCCAGCGCCGACAGCGCGGCGGCCGGCGTGCCCGCGGGCGCATAGACCGCATACCAGCTCGTGGCCGCGACGAACTCGCCGAAGCCCTGTTCCTTGGCCGTGGGCACGTCGGGCAGCGCCGGCAGCCGCCTGTCGCCGCTGAGGCCGAGGAACTTGATCTTGCCGCCCTTGTAGAGCGGCATCATGCTGGCCGCCGCGTCCCAGCCCATCGACAGCTCGCCGCCGACCACGTCGATCAGCATCGGCGAGGCGCCGCGGTAGGCCACGGGCGTGAGCTCGAAGCCCTGCGCCTTGGCGAGCGCGAAGGCGCCCAGGTGGCCCGAGCTGCCGATGGTCGCGAGGCCCAGCGTCGCCTTGCTCGGGTTCTTCTTCGCCCATTCGACGTACTGCTTCATCGAGCTGTAGGGCTGACCGGCGCCGGTGACGACCGCGGTGGGAATCTCGACCAGCAGCGCGACCGGCACCAGGTCCTTGTCGGCGTCGTAGCCCGGCGTCTTGTAGGTCAGCGGCAGGATGGTGAGCAGCGGCGACGGCGCGAGGTAGAGCGTGAGGCCGTCGGGCTTGGCCTTCTTCACCGTGTCCCAGGCCAGGCGCGCCGAGGCGCCGGGCTTGTTGTCGACCACGATGCTGCCGAAGCCCGCGTCCTTGAGCTGCTCGGCATACAGGCGCGCGACCGTGTCGGCTGCGCCGCCGGCCGCATAGCCGACGACGATGCGCAGGTTGCCGCCCGCGAGGCCCGGCGGCAATTGGGCCTGCGCGGCCGGAAGGACACAGGCCGCGAAGGCCGCGACGGCAAGGGATCGGCGGATGAAGGACGGCATGGAAGACCTCGCGGTGAAAGAAAGGGGATCGCTCAACCGAGCGCCTGCTCGACCAACCCGGCGACATCGAGCAGATAGTGGTCGTCGTACCAGCGGCCCACGAACTGCAGCCCGATCGGCAGGCCGATGGTGCTGCGGCCGCAGGGCATCGACAGCGCGGGATGGCCCGTGAGGTTCATCGGATAGGTGTAGGGATACCAGGCGCCGCGAACGGTGCCCGCGGGCCGGCCGGCGATCTCGATCTCGCCGCTCACGTCCATGTCGATGGGCAGCGGCGGCGCCGACAGCGTGGGCGACACCAGCACGTCGAAGCGTTGGAACAGCGCCTGCAGCTCGTTGAAGCAGCGGGTCTTGGCGAAGGTGGCCTCGTGCAGGTCGACGGCCGTGTGGCGGCGGCCCTTTTGCACCGCATCGATCAGCGAGGCATCGAGCCGGTCGCCGAAGCGCTCGAGGTTGGCGCCCACGCGCGCGGCCAGCAGCGACTGCAGCACGACCAGGAAATGCTTCTCGAGCGAGACGAAGTCGAGCTGCACGGTCTCGACGACGGCGCCCTCGCGCGCCATGGCCCGCACGGCCGCACCGGCGATGGCCTCCACCTCGGGATCGACGCGGTTGCCCGCGCTCGGCAGCCAGGCCACGCGCAGGCCGCGCAGCGAGACCGGCGCGACACGGCGCGGCGGCGCGCTGCCCGCGCCCCAGGGATCGCGCGCGTCGAAGCCCGCGATGGCCTCGAACAGCAGCCGGGTGTCGGCCACGTCGCGCGCCATCGGCCCAGTGAAGGAGTTGGCCGAATAGAGGTCGGGCGCCTGCAGGTGCGGCACCACGCCGAGCGTGGCCTTGAGGCCGACGATGCCGCAGCAGGCGGCGGGAATGCGGATCGAACCGCCGCCGTCGGTGCCCAGCGCCAGCGGCCCCATGCCGGCCGCCACCGCGGCGGCGGCGCCGCTGCTCGAAGCGCCGGGCGTGTAGGCCGGGTTGATGGGGTTCAGCGTGCGGCCGAACAGCGGCGCCGTCGGCACCTGCTTGTGGCCGAACTCGGGCGTGAGGGTCTTGCCGATCAGGATCGCGCCCGCGGCCTTGGCGCGCGTCACGGCCACCGCGTCGTCCTTGGGCACGAAGTCCTCGTGGATCGCCGAGCCCATGGTGGTGCGCACGCCGGCCGTGAGTGTGAGGTCCTTGACCGAATAGGGAATGCCATGCAGCGGGCCCAGCGGCTCGCCGGCCATCACGGCCGCTTCCGCGTGGCGCGCGGCGGCCAGTGCCTGGTCGGCGGTGACGGTGATGAAGGCGTTGAGCTCGCGGCGCGCCTCGATGCGCGCGAGCGCGGCCTGCACGATCTCCAACGGCGAGGCCTCCTTGCGCCGCACCAGCGCGGCCAGCGCCACGGCGCCGTGGTCCATCAGATCCATGGTCGTTCCTCGAAGTCGGAAGTCAGAGCATCCAGCGGCCGCCGTCGATCAGCAGCGTCTGGCCCGTGATGAAGCGGGCGTCGTCGCCCGCCAGGAAGGCCACGGCCGTGGCCACGTCGCGTGGCGTGCCGATGAAGCCCGCGGGCGTGTCGGCCACGATGCGCGCGAGCACCTCGGGGTTCAGTTGGTCGTGCGCGCGGGTGCGGATCGCGCCGGGGCACACGGCATTGACCGTGACGCCGTGCGGCGCGAGTTCGCGCGCCAGCGAGCGCGTGAAGCCCACCACGCCCATCTTGGCGGCCGCGTAGTCGGCCAGGCCCACGTCGCCGACGAAGGCCGCGTCGGTGCTCATGTTGACGATGCGGCCGAAGCCGCGCGCCTTCATGCCGGGCGCCACGCGGCGCGAGGCGCGCATGGCCGTGAGCAGCGAGACCTCGAGCACGAAGCGCCAGACCTCCTCCCGCGATTCGACGAAGGGCGCGCCGCGTTGGCGCGCGCTCTGGCCGACGTTGTTGAAGAGGATGTCGACCGGGCCGAAGGCCGATTCCACGCGGTCGAAGAAGGCCGAGACCACCGCCGCATCGGTGCAGTCGCCGCTCACGCGCAGGCAGCGCGAGGCCAGGCCGGGCGCAACGCCATCGCCGGCCAGTTGCGCGTCGAGCGGCGCGCAGTCGAGGTCGAGCACGGCGACGCGCGCGCCCCGCCCCAGGAACTCCATCACCGCGGCGGCGCCGATGCCCTGCCCGCCCCCGGTGACCACCGCCACGCGCCGATCGAATGTCATCGCGGGCCTTTCAGTGGAAGGTGCGTCCGCCATCGACGGCGAGCGCGGTGCCGGTGATGTAGCTGGCGCCCGGGCCGCTGAGGTAGAGCACGGCCTCGGCCACCTCCTCGGGCGCGGCGATGCGGCCCAGCGCATAGCGCTCGCGGATCTCGGCCAGCGCGCGCTCGGGATCGTCGGCGTTCTCGTAGCTGGTGCGGAACAGCGGCGTGTCGATCGCGCCCGGGCAGACCGCGTTGACGCGGATGCCGTCGGCCGCGGTCTCGATCGCGAGCGACTTGCCGAACATGATGACCGCGGCCTTGCTCGCGCAGTAGGCGGTGCGGTTGGGCAGCGGCCGCAGACCGGCGCCCGAGGCGATGTTGACGATGCTGCCGCCACCGGCCGCGCGCAGGTGCGGCAGCGCGGCGCGGCACACCAGCATCGGCCCGGTGAGGTTGACGGCCAGCACGCGCGCCCATTCCTCGTCGCTGGTGGTCTCGAGCGATTTCAGCGCATCGATGCCGGCCGAGTTGACCAGCGCGTCGACGCCGCCCAGCCATTGCGCGGCGCGGTCCACCGCGGTGCGCACGGCCGGCGCATCGCTCACGTCGCATTCGAGCGCCAGCGCCGCCTCGCCGAGCAGGCGCACGGCGTCGGCGAGCGCGACCGTGTCGCGGTCGAGCAGCGCCACGCGCGCGCCGCGCGCCACCGCCATGTGCGCGACCGCGAGGCCGATGCCGCTGGCACCGCCGCTCACGATCAGCCGGCGCGGCGCCGCCGGACCGGCAGCGACGGCGTTCATGCGGCCACCGCGGCCCGCAGGCGCGGGCGCATGTCGTCGGAGATGCGGTCGCAGCGGTCGATCCACACGTCGGAATGCGCGAGCGCATGCTCGATCAGGCCCTCGAGCACCTTGAGCCGCGAGGGCTGGCCGATGATCTGCGGATGCATGCCGACCATCATCATGCGGTCCTCGGCATGCAGCACGTCGAACTCGCTCTTCCAGGCCTCGAGCGCGGCCGAGGGCGCCTGCAAGGTGCGGCCCGGCAGCGTGATCGAGTACTGGAAGAAGGGCGCGTCGTCGAGCACCCAGCGGAACGGCAGCTCGACGATGTCGGTGCGTTGCCCGCCGATCTCGAGCAGGTAGGGCGAGTCGTCGTCGAAGAAGTTCGAGGAGTAGTCGAAGCCGTACTCCTTGATCAGGTCGAGCGTGATGGCGCTGAACTCGGCCGCGGGCGAACGCCAGCCGCGCGGGCGGCTGCCGGTCAAACGCGTCAGCACCTCGAGGCCCTTCTCCATCTCCTCGCGCTCCTCCTCGGGCGTGAGGCCGACGATCCAGCGGTGGCTGTAGCTGTGGTGCGCCACCTCGTGGCCGCGGTCGATCACCTCGCGCATCAGCTCGGGATGCTTCTCGGCCACCTCGCCCGGCACGAAGAAGGTCGAGTGGATGCCGTAGCGCTCCAGCAGCTTGAGGATGCGCGGCATGCCGACCTTCCAGCCGTAGGCGCCCTGCGACATCAGGATCGGCCGCTGCGCGTTGGCGGGATCGCGGCCGGTCCACATGGTCTCGGCATCGAGGTCGAAGGTCAGCATGAGCGGGAAGCCTTTGCTCGTGGTGGGCATCGCGAAGTCCTGGGGAAGAAGAGGAAGAAGGGTCTAGACGTGCTTGTGGAAGCCGGTCCAGCGTTCGGCCAGCAGCAGCACGATGCCGGTGGCCACGATCAGCAGGGTGGAGACCGCGGCGACGCTGGGGTCGACGCCCTGCTCCACCGAGGTGAAGATCTTCACGGGCAGGGTGGTCTGGCTCGCCGAAAGCAGGAACACCGACACCGGCACGTTGTCGAGCGAGGTGATGAAGGCGAACAGGCCGCCGGCCACGAGGCCGGGCTTGACCAGCGGCAGGGTGACGAGCCGGAAGCTCGTGAAGCCGTCGGCGCCGAGCACACGCGCCGCGTCTTCCAGCGACTCGTCGACCGCCGCCAGGCTGCCGAGGCTGGCGCGCACCACGTAGGGCACGGTGATGACCACGTGCGCGAGCCACAGGCCCAGCGAGTTGCCGCGCAGGCCGGTCATCGTGTAGTACTGCAGCAGTGCCACGCCGAGCACCACCGAGGGCAGCACCAGCGGCGCCATGAACAGCGAGGTCAGCGCGGCCGCGCCCGGCACCATGCGGCGGTGGATCGCATAGGCGGCGATCAGGCCCAGCACCAGCGCGGCGGCGGTCGAGGCGGCGGCGAGCCAGAGACTGGTCCAGGCGGCCGAGAGGTATTCGGGATCGCGCAGCACCACCTCGAACCAGTGCAGGGTCAGGCCCTTGGGCGGGATCGTGAGGTAGGCGGTCTTGCTGAAGGCCGCGAGCACCACCACCAGCACCGGGATCTGCAGGAACACGACCACCGCGATGGCGGTGGCGGCGAGGCCCAGGCCCTGGCGCTGCGTTTCGGTCGACGTGCTCATGCCTGGCCTCCCCAGCGCTTGAGCAGCCGGCTCGACAGCGCGATCACGGCCAGCGTGAGCGCGGTCAGCACGAAGGACATGGCGGCGCCGGCCGGCCAGTCGAGCGTCTGCAGGAAGTCGTCGTAGATCAGCGTGGCCATCACCTTGTAGGTGGCGCCGCCGAGCATGCGCGGCGTGACCAGCGCGCTGATGGTGAGCACGAACACCAGGATCGAGCCCGAGAGGATGCCCGGCGCGCTCATCGGCAGCGTGATCGACCAGAACACGCGCAGCCGGCTCGCGGCCAGGGTGTAGGCGGCCGACTGCACGTCCTTCGGGATCGCCTGGATCGCGGGCACCAGCATCAGCACCATGAACGGCAGGAAGATGTGCGACATGCCCACCAGCAGCCCGAACAGGTTGAACATCATGCGGATCGGGCGCTCGATCAGGCCGATGTCGATCAGCAGGTTGTTGATGAGGCCGCGGTTGGCCAGCAGCGCGATCCAGCCGAAGGAGCGCACCACCAGGTTGAGCAGCATCGGGAAGATCACGAGCATGGTCAGCGCGAGCCGCATGCGCGGGCCCGCGTTGGCGATGTAGTAGGCCAGCGGATAGCCGAGCACGAGGCAGATCGCGGTGACGCCGAAGCCCAGCACCAGCGTGCGCAGCACCACCTCGCGGTAGTACTCGTCGGTGAGGATGCTGGTGTAGTTGGCCAGCGTCCAGCCGCTCGCGATACCGCTGCCGGGCACGTAGGGATGCAGGCTCAGCGGCACCATCAGCAGCACCGGCGCGACGAAGGCCAGCAGCAGCACCAGCAGCAGGGGCGAGGCCAGCAGCGCGCCGGCGGTGTGGCGCGATCTCATGCCGCGACGTTCACGTAGACATGGCGCGGATCGATCGCCACGCCGACCGGCGCGCCGACCTCGAGGCCGGCATGCGGGCCGTTGGTGGCGGCCTCGGCGATCAGCTCGATGCCGCCGAGGGCCAGCAGGTACTGCACGCGCGAGCCGACGAAGGAGCGCATCGCGACGCGGGCTTCGTAGCGCGGCAGGTTCGCGGCGTCGGAGACGTCTTGCGCGCCGAGGAAGCGGATGTCCTCCTGGCGCACGACCACGTCGACCGCGGCGCCATCGGCGATGCCCTCGGCCTGGGCCACGGCGAGCACCGGGCCGTCGCGCAGTTGCACGGTGGCCGCGGCACCGCCAGCGCGCGCGAACTTGCCGCCGAGCCGGTTGGGCCGGCCCATGAAGCTCGCGACGAAGCCGGTGGCCGGGCGGTGGTAGATGGCCTCGGGCGTGTCGAACTGCTGCACCACGCCATGGGCCAGCACGCAGACCCGGTCGGACATCGACATGGCCTCGCCCTGGTCGTGCGTGACGAACAGCGTGGTGATGCCGACCTCGCGCTGCAGCCGCTTGAGCTCGATCTGCATCTCGTCGCGCAGCGCGGCATCGAGGTTGGACAGCGGCTCGTCGAACAGCAGGATGCTCGGGCGCGGCGCGATCGAGCGCGCCACCGCCACGCGCTGCTGCTGGCCGCCCGAGAGCTGGCGCGGCAGCCGGTCGCCCAGCGCCGAGAGGCGCACGCTGGCCAGCGCCTGCTCGACGCGGCGCGTGAGTTCCGCGCCCTGCACGCCCTGGCGGCGCAGGCCGAAGGCAACGTTCTCGAACACGCTCATGTGCGGGAACAGCGCGTAGGACTGGAACACCAGGCCGATGTTGCGCTTGTTGGTGGGCAGCGCGGTGACGTCGCGGCCGTCGATCAGGATGCGGCCGCCCGTGGGCTCGATCAGGCCCGCCACCATGCGCAGCACCGTGGTCTTGCCGCAGCCCGAGGGGCCGAGCAGCGAGATGAATTCGCCGTCGTTGACCGACAGCGAGACCGAGGAGGCGGCGACGTGTCCGGGATAGCGCTTCTCGAGGCGCTCCAGCGTGAGTGCGGGCATTGGGCGTACGGGATCGTGGGAACGGCGGCGGCGCTCAGCGCGCGACTTCGCGCTGCCAGCGGCGGGTCCACTCGGGCATGGACTTCGCGACCTGCTCGGGGTCGGGCAGCCAGAGCTTGTCGAAGGTCTCCTTGTACGGAACGATCTTCGCGGCCTTGTCGCTGAGCTTGACCTGCGTGTTGACCGGGCCCGCGTACTTGCGCTCGGCGAAGCAGGCCTGGCCTTCCTTCGACAGCACCTCGTCGATGTACTTGAGCGCGAGCGCCGGCGACTTCGCGCCCTTGGGAATCACCAGCGCGGGCAGGATGCCGACCGCGCCTTCCTTCGGATAGACGATCGCGAGCGGCAGGCCCTTGTCGATGGCCGAGCCCGCGCGGTCCGGATACCAGACGGCGGCGGCGATCTCCTGGCGCTCGAACAGCGAGACGATCTGGTCGGCCTGCGTGTAGAGCGTGACCGAGGCCTTGGCGATCGGCTTCACGGCCGCGAAACCGGCGTCCATGTTGCTCAGCTCGCCGCCCTTCATGCGGTTGAGCGCCATCAGGAACTGCGAGCCCGAGGTGCCGCTGATGTCGCCGATGGCGAGGCGGCCGTCGTACTCGGGTTTGGCGAGATCGGCCCAGGAAGTGGGCGGGGTCTTGATCTGCTTGGTGTCGTAGACGATGACCGTGGCGCCCGTCATGAACACGATGTACTGGCCGTCCTTGTCGAGCGCGCGCGGCGAGATGTCGGCGGCATTCGCGAGCCTGGACTTGTCGATGGTCTCGAGCAGCTTCTCGTTCTTGAGCTGCGCGGCGAGCGAGTTGTCGATGTAGACCACGTCGAAGTCGGACTTGCCGCCGGTCGCGCGGATGGCCGCGGCGAACTGCGAGGAACTGCCGAGCTTGAGCGCCACCTTGGCGCCGGTCTTCTTCTCGAACGAAGAGATGTGGCAGGTCTTCGAGTCGTCGGCGAAGGAGCCGCCGAAGATGCCGACCACCAGCTCCTCGGCGTGCAGCGCACCCGACATCAGCAAGGAGGCAAAGCCCAGGGACAGGCAACGTGCGAGCGCGGTTTTCATGGAAGCGACTCCTGTGAGAGCGAAGGCTGGAGGGGATCGAAGCGCGATGCGATTCACTTTATCTTTTGCAAAAGATAAACGCAAGGCATTTAAGATAGGTACCAACCCGCTGCCCGGCGATGCACCAGAACGCATCGCGAACGCACGGAAATCGCCATCGAAAGGACGCCATGCAGCACAAGGACGATGCATCGAAGAGCCCGCCGCGACCCCGCGGTGCCAAGGCGCGCGAAGCGCTCGAGGTTCCCGCGCCCGAGGCCTTGCAACCCGCGACCGGCGGCGACCTGGTCGAGCGCGGCATCCGGCAGTGGCGCACCGAGCGGCCCGACATCGACAGCAGCGGCAAGGCGGTGGTCGGCCGGCTGCTGCGGCTCGAGGAGGTGGTGCTGCGCACCATCAACGCGGTGCTGCAGCCCTTCGGCATCAAGTACCAGGAGTACGCGGTGCTCGCGACCTTGCGCGTGGCCGGCGCGCCCTACCGGCTGTCGCCCTCGCGGCTGCAGAGCACGCTGCTGTTCACCTCGGGCGGACTGTCGAACCTGCTCAAGCGGCTCGAGCAGGAAGGGCTGGTCAAGCGCTCGATCCATCCCGACGACGGCCGCGGCGTGCTGGTGAAGCTCACGGCCAAGGGCATGCGGCTGGCCGACGAGACGATGCCCAAGCACGCCGCCGCCGAGCTGCATCTGCTGCGCATGTTCGACACCGGGCAGCGCGAGGCGCTCGCCGGGCTGCTGAGCCAGATGATGACGGGCAACGCGCCCGAGACCGGCCCCGAGCCGGGCTGACGCCTCAGAGCAGACCGAGCGTCATCGCCTTCAGGGTCGCGGCCGCGCGCGTGGTGCAGCCGAGCTTGCGGAAGATGTTCTCGAGATGCGCGCGCACCGTGCTCGGGCTGATGCCGAGCGTGCGCGCCGCTTCCTTGTTGCTCTCGCCGAGGCTGATGCGGCCCAGTACCTCGACCTCGCGCGACGAGAGCAAGGCGTTGGCTTCGCCCTGCGCGGCGGGCGTCTTCGCGGCCACCGACTCACGCCCCGTCAACGCAGCGACGACGGCCGCATCGAGCCGGCCCTGCTCCGCCTCGCGACGCAGCTGCGCTTCCGCCTCCGCGGCCGCCAGCGCGGGCCGGCCCGGCGCGCCCGTGTGCAGCAGCACCCAGTGCACCGCCGCGGCCAGCACGCGCTCGGCCGTGCCGATCGCCGCGCCCTTCACGCCGCGGAAGAAGCCCGAGCCATCGAGCCGCTCGTCGACGAAGGAAGCGATCTCGGCCTCGGCCCGCAAGGTCTCGATGCGGCGCGCGGCGCGTTCGGTCCAGTAGGGCACGAGGCGCAGCCGCTCCTTGTCGGCCTCGCTGCGCAGCCTGGGCGAATCCCAGACCGCGTTCGGCACCGAGGCACGGCCGATGCCATGGATCAGCGCGGCGCGCCGCACCTGCTCGCAGGCCGCGGCATCGAGCCCCAGGCCCGCGGCGCAGGCGGCGGCCGCCTCGGCCACGCGGCGCGAGAAGCCGGTCATCCACGGCATCTTGAGATCGATCACGTCGGCGATCAGCTCGAGCGACGCCACCGCGTCGCGCAGCGCGCCCTCGGGCGCCTGCAGGTCGGCCGCGGCGCCCTGGTCGAGCGCGTGCAGCCAGTCGACCGCGTGCTGCTGCGCGACCTGCACCAGCGCCGCGGGATAACGCCCGTCGGCGCGCTCGGCGATCTGGCGCAGCGCGCTCTGCAGGCCATGCGTGCGCGAGAAGATCTCGAGATCGCCTGCGAGCGTGGCCAGGTACACCGCCTCCGGAATGTGCGGCGCGGCCAGGCCCGCCGGTTTGCCGCTGCCGTCGAAGTTCTCGAACATGTGGCGCAGCGGCCGCTCGACCGCCTCGGGCAGGCCGAGAAAGCGCGCGATCTCGCCCGACACCTCGCAATGGATCTCGGCCAGCGAGCCGACCGTGCCCGCGAAGGCCGCGGCCTCGCGCGCCGAAGCGGTCGCGAGCATCGCGCGGCGCCCGCCGACGTCGTCGCCGAGCAGGTCGGAGAACTCGGGCGCGTTGGCGGTGCAGCCCGACCAGCGCAGCAGCGCGACGCAGGCCGCGTGGCCCTGCGCCGCATCGTCCCGGCCCATCGCCTGCGCCAGCCGCGCGGCGATCCACGCCACGCGCGCCGAATGGTCGATGGGCTGGCCCATGCTGAGGTCGCCGACGAAGGCGAGCGCCTTGATGGCATCGAAGAGCGGAACGTGGGCGGTGGGCTGCAAGGCGAAGGATCCGGTGGAAGACGACGGCACGGCGTGCCGGCTGCGAACGAACGCGGCGCGGCACGCGGCCGGCACCTTACTTCGACTGGCGCACGGCGTCCAGGATCACCTCGGCCACCTTCGCGGGCTGCGCCTGCTGCGGCACGTGGCTGGTGTTCAGCGTGGTCACGTGCGCGCCGATGCGCTGGGCCATGTCGCGCTGCAGCGCGGGCTGGATCATGTGGTCGGCGCTGCTGACGATGTACCACGAGGGCTTGGTCTTCCAGGCAGCGGCCGACACCTTCTGCTCGAAGGCCTTGGCCTGGATCGGGCCCTGCGTCACGGCCATCACGCGCGTGGTGGCGGCCGGCAGGTCCTGCGCGAAATGCTTGCTCATGCCTTCGGGCGTGAGGCGCAGGAAGCCCGAGGCATCGGCCGCGATGTGCGCGAAGCCGGGCGGCGCGGGATAGTCCTTGCCGAGCTCGCCCGAGTTCTGGCCCGCGTCGGGCGCGAAGGCCGCCACGTAGACCAGCGAGGCGACCTTGTCGTTGCCGCCGGCCTCGGTGATCACGGTGCCGCCCCACGAGTGGCCGACCAACACCACCTTGCCGGGCTGGGCGTCGATGGCGCGCTTGGCGGCGGCCACGTCGTCCTCGAGCGAGGTCAGCGGGTTCTGCACCGAGACGACGTTGACGCCCTTGGCCTGCAGCAGCGGGATCACCTTGGCCCAGTCGGAACCATCGGCGAAGGCGCCGTGCACCAGCACCACGCTGGGCGATGCGTTGGCGGCGGCGGCCGCGGCCGGGCCCGCCGCGCTGGCGGCCGTGACGGAGAACGAGAGGCCGACGGCCAGGGCGGCGGCGGCGAGTTGGAGGCGTTGGAAGTGCTTCATGAGAGTGTCTTGGCAAGGGAGTGACGGGAGCCGCTACTGTCGGCCGCGGCGCCTTTTCACGCCATTGGACGAATGTCCGATCGCCCCCTCCCCGCTCCCTCAGAACTTGTAGTTCAGCGTCGCCACCGCATTGCGCGGCGTGCCCGCGAAGGCCTGCCCGTCGATGTTGACGTTGTAGCGCTTGTCGAACAGGTTCTCGATGTTGAGTTGCAGCGACAGCCGCGGCGAGACCGCGTAGCGCGCCATCAGGCTGAAGACGGCGCGCGAGCCCTGCGTGTAGCGCATGTCGACGTCGCCCACGCTGAACGGGTAGTACACGCGGTTCTGCCAGTTGAGGCCGCCGCCGACCGTGAGCTGGTGCCAGCGGCCCGGCAGCCGGTAGGTGGTGAAGAGCGTGGCCAGCGTGGTCGGCATCGAGGGGTTGATGCGGTCGCCGCTGCCCTCGCGCCCGAGCGTGCGCGCGATGCCCGCGTTGACCTGCCAGCCCTCGGCCAGTTCGCCCGACAGCTGCAGCTCGATGCCCTTGGTGACGACGCCGCGCGCGCCGTAGTAGGCGCCATCGGTCGAGCCGGGCACGAGGCGGGTGCCGTCGCGCTGCGCCACGTTCTCCTGCTCGGAGCGGAACAGCGCGAGCGAGCTGTTCAGCCTGCCATTCAGGTGCTCGCCCTTGAGGCCGATCTCGTAGCTCTTGCCGGTCACGGGGTCGAGGTACCTGCCGCTGGTGTCGCGGTAGTTCTGCGGCTGGAAGATGTCGGTGTAGCTCGCATAGGCCGAGTAGTTATCGCCCAGGTCGTAGATCAGGCCCGCATAGGGCGTCAGCACTTCGTGGCGGCGAGTGGTCCGGTCGTCGGCCGTGAGGCGGGTGGCACGCCAGTCGTTCTGGCGCGCGCCGAGGATGAACTTGAGCGAATCGGTGAGCGAGAAACGCGCGGCGCCGTAGTAGCCGGTCTGGCGCAGCTTGTCGATGCCCGACACCTCGAGCTGGCCCCAGCTCGGCTCGGGATAGCCGCCGTTCCAGAGGTAGAAATTGCCGACCTCGGGCAGCGCACTCAGGCGCACGTGGTTGGCCTGCACATAGCGCGACTGGGTGTTGCTCAGGCCCAGCACCAGCTCGTGCTTGCGCCCCAGCAGCTCGAACGGGCCGGTGGCCTGCAGGTCGAGGCTGTTCTGGCGGAATTCGTGCTCGAAGTAGCCAGGCAGCGAGCCCAGCCCCGTGCCGGTGAGGCGGTCGAGGTCGCCGAACAGGTAGAGCAGCTTGGCGTTCTGCTTGCTCTGGCGGTGCGAGGCATTGGCCTTGAGCTTCCAGCCGTTGCCGAAGGCGTGCGTGAGGTTCGCGAACAGCGTGGTGTTGGTCGCGTCCCAGTGGGTCCAGGGCGTGCCGATGCTCTTCGAAGCGGCCCAGTTCGCGGGGCCGCCGTCGCCGAAGGTCAGCGGCAGGCCGCCCCAGGTCGATCCGTTCGGGCGGCTGGCCTGGGAGTCGATGCCCACGCTCAGCGAGGTGTCGGGCGTGAGGTCGGCATCGACCACGCCGTACAGCACGTGCTTGCGGCCGTGGTAGCGGTCGAGGAAGGAGTCGCGGTCCTCGGTCATGCCGATGACGCGGGCGCGCACCCGGCCGTCCTCGGTCAGCGGGGTCGAGAGGTCCACCGTGCCGCGGCGCAGGTTCCACGAGCCCAGCGCGAGCGATGCGCTGCCGGTGAACACCTTGCTGTCGGCATGCTTGCGCACCAGGTTGACCGAGGCCGAGGGATTGCCGGCGCCGGTCAGCAGGCCGGTCGAGCCGCGCACGATCTCGATGCGGTCGTACAGCACCGGGTCGTTGTTGGAGGCGCCGAAGAAGTCGGTGGTGACCGTGGTTGGCACGCCGTCGTACTGGTAGTTGTCGATGTAGAAGCCGCGCGCGTAGAGGTCGGTGCGGTCGCTGTCGGAGCTGACCGCGAACACGCCGGTGACGCTCTTCATGGCCTGCCCGAGCGAGAGCAGGTTCTGGTCCTCGATCTGCTGGCGCGTGAGCACGGTGACCGACTGCGGCGTCTCGCGCGGCGACAGCGCCAGGCCGGTGGCCGCGGCGGTGGCGCGCGTGGTGTACGAGCCGGTGCCTTCGGTGGTGCCGCTGCGGTCGGCGTCGGCCGTGACGGTGACCGGTGCCAGCGTGCCGATGCCGGTCTGCGCGCCGGTGGCGGCATCGGCACCCGCTTCGCGCCGGCCCAGCGTGTAGCTGCCGTCGCTGCGCGCCACCACCTGCAGGCCGCTGCCCGCGAGCAGGCGCTCGATGGCTTCGCGCGCGGTGTAGCGGCCCGAGACCGCGGGGCTGCTGCGGCCCTGCGTCAGCGCGGGATCGAAGGACAGCGCGATGCCATTGCCGACCGCGAAGCTGGCGAGCGTGCGGCCCAGCGGGCCGGCCGGAATGTCGTAGGCCCGGGGCACCGCGGCATCGAGCGGCGAGGGTTCGGCCGCCAGGGCCGGCGGCGCGGCCGGTCCGGCGAGGGCGAAGGCCATCAGCGCGTGGCGCAGGGCGGCGTGGAAGCGGCGCTCCGCGCTGGCGCGCGGAACGGACGGACGGGATGCGGACATGGAAACGGGCCTTTCGGTTGGCAGCGGTGGGTTCTTCCCCTCCTTGCCAGCCGAAACGAAAAAAAGTCTCACCCCTGGGCGGAAATATTTCTGGCCACCAGCGTGACCCAGTAGCCGCGCAGCCGCGTGAGCGCGTCCACCGGATAGGTCGACACCAGCATGCGCAGCACGCGGTCGGTGTCGTCCAGCGGGAAGGCGCCCGAGATGCGCAGCCCGGCCACGGCCGCCTCGCAATGCAGCGCGCCGAGCCGGTAGCGCGACAGCTCGGCCGCGAAATCGGCCAGCCGCATCGCGTCGGCCAGCAGCATGCCCCGCGTCCACGCCACGCGGCTCTCGTCCGCGGGCGCGAAGGCCTCGATGCCGTCGGCGCCGAAGCGGGTCTGCTGCCCGGCCGGCAGCACGCGCGATGCGCCGCGCTCGGGCGTGACGCGCACCGCGCCCTCGAACACCGCGACCGCGGTCGCGCCCTTTTCCTCCCTGCGCACGCTGAAGCGCGTGCCCAGCGCCTCCAGCGTGCCGCCGCCGGCCTGCACGCGGAACGGCCGGTGCGCTGCGGCGGTGTCGGGCGCGGTCGCGACCAGGATCGCGCCCGCATGCAGCACGAGCAGACGCTGCGCGGCGTCGAAGCGCACGTCGACCGCGCTCGCGGTGTCGAGCGTGAGGCGGCTGCCGTCGGCGAGCTGGAGCTCGCGGCGTTCGCCCGTGGCGGTGCGGTGCTCGGCGGTCCAGCCGCGCTCGCCCGCGAAGCGCCAGACCAGCCAGCCCGCGGGCACGGCCGCCAGCAGCGCGGCCAGCCGGCCGATGGCGGCGCGGCGGCCGCCATGGCGCGAGGAGCGTGCGAGCGACGGCATGGCCAGCGCCGACGGCAGGCCGCCGAGCTTGTTCATCAGCAGCTCGGCGCGCGCCCAGGCGCGGGCATGGTCGGGATGGCTCTGGCGCCAGCGCTCGCAGGCGCGGCGGTCGGCATCGGTGGCGGCGCTGTCGTGCAGGCGCATCAGCCACTCGGCGGCCTCGTCGAGCACGCGCGGCGGCAGCGCCGCCGATGGCGCGTCGGCGGTGGAGGACGGCAGCGCGCTCACGCCATCAGCGCCAGGCAGCCGCGGAAGCCCTGCTGCATGTAGCGCTTGACCGTGACCAGCGACACGCCGAGCTCGCGCGCGATGTCCTCGTACTTCAGGCCCTCGATCTGCGACAGCAGGAAGGCACGCCGCGCGGCCGGCTTGAGGCTGTCGAGCATGGCGTCGATCTCGTGCAGGGTCTGCAGGATGATCAGCCGCTGCTCGGGCGACGGCGCCTCGGGCTCGGGCATCACGGCCAGCGCCTCGAGGTAGGCACGCTCGAGCGCCTGGCGCTGGTACCAGTTCACCAGGATGTTCTTGGCCACGCTCGTGAGGTAGGCGCGCGGCTGCGCGATCACCTCGGGGTTGCGCGCGGTCAGCAGCCGCGCGAAGGTGTCCTGCGCCAGGTCGGCCGCGTCGAAGGAATTGCCGAGCTTCCTGCGCAGCCACGACTGGAGCCAGCCGTGGTGGTCGCTGTAGAGGGTGTGGACTTGCTGGAAGTCGGCTTCGGCGGCGGGAATGGCGGACACGGCGAACGGCTTTGGCGGCCGGGCTGCCGCGCACGAATAAGAATTGTTCTCATTTTAGACGGATGCCTTCGCCCTCGCCGTCCGCCGCCGGTTCAGAGCTTCGGCGTGTACTTCACCGTGAACATCACGTTGCGCGGATCGCCGTAGTTGTTGTTGCCGTTGGTCTCGTTGAAGGCCGGGATGTAGTAGCGCTTGTCGAACACGTTGTAGACGTTGAGCGCCAGGCTCAGCTCGGGCGTCGCCTGGTAGGCCACGCGCGCGCTCCAGACCATGAAGCCCGGCACCTTGAACGAGCGGTCGTAGCCCAGCGTGCTGCTCTGCACCGTGAAGCCGCCGCCCACGCTGAGCCGGCTCCATGCGCCCGGCAGCCGGTAGTCGCTCCACACGCGCAGCATGTGCCGCGGCGTCCACTGGCTGAAGACCTGGCCCTGGTTGTCGGGGTCCTCGAGGAATTTGGTCGTGTTGTAGGTGTAGCCGGCGGTGAGCTGCAGCCGCGGCGCGATCTCGCCGCTGAGCTCGGCCTCGAAGCCTTGGCTGCGCACCTTGCCCGAGGACTTGTAGCAGTACCAGTCGTCGCAGGCATAGCCGTTGTCGTAATCGGTCACGGCGCGGTTGCGGTGGTCGTAGCGGAACACGGCCAGCGAGGCATTGAGCCGGCCGTCCATCAGCTCGCCCTTCAGGCCCAGCTCGTAGTTGCGGCCGGTGATCGGCTTGAGCGGCTCGTTGTTCAGCGCGCGCTCGGACTGCGGCTCGAACACCTCGGTGACGCTGCCGTAGGCCGACCACTGCCGGTCGAGCGCGAACACCAGGCCGACATAGGGCGTGATCCTGGTGTTGGTGCTCACGGTGCTGCGGGTGTCGCGGGTGCGGTCGGCATAGAGGTAGTCGTACCAGCTCGCGCGCGCGCCGAGGATGGCCGTCAGCGGCTCCGCGAGCTTCACACGCCAGCTGCCGTACAGGCCCGACTGGCTGATGTCGTACGCGGTGTGGCTCTTGGTGCCGCCCGCCGCGAGGATGGTCTCGTAGTTCTGCGCCGGCCGGTAGTGGTCGGGCGCGAAGATGTTGCCGCCGCTGGTGAAGCGGCGGCCGAAG
>Ga0209902_100627_pt1 | contig 32274 bp, 30 predicted proteins | sample FECB27metaG_FD_188304 | JGI IMG/M metagenome (GOLD analysis project Ga0209902, IMG submission 188304) | Cyanobacterial communities from the Joint Genome Institute, California, USA - FECB-27 (SPAdes) (version 2) | ecosystem: Environmental > Aquatic > Thermal springs > Hot (42-90C) > Microbial mats...
GCCCATCTGTTCGACCCCGCATCGGGCGCACGCCTCTCCCGCATCTCCATCGCAACCCCGGCCGCAAGGCCCTCGCATCGCCATGAGCACTGAAACCCTCCTCGCCCCACATGCCACCGCCACCGCCGCGTGGACCCCCTACGAACATCCCGCGCTGGCCGAGAAGTTCCGTCCAGTGTTCCAGCGCATCGCCGAGACGGCGCTGGAGCGCGAGCGCCACCGCCAGTTGCCCTTCGAGCCCATCGCCTGGCTCAAGCAGGCCGGCTTCGGCGCCGTGCGCGTGCCGGTGGAGCACGGAGGCGGCGGCGCCTCGATCCCGCAGCTGTTCCAGCTGCTGATCGAACTCGCGCAGGCCGACTCGAACGTGCCGCAGGCGCTGCGCGGCCATTTCGCGTTCGTGGAAGACCGCCTCAATGCGCCGCCGGGCGCGGCGCGCGACACCTGGCTGCGGCGCTTCGTGCAGGGCGAGCTGGTCGGCAATGCCTGGTCGGAGGTGGGCACGGTCGCGATCGGCGACGTGGGCACGAGGATCTCGCGCCAGGATGGGCACTGGGTCGCCAACGGCCGCAAGTTCTACAGCACCGGCAGCATCTTCGCCGACTGGATCGACCTGTACGCGCGCCGCGCCGACGACGGCGCGGACGTGACGGCGGCCGTCAGCACCCACCAGCCGGGTGTGGTGCAGCACGACGACTGGGACGGCTTCGGCCAGCGCACCACCGGCAGCGGCACCTCGGTGTACGAGAACGCGCGGATCGACGACGAGAACGTGTTCCCGTTCGAGACGCGCTTCAAGTACCAGACTGCGTTCTACCAACTGTTCCACCTCGCCACGCTGGCCGGCATCGGCCGCGCCATCGAGCGCGACGTGGGGCTGGAGGTGCGCAACCGCCAGCGCATCTACAGCAGCGGCAACGCGGCGCACGTGAGCCAGGACGCGCAGATCCTCCAGGTCGCGGGGCAGATCTCGGCGCTGGCCTATGCGGCGCAGGCCACGGCGCTGCGCGCGACGCTGCCGGCGCAGCGCGCCTACGAGGCGCGACTGGACGGCGACGAGGCGGTGGAGCGGCAGGCCAACATCGATGCCGAGATCGAATCGGCGCAGGGCCAGATCGTGGTGTCCGAGCTGGTGCTGCGCGCGGGCTCAGACCTGTTCAACGCGCTCGGCGCCTCGGCCGCGAGCAGCGCCAAGTCGCTGGACCGCCACTGGCGCAATGCGCGCACCGTGTCCTCGCACAACCCCATCGTCTACAAGGCCCGCATCGTCGGCGACTGGAGCGTGAACGGCACCGAGCCGCCCTACGTGTGGCAGATCGGCAATGGCCCGGGCCGCAAGGATTGATGCGCGCTCTCTTCTTTTTCCCCCGCTCGTTTTCTTTGTTCGTCTTCTTCTTCACTCCCTGGAGTTCATCATGACCACCGCGACCCTGGACCGTCCCCGCGTCAACTCTTCCGAGCCCTTCGCACCGCGTCCGCGCCCGGCGCAGCCGGCCCACGTGATCCGCAGCGATGCCGAGGCCGTGGCCGTGGCCCGGCGCCTGGCCGCCGAGTTCGGCGCCGAGTCGGCGCTGCGCGACCGCGACGGCCTGCTGCCGCTGGCCGAGCTCGACGCCTATTCGCAGAGCGGCCTGTGGGGCATCACAGTGCCCAAGGCCCATGGCGGGGCGGGCGTGTCCTTCGCCACGCTGGCCGAGGTGATCCGCATCGTGGCGGAGGGCGACTCGAGCATCGCGCAGATCACGCAGAACCACCTGGCGCTGGTCGGCCACATCGACCTCGACGGCACGCCCGCGCAGAAGGAGGAGCTGTTCGGCCTGGTGCTGCAGGGCATCCGCTTCGGCAATGCCTTTTCGGAGAAGCACAGCAAGAACGTCGCCGCATTCGAGACCACACTGGTGTTCGAGGGCGACGACGCGGTGATCGACGGCGAGAAGTTCTACACCACCGGCGCGCTGCTCTCGCACATCGTGCCGATCGTGGCGGTCGACCCCATCGAGGGCAAGGGCTACCTGGCCTTCGCCGAGCGCGATGCGCCGGGCCTCACGGTGCACAACGACTGGTCGAGCTTCGGCCAGCGCACCACCGCCTCGGGCTCGATCCAGGTCGCTGGTGTGCGCGTGCCGCGCAGCCGCCTGGTGCCGGTGGCCGCCTTCGACCGGCCCACCGCGGCCGGCGCGATCTCGCAGATCATCCAGGCGGCGATCGATGCGGGCATTGCCGCGGCCGCCATCGCGGAGACCGTCGCGTTCGTGCAGACGCGCAGCCGGCCCTGGATCGACAGCGGCAAGGACACCGCGGCCGAGGACCCCTTCACCATCAGCGCGATCGGCGACCTGACGCTGCGCCTGCATGCGGCCGAGGCGCTGCTCGAGCGTGCGGGCCGCGCGATCGATCGGGCGCTGGCCGACCCGGCGGAGGAGGCCGTCAACGCCGCCACGCTGACCACGGCCGAAGCCAAGGTGCTGACGACCGAAGTGGCCATCAGCGCGTCGAACAAGCTCTTCGAGCTCGCGGGCACCCGTTCCACGCTGGCCGAGCACAACCTCGACCGCCACTGGCGCAATGCGCGCGTGCACACGCTGCACGACCCCGTGCGCTGGAAGTACTACCACCTGGGCAACTACCGGCTCAACGGCGTGCACCTGCCGCGCCACGCCTGGAGCTGAGGGAGAGACCGGCGCCATGACCAAGGCCATCCGCTTCAATGCCTTCGAGATGAACTGCGTGGCGCACCAGTCTCCCGGGCTGTGGGCACATCCGCGCGACCGGTCCTGGGAGTACAAGGACCTGCGCTACTGGACCGACCTCGCGAAGCTGCTCGAGAAGGGCTTCTTCGACGGCATCTTCATCGCCGACGTGATCGGCTACTACGACGTCTACAAGGGCGGCAACTACCACGCGCTGCAGCAGGCGGCGCAGATCCCGGTCAACGATCCGCTGCAGCTCGCGGCGCCGATCGCGATGGTGACCGAGCACCTGGGCATCGGCATCACGGCCTCGACCTCGTTCGAGCATCCCTATACCTTCGCCCGGCGGCTTTCCACCGCCGATCACCACACGCGCGGGCGCCTCGGCTGGAACATCGTCACCTCCTACCTGGAGAGCGGCGCGAAGAACATCGGCCAGGGCGGGCTGCGCCGGCACGAGAACCGCTACGAGGTGGCGCAGGAATACGTGCAGGTGCTCTACAAGCTGTTCGAGGGCAGCTGGGAGAGCGATGCCGTGGTGCGCGATCGCGCCACGGGCATCTTCGCCCACCCCGAGAAGATCCACGAGATCGGCCACAAGGGCACGTACTTCGAGGTGCCGGGCTACCACCTGTGCGAACCCTCGCCGCAGCGCACGCCCGTGCTCTACCAGGCCGGCGCCTCGGGTCCGGGCAAGGCCTTCGCCGCGCAGCATGCCGAGTGCGTGTTCGTGGCCGCGCCGCGGCAATCGACGTTGAAGAACTACGTGCGCGAGGTGCGCGAGCAGGCCGCGGCGGCCGGGCGCGACGCGCGCAAGCTGCTGATCTACAACCTCGTCACCGTGATCGTCGACGAGACCGATGCCAAGGCGCAGGCCAAGTTCGAGGACTACCAGCGCTACGTGTCCTACGACGGCGCGCTGGTGTTCATGTCGGGCTGGACCGGCATCGACTTCGGCCAGTACGCGCCGACCGACCTGGTGCGTCGCGTGGAGACCAACGCCATCGTCTCGGCCATCGAGCACCTGGCCGGCGGCGACAAGGCCTGGACCATCGAGGAGCTCGCGCAATGGGGCGGCGTGGGCGGGATGGGGCCGGTGTTCGTCGGCTCCGCCAGCACGGTGGCCGACATCCTGCAGCGGTGGGTCGAGCAGACCGATGTCGACGGCTTCAACCTCGCCTACGCGGTGGCGCACGAGACCTTCGAGGACGTGGTGACGCACCTGGTGCCCGAGCTGCAGCGCCGCGGCGTCTACCCCACGGCCTACGCGCCGGGCACGCTGCGCGAGAAGCTGTTCGGTCAGGGGCCGTTGCTGCCCCCGAGCCATCCCGCGCATGGCTTTCGCGACATCGAGCGCGTCAAGCGTGAAGAGGCCGCGGCAGCCCAGGCCCGCGCCGCGAAGACGGCGCCAGCGCCAGCGCCCGAACAGCTCGCGCAGGCAGGCTGAGGGCTGAGGGCCGGCACCACCGCGCGTGCTGCTGCAAGGGCAGCACTTTCGCGCCGCGTTGCTGCCTGGCGTTCATGCGGTGGGCGCATACCGATCTGTTTCAAACGTCTATGGCTGCCGCGCTGCTGATCCACCAGCAACCCAGCCGCAGCCTGCTGCCGATGCAGCATGCCCTCGACGCAGTCTTTTTCGCTAACTCGTTGATCTGCAAGGAAAAAGACGATGGCACGCGACTCGCTTATATCGAGCGTTCCGTTCATCGGTCTTCGCTTCCAAACACAGGTCATATCAACATGAGTCACACACTGAAAGTCGTTGCCGTCTCGGGCAGCCTGCAGCGCCCCTCGCGCACGCTGGTGCTGGTCGATCAACTGCTGGCCGCGCTGGGCCGCTCGCTGTCCATCGATGCGCGCGTGATCTCGCTCGGCGAGATCGGGCCGCAGTTCGCGGGCGCGCTGTACCGCAACCAGCTGCCGCCGGCCGTGGAAGACAGCATCGCGGCCATCGAGTCGGCGGACCTGTTGCTGGTGGCGAGCCCGGTCTACCGCGCGTCGTACACCGGGCTGTTCAAGCACCTGTTTGACTTCGTCCACCACGAGGCGCTGGTCGACAAGCCCGTGCTGCTCGCGGCCACCGGCGGCAGCGATCGCCATGCACTGGTCATCGACCACCAACTGCGCCCGCTGTTCAGCTTCTTCCAGGCGCGCACCCTGCCGATCGGTGTCTACGCAGTCGAGAAGGACTTCGAGGGCTACGAGATCGCGAGTGGCGCGCTGCGCGAACGCATCGCGCTGGCCGTCGAGCGCGCCGTGCCGCTGCTGCGCAACGGCGCGTCCGCCGCCGTCTCCTTCCGCCAGAGCGCGCCCGAAGCGCTGGCCGCCTGAAACCCTTCGACCTTTTCAAGACAGGAATCCGCCATGAGCCAAGCATCGCCCACCTCCGACGCCGTCAAGTTCGCCTACTGGGTACCCAACGTCAGCGGCGGCCTGGTGGTCAGCACCATCGAGCAGCGCACCGACTGGAGCCTGGGCTACAACCAGCGCCTCGCGCTCGCGGCCGAGCAGGCCGGCTTCGAATACGCGCTGACGCAGATCCGCTTCACGGCCGGCTACGGTGCCGAGTACCAGCACGAGTCGGTGTCCTTCAGCCAGGCGCTGCTGCATGCGACCACCAGGCTCAAGGTGCTGGCCGCGATCCTGCCCGGACCGTGGAACCCGGCCGTGGTGGCCAAGCAGATCGCCACCATCGACCACATCTCGAACGGCCGCATCGCCATCAACGTGGTGAGCGGCTGGTTCAAGGGCGAGTTCCAGGCCATCGGCGAACCCTGGCTCGAGCATGACGAGCGCTATCGGCGCTCGAACGAGTTCATCCGCGCGCTCAAGGGCATCTGGACGCAGGACAACTTCAGCTTCAAGGGCGACTTCTACCGCTTCACCGACTACACGCTGAGCCCGAAGCCGGTGCAGAAGCCGCATCCCGAGATCTTCCAGGGCGGCAGCTCGCGCGCCGCGCGCGACAACGCGGCCAGCGTGTCGGACTGGTACTTCACCAACGGCAACACGCCCGAGGGCCTGAAGGCGCAGATCGACGACATCCAGGCCAAGGCCGCGAAGAACGGCCACACGGTGCGCATCGGTGTCAACGCCTTCGTGATCGCGCGCGACACCGAGGAAGAGGCGCAGGCGGTGCTGGCCGACATCATCAAGCACGCGCACGTCGAAGCGGTCAACGCCTTCGGCGATGCCGCGAAGCAGGCCGGCAAGTCGTCGCCCGAAGGCGAGGGCAACTGGGCCAAGTCGACCTTCGAGGACCTGGTGCAATACAACGACGGCTTCCGCACCAACCTGATCGGCACGCCGCTGCAGATCGCCGAGCGCATCGTCGCGCTCAAGGCCATCGGCGTCGACCTGGTCCTCGCGGGCTTCCTGCACTTCATCGAGGAGGTCGAGTACTTCGGCCAGAAGGTGCTGCCGCTGGTGCGCGAGCTCGAGGCGAAGCAGCCGGCCGCGGCCGGCCAGGCCGCGCTGGAAGCGGTCGCGTGAGCGCGGCGATGCCCGAGCTGCTGTTCGACACGGGACCGCGCGCGCGGGGCGCCGAGGCGCCCGTCTTCGCGCCGGCGCAGCGCGCCGCGCCGCTCGGCAAGGACGCGGCCGGCGCGGCCGTGCTGGGGCTCGAGGGCATCGACCTGTCGTTCGGCGGCGTGGCCGCGCTGTCGGGCGTGGACCTGTCGATCACCGAGGGTGAGATCCGCGCCGTGATTGGTCCCAACGGCGCCGGCAAGAGTTCGCTGGTCAACGTCGTCACCGGCCTCTACCGCCCCGACCGCGGGCAGGTGCGCATCGACGGCCGCGCCTTCGCCCAGGTGCCGACGGCGCGGCTCGCGCGGCTGGGCGTCGCGCGCACCTTCCAGAACCTCGCGCTGTTCAAGGGCCTGAGCGTGCGCGACAACGTGGTGCTCGGCCGCGTTGGCGCGGCGCGCTCCACCTTCGCCGAGCAGCTGTTCGGCGGCGGCCGCGCCCGGCGCGAGCGCGAGGACGCACGCGCGCGGGCCGCGGCCATCCTCGGCTTCCTCGGGCTCACGGCGGTCGGCGATCGGCTGGCCGGCACCTTGCCCTATGGCCTGCAGAAGCGCGTCGAGCTGGCACGGGCCCTGGTGGCCGCGCCGCGGCTGCTGCTGCTCGATGAGCCCATGGCGGGCATGACCGTGAGCGAGAAGCGCGAGATGGCCCACTTCGTGCGCGCCGCGCGCGACACCTTCGGCACCACCATCCTGCTGATCGAGCACGACATCGGCGTGGTGTTCGGCCTGTCGGACCGCGTCGCGGTGCTCGACCACGGGCGCAAGATCGCCGACGGCACGCCGCTCGAGGTGCGCAACGATCCCGCGGTGATCGATGCCTACCTGGGCGTGGCGCACGACGCCGACGATGCAGGCGGCATCGCGCCGCGGGAAGCCGCGTGATGAACGGCAGCGACCTCGCCTTCTTCGCCGAAGTGCTCATCGGCGGGCTGCTGTCCGGCGTGATGTATTCGCTTGTGGCGATCGGTTTCGTGCTGATCTACAAGACCTCGGGCGTGCTCAACTTCGCGCAGGGCGCGCAGCTGCTGTTCGCCGCGCTCACTTTCGTGAGCCTGGTCGAGCGCGGCCTGCCGCTGGCGCTCGCGCTGGCCCTGAGCTTCGCGCTCATGGTCGTGCTGGGGCTGGTCATCGAGCGCGCCGTGCTGCGCCCGCTCGTGAACCAGCCGCCGATCACGCTGTTCATGGCCACGCTGGGCCTGTCCTACGTGATCGAGGGCGTGGCGCAGCTGGCCTGGGGCACGCAGGTGCATGCGCTCGACCTCGGCATCGCCGATGAGCCGATCGAGTTCCTCGGCATCATGGTCTCGACCTTTGACCTGTTTGCCGCCGCGACCGCGGGCGTGATGGTGGCCCTGCTGTCGGCCTTCTTCCGCTACACCCGCGTGGGGCTGGCGTTCCGCGCCGTGGCCGACGACACCTACGCGGCGCTGGCGGTCGGGCTGCGGCTGCCGCGCATCTGGGCCACGGTCTGGTCCACGGCCGGTGTCATCGCGCTGGTGGCTGGCCTGCTCTGGGGCGCGCGGCTGGGCGTGCAGTTCTCGCTCTCGCTGGTGGTGCTCAAGGCGCTGCCGGTGCTGGTGCTCGGCGGCTTCGATTCCATCCTCGGCGCGATTGTCGGCGGCCTGCTGATCGGCGCGCTGGAGAAGCTGGCCGAGGTCTATCTCGGCCCCTTCGTGGGCGGCGGCATCGAGAGCTGGTTCGCCTACGTGGCGGCGTTGGCCTTCCTGCTCGTGCGGCCCAGCGGGCTGTTCGGTCAGAAGCTGGTGGAAAGGGCCTGAGCATGCGCACCCTTGCCCTGCCGCGCGCGCTGCCCGCATGGGCCTGGCCGGCGACCGTGCTGGCCGTGGCCTTCGGCGTCGTGCCCTTCGTCGCCTCGGGCTATGTGTTCGATGCGCTGCTGATCCCCTTCCTCGCGCTCTCGCTCGCGGCCGTGGGGCTCAACCTGCTGACCGGCTATGCGGGCCAGCTCTCGCTGGGCACCGCGGCCTTCATGGCGGTGGGTGCCTTCGCGGCCTACAACTTCAACCTGCGCGTCGACGGGCTGCCGCTGCTCGCGAGCATCGCGCTCGCGGGGCTCGCGGCCACGGCCATCGGGCTGGTGTTCGGGCTGCCGAGCCTGCGGCTGCGCGGCTTCTACCTCGCGGTGTCGACCTTGGCGGCGCAGTTCTTCGTGCAGTGGGCGCTGACCAAGTTCGGCTGGTTCAGCAACCACAACCCCTCGGGCGTGATCGATGCGCCGCCGCTGCAGGTGGCGGGCGTGGTCTTCGACACGCCCGCTGGGCGCTACCTGTTCTCGCTGGCCGTGGTGACCGTCCTCACCGTGCTGGCCTGGCGGCTGGTGCGCACGCAGACCGGGCACCATTTCATCGCGGTGCGCGACAACGAACTGGCCGCGCGCGTGATCGGCGTGCCGGTGCTGCGCACCAAGCTGCTGGCCTTCGCGCTGTCGTCCTTCATCGCCGGCGTGGCGGGCGTGCTCTGGGGTTTCGTCTACCTGCGCACCGTGGAGCCCGCGGGCTTCAACCTCGACCGTTCGTTCCAGATCCTGTTCATCGTGATCATCGGCGGCCTCGCGACGATCCGCGGTGCCTTCTACGGTGCCGCGCTGATCGTGGTGTTCCCGCTGCTGCTGTCGCGCGCGGGCAGCTTCCTGTTCGGCGGCTGGTTCGACTCGGGCGTGCTCGACATGAGCCAGCGCATCGTGCTGGGCGTGCTGATCATCTTCTTCCTCATCGTCGAGCCCAAGGGGCTGGCCGCACTGGGGGACCGCCTGCGAAGTCGGCTCGCGCGGGCCTGAGAGCGCGCACCGCCTTCCTTTCCTTCTTTCTTCATCCACCGGGATTTCCCATCGCCATGTCCTTCCTCAAACACCTGAAATCCGCGGCCCTGGCCGCCCTCCTGTCACTGGCCGGCCTGCAGCTCGCGCATGCCGATGGCAACGAGCAGTTCTTTCCGCTGCAGAGCTACCGGGTCGGCCCCTATGCCGCCGGCGGCACCGGCTTCTTCGGCGGCTTCATCGACTACCTGAACCTGGTCAACACGCGCGACGGGGGTGTGGGCGGCGTCAAGCTAACCTGGGAGGAGGGCGAGACGCAGTACGAGGTGGAACGTGGCGTCGAGGTCTACGAACGCCTCAAGCAGCGCCCGGGCATCGCGACCTGGAATCCGCTGTCGGTGGGCATCGCCTACGCACTGATCGACCGCGTGACCGCCGACAAGGTGCCGCTGCTCACCATCAACCACGGCCGCACCGACACCACCGACGGGCGCGTGTTCAAGTACATCTTCCCGCTGCTGCTCAATCCGTACAGCGAGACCTCTGGCATCGTCAACTACATCGCGGGCAAGGAAGGCGGCACCGACAAGCTCAAGGGCAAGAAGATCGTGGTGCTCTACCACGGCTCGCCCTACGGCAAGGAGACCATCCCCGTCTACGAGCTGCTCGCGAAGAAGTACGGCTTCACGCTGCAGCAGATCGAGGTGCCGCACCCGGGCAACGAGCAGCAGTCGCAGTGGCTCACCATCCGGCGCGTGAAGCCCGACTACGTGGTGCTGCGCGGCTGGGGCGTGATGAACCCGGTGGCGCTCAAGACGGCGCAGAAGACCGGCTTCCCGGTCGACCACATCGTGGGCAACGTCTGGTCCAACTCCGAGGAGGACGTGATCCCGGCCGGCGACGCAGCCAAGGGCTACGTGGCGATCACCACCGTGGCGGCCGGCGCGCAGTATCCGGTGCTGCAGGACATCGCCAAGGTCGTCTACGGGGCGGGCAAGGGCAACCTGCAGGACCCCAAGCGTATCGGCAGCGTTTATCACAACCTCGGCGTGCTCAACGGCATCCTCAACGTGGAGGCCATCCGCATCGCGCAAGCAAAGTTCGGCAAGCGCACGCTCACCGGCGACGAGATCCGCTGGGGCCTCGAGAACCTGAAGATCGACGAGGCGCGCGCCGCCGCGCTCGGCGCCAAGGGCCTGTTCCATTCGATCAACGTGACCTGGGACAACCACGAGGGCGACGGTCGCGTTGCGTTCCAGCAATGGGACGGCAGCAAGTGGAACGTGGTCTCGGACTGGATTGCGCCCGACTGGAAGCTGCTGCGCCCGATCATCGAGAAGTCCTCGCTGGCCTATGCGAAAGAGAAGAACGTCAAGGTGCGCAAGAGCATCGACGACTGAAGCAGCGCCCGCGCACACCATGTCCGCAGTCGACATCGCGCCGCTGTTGCACATCGAAGGCATCGAGGCGGCCTACCAGGACGCGATCGTGGCGCTGCACGGCGTGAGCCTGGCGGTGCGGCCCGGCGAGTTCCATGCGCTGCTGGGCGCCAATGGCGCCGGCAAGTCGACCACGCTGAAGGCGCTGTCGAACCTGCTGCCGGCCGAACGCGGCCGGGTGGTGGCAGGGCACATCGTGTTCGACGGCCACGACGTGGCGCGAACCTCGCCGGCGCAACTCGTGCGACTGGGCCTGGTGCAGGTGCTCGAAGGCCGCCAGTGCTTCCGCTCGCTGACGCTGGAGGAAAACCTGCTGACCGGTGGGCTGGGCCGTAGCGCGCGGCGTTCGGAGGCGGCCGAGGACCTGGCCCGGGTCTACGAGATCTTTCCGCGCCTCAAGGAGAAGCGGCGCACGCTGGCCGGCCTGAGCTCGGGCGGCGAGCAGCAGATGGCGGCGATCGGGCGGGCGCTGATGTCGCGGCCGCGGCTGCTGGTGCTCGACGAACCGTCGATGGGGCTCGCGCCGCTCGTGGTGCACCAGATCTTCGAGCAGCTTGCGCTGCTCAACCGCGACCAGGGCCTCACGATCCTGGTCGCCGAGCAGAACTCGACGGTGGCACTGCGCTATGCCGATCGCGCCACGGTGCTCGATGCGGGCAGCGCGGTGCTCGGCGGCGAGGCGCGCGAGCTGCGGCAGCGCGCCGACATCCAGGCGCTGTACTTCGGCGAGCGCGTGGCGGGGCTCGAGGTGCGGCGCGAGGCCGCCTAGGCCGCGTCGTCGAACGCCGCGTCGATCTCCTCGACGTTCATCGCCGCATAGCTCGCGGCCGAGCCGCCCAGGTCCCACACGGCCTCGCCGCGCTCGACCGCGCGTGCCATCTCCTCCTCCTTGCGCATGCGCGCGAGCGCGGCCTCGACGACCTCGCCGGCCTCGCGGCGCGGCACGCAGACCACCCCGTCACCATCGGCCATGACCAGGTCGCCCGGCTGCACCAGCACGCCGTCGCAGACCACCGGCGTGTTGACGAAGCCATGGCCGCACTTGTCGGGATGGATCGAGAGGACGTGGGTGGACCAGACCGGCAGGCCCAGCGCCTCTACCGTGTCGGTGTCACGCACGCAGCCCTGCACCACCACGCCCGCGAGGCCCTTGCGCAGCGCATAGCGTGCCGCCATGTCGCCCCATTGGGCGCCCGAGGTCTCGGCGTCGCAGACCACCACCAGCACGTCGCCGGGCTGCGCGAGGTAGAGCGCGCGGTGCATCATCAGGTTGTCGCCGGGCGCGCAGAAGGCCGTGACGGCCGGGCCCGCGATGCGCGCGCCCTTCTGGATCGGCCGCATGCGGCTGGACATCAGGCCGCCGATGCCGCGCGGCGCGGCCGCCTCGTGCAGGTCGGACACCGTGGCCTCGCGCGCCTTCGCGCACAGGGCCGCCTCCACGCGATTGACGCGCAGGAACACTCTGGAGCTGTTCACGGTCGCTCCCCGTTCAGTGCGGAACGCAGTAGGCGTCGGCCGCGAGACGGAAGGTGGTGCGCTTCATCAGCCGCGGCTGGTTGAGCTGCATCTCGTCGCGGCGGTGCATGGTGCAGCCGTTGTCCCACATCATCAGGTCGCCGTTGCGCACCTTGTGGCGGTACACGAGCTCGGCGCTGCCGCCGGCCTCGAACAGGAGCGGCAGCACGCGCGCGTTCTCGGCCTCGCTCAGGCCCTCGATCGCCACCAGCGTGGTCGGGTCGGCATAGAGCGCCTTGCGGCCGGTCAGCGGATGCGTGAGCACCACCGGGTGGAAGGCATCGGGCAGCTTCGCCATCTCCCTGGCCTGCGCGCTCTCCTTGTCCTTGAGCTCGAGCGTGTTCATGATCGCCATGCGCTTGGCATAGCGGTAGGTACCGGTGCGGCCGTCGATCAGCACGCGCACGTCGGCGGGCAGCCGTTCCCAGGCGCCGTACTGGTCGGCCCAGTAGATGTCGCCGCCGCCCTTGGGCACCTCGAGGCCGTAGAGCATGGCGCCGGTGGCGGGCTTGACGCGGAAGGTCTGGTCCGAATGCCAGTCGACGTCGTCGCCGCCCGCGAAGCCGCCGACGAAGCGGCCGTCGGCATAGCGCAGGGTGCTGAAGTAGATGATCTCGTCGTGGTAGGGCGACTGGATGTCCTTGCGGTTGGCGCTCTCGCAGTGGCCGAACTGCTCGGTGAAGCGCACCTGGTCGGCCTCCTCGAGCGACTGGCGCGGGAACACGATCACCGGCGCGTCCTGCCACAGGCGGCGCACCTGCTCGATGGCGTCGGGGTTGGCGAGGATGTCCTCGATGCGTTCGTCGATCTCGATCACGAAGTCGGAATGCAGCGGGCGGACCTTGAGTTCTTGCGCGAGCACGGTCATGGGATGTCTCCTGGGTGTATGAAAGAAGAAAAGGGAAAGAGGGGCGTTGCGTCAGTCGGCCTTCATGCCGGCGCTGCGGATGATCTCGGCGTTGGTCTGGCGCTCCGAGCGCAGCCAGGCGACGAGCTGGGCGTAGTCCATCGGCGGCGCGGGCGCGAAGCCGAGTTCGTGCAGGGCCTTGGCGGTCTCGGGCAGCGCGAGGATCTTGCGCATCTCGGCGGCCAGCCGCTCGCGCACCTCCACCGGCGTGCCGCGCGGCGCCATCAACGCGTTCCAGGCCACCACGCTGAAGCCCTCGAGGCCCTGCTCGGCCACCGGCCGGATCTCGGGCAGCGCGGTCATGGCCTTGGCCGAGGTCACGGCCAGCGGCTTGATCCTGCCGAACTGCGCGCGCGAGGCCGCCACCGTGTCGATCAGCACCGGCACCTGGTTGCCCAGCAGCGCGGTCATCGCCTCGCCCGAACCCTTGTACTTGATCGAGAACAGCGGCACGTTCTGGCGCCGGATCATCTCGAGCACCAGCTGCGCCGTGACGCTGGGCAGCGCCACGTCGACCTTGTCGGGCCGGCTGCGCGCGAGCTTGATGAGTTCGGGCAGCGACTGCACGCCGAGCGAGGGATGTACCGAGATCACCATCGGGATGAAGGCGGTCGCGACGATGGGATCGAAGTCCTTCTCGGCGTCGAAGCCGATATTGTCGTAGAGCGCCGGGTTCATCGCATGCGTGCCCGAGGCGCCCATGATCAGCGTGTAGCCGTCGGGCGTGGCGCGCGCCGCATAGGCGGTGCCGATGTTGCCGAAGGCGCCGGGCCGGTTCTCCACCACCACGCCCTCGTGCAGCGCGGCCGAGAGCTTGGCCGCGAAGTAACGGGTGGCGATGTCGGTGCTCTGGCCCGGTGGGTAGGCCACCACGATCTTGATCGGCCGGTTCGGGTAGCCCTGGGCCAGTGCGCCGGCGGTCAGCGCGAAGGCCAGCGGCAGCGCGGCGAGCCGCCGCGCGAGGCGCAAGAGTGAGGTCATCGTTGTCTCCTTCATGGTTGTGAGGTCGCCGCCCGCGGTGGATCGAAGGCGGTGCCGTTGGCCGCCGGCATGGCGGGCAGGGGAGGGGATGGGTTCGTGAAGGCCTCGGCGCCCGCGCTGCGCAGATGGCGCGCATCGAGCGCGTCGAACGAGGCGCAGCCGATCTGCGCGAGCACCATGTCGATCTCGTTGCGCACGATCTGCAGCGCACGCGCGATGCCGCGCGCGCCGCCCGCGGCCGCGCCGAACAGCGTGGGCCGGCCGAACAGCGCGAAGCGTGCGCCGAGGCAGCGTGCGATCACGATGTCGGAGCCGCGGCGCACGCCGCTGTCGAGCAGCAGCTCCACGCGTTCGCCGACCGCCGCGCGGATCGCGGGCAGCATCTCGAGCGGCGTGGGCGCCACGTCGAGCTGGCGCCCGCCATGGTTCGAGACCACGATCGCGTCGACGCCGAGCGCTGCGGCCTGGCGCGCATCGTCGGGATGCAGCAGGCCCTTCACGACGAGCGGTCCGCTCCAGTCGGCGCGGATGCGCTCGAGCGTGCGCCAGGTGATCATCGGCGCGGGTGTCAGCGTGCCGTAGAGGTCGGCGACCTCGGAGGCCGAGGCACCCGCGCGGCCATAGGGCGCCCAGTTGCTCATCATCGGGATGCCGCCGCTGCGCAGGTAGCGCAGCACCCAGGCCGGATGGCCGAGCGCTTCGAGCACCACGCCCGGCGTCATCCGGAAGGGGCGCGAGAAGCCGTTGCGCCGGTTGCGCTCGCGGTTGGAGTTCACCGGCACGTCGACCGACACCACGAGCGTGTGCACGCCGGCATCGCGCGCACGCTCGACGAGATCGGCGTTGATGTGCTCCTCGCGCGTGCCGTAGATCTGGAACCAGACATGCGCGGGCGCGAGCTTCGCGACCGTCTCGACCGAGGCATTGCTCGCGCTCGACAGCAGGAAGGGCACGTCGGCCGCCTTGGCCGCCTGCGCGAGCAGCTCGTCGGCGCCCGGATGGAACAGCCCGGCCAGTCCGGTGGGCGATATGCCGAAGGGGCTCGCATAGCGCCGGCCCAGCAGTTCAGTCGACTGGTCGCGCTGCGAGACATCGACGAGGTAGCGCGGCACCAGCTGGAAGCGGCGAAAGGCCTCGCGGTTGCGCCGCATGCAGTCCTCGTCGTCCACGCCGCCATCGATGAAATCGAAGGCGATCCGCGGCAGCTTGCGCCGTGCCATCGAGCGCAGGTCCTCGAGGTTGACGGCAGTGTCTACGTTCATCGTTTCTCGTCGTGAGTTGTCTCTGCGATCGAGAATATCGAGCGGTCTTTTCGCTGCCCATAGGGCCGGGCAGCGGAGTTTCACAGTCTGAACTTGTAGCGCTGCGCGCCGGTGTTCAAGGCTCGGCGCTCGCGCCCATGTGCATGACACCGCCGAGGAATTCGCGCGCATCCTGCTCCACCGCCGCGGCGACTTCGCCGAGTGCCGCGCGGACTTCACCGAGCTTCGGCTCGCCGAACTGCTCGGCCAGCCCGGTCAGGCACACCGCGGCCATCGCGTGGCCGTTGGTTGCGCACACCGGCACCGCGAAGGCATGCACGCCGGTCACCACGTCGCCGAGGTTGACGCCGAAGCCATGGCGGCGCGAGCGGTCGCGCATCTTCTCGAGCGCGTCGAGGCGGCCGCTGCCGCGCTGCGCGATCTCCTGCTGCACGTTGTCGGCGAGGATGTTCTCGGTCTCGAGCGAGGGCAGGGTCTGCAGGATCGCGACGCCGCCGACCGAGGTGAACAGCGGCCGCCGCGTGCCCGCGTGCACCATCAGGCCGCGCAACTCGAGCGAGCCCTGGCGCACCGCGCAGACGTACTCGTTGCCGCTGCGCAGGATCAGCCAGGCGATGGCCTCGGTCTGCGCCGCCAGCTTCGCCATGCGGCGCTCGCAGGCCTGCTGGAAGGCCGCGTAGCCGGGCAGCGAGAGGCCGAGCTCGTAGAGCATCGGGCCGGGGAAGTAGTGCTTGTCGGTGCTGCGCTGCTGCACGAAGCGTTCGCGCACCAGGCACGAGAGCACGCGGTGCACCGTGCCCTTGTCGACCTCGCAGCGCGCCGCGAGGTCCGACAGCCGCCAGCCGAATTCGCCGCGCGCGGCGAGTTCGCGCAGGATGCGCAGGGCGCGTTCGATGCTTTGCGTGCCGTGGGAGACGGGGGCCTGGGGGCTGCGCGAACTTTTCACCGCTCGTGTTCCTTCGATGGGCCCGCGCGGCGTTCCGGGCCGGACATCGATCGTGGGCGAAGACGCGGATTATTCGCCGCGCGTCGCTTCAGCCCGCGAAGAAGCGCTCGCGCACCCGCGTGGGCAGCGCGGTGCCCGCGGCCTGTGCCGCGCGCAGCACGCTCCAGAAATAGCGGTAGCTCGCGCGGTCGTGCAGTTCCCCCTCGTGGCGTATCGGTCCCCATTGCGCTTCGCTCGCCGCCAGCAGGATCGCGCCCGCGCGCTCGGCCTGGCTCGCATCGGGCGCCATGGCCTCGACGATCGGCCGGATCTGCTCGGGATGCACGCTCCACATGCGCAGGAAACCGAACTCGTGCCGCGCGCGGTAGGCGTCGTTGCGCGTGGCCAGTGGATCGCGCAGCGTCAGCGACACGTTGTGCGCCGGCACGAGCCCCTTGGCGAGCGCTGCGGCCACGATGCGCGTCTTGGCGCGCACCAGCAGCGGATGCTCGAACTGGCCGGGGCTGCGCATGGCCTCGAAGCCGATCGCGCCCTGGTGGTCGCTGACGAAATCCATCAGCCCGAAGTCGAGCGCCTCCAGGCCCGGCAGCGCCGCGATCTCGAACACGTCGCGCAGCGCGCCATGGGTTTCGATCAGCACATGGACCGGGATGGCGCGCGCGAGGCCGGCCGCCGCGCGGCGCCGCTCGATGTGTTCGAGCATGGCCGCGACGTCGGCGGTGCGCTGCGCCTTGGGCAGCGTGAGGTAGGCCAGGCGGTCGCCGGCCTCGCCGATCAGCGTGTCGACGTCGGCGCGCCAGAAGGCCGAGGAGGCATCGTGCACGCGCGCGCCGACCCGGCCGTGGCGATTGGCGTCCGAGGCGATGGCGCGCGCGGCCATCTTGGCGTGGGCCTTCTCCTCGCCCGCGGCGGCGCCGTCCTCGCAGTCGCAGGTCAGGTCGAAGACCGGCCCGAGTTCGGCCTGCAGCTGCAGCGCCTTGTGGATCAGCTTCTCGCTGCCCGCGTAATGCTCGCAGGGCGCGAGTGCGGGAAGGAGCTTCTCGCCGGAGAACAGCGCGGCTGAGGGATGAACGGGCGTGGAATGCATGAGCGGTGGTCGTGAATGAATGGAGATCGGGTCACAGCGCATGCGCGGCACGCAGCCGCGCCAGCGCCTCGGCATCGAGGCCCAGCAGTTCGCCGAGCACCTCCTGCGTATGGGCGCCGAGCGCGCCGCCCAGGTGGCGCAACTGCGGCGGCGTCTTCGACAGCCGCGGCACGGCGGCCGGCACCACAAGCTCGCCCACGCGCGGGTCCTGCACCCGCTGCAGGTTGCCGCGTGCCGCGTACTGCGGGTCGGCGAAGATGTCGTCGATCGCCATGATCGGACCGCAGGGCACGCCGGCCGCATCGCAGCGCGCCACCGCCTCGGCCAGTTCGAGCCGGCCGATCCAGCCCGCGATGGCGGCATTGATCTCGGCGCGGCCCGCGAGCCGCTGCGCATTGGTCGCGAAGCGGTCGGGTGCCACGAGGTCGGGCCGTTCCATCAGGTGGGCCAGGCGCTCGAAGATCTTGTCGCTCGAGCAGGCCAGCGCCACCCACTTGCCCTCGGCCGTCTGCCAGTGGCCATGCGGCACCACGTGCGGCACGTCGGCGCCGAGCCGCTGCCGCACCTCGCCGAACTTGCCGTAGGCCGGCACCAGTTCGTCGAGCAGCCGGAAGATCGATTCGTAGAGCGAGACGTCGATGACCTGGCCCTCGCCGGTCTGGTCGGCAACGCGCAGCGCCAGCAGCACGCCGAGCGCACCCCACAGGCCCGAGATGTAGTCGGCCAGCGAGGTCGAGCCCGGCACCACGGGCGGTCCGTCGCTCATGCCCGCGAGGTGCGAGAGCCCACCGAAGCCGTGCGCCACGCGCGCGAAGCCGGGCTTCTCGCGGTAGGGGCCGGTCTGGCCGTAGGCGCTCACGCGCAGCAGCACGATGCGCGGATTGGCTTTGCGCAAGGTCTCGAAGTCCAGGCCCCAGCGCTCCATGGTGCCGGGGCGGAAGTTTTCGAGCACCGCGTCGGACTGCGCCACCAACTGGAGGAACAGTTCGCGGCCTTCGGGCACGCGCAGGTCCAGCGTCACGAAGCGCTTGTTGCGCGCCTCGCTGAGCCACACCAGGGTGTCGCCGCAGTCGGTGGGCGTGCCGAACTTGCGCAGCGGATCGCCGCCCTCGGGCTGCTCGATCTTGATCACGTCAGCGCCGAAGTCCGCGAGGATGGTGCCGCTGAAGGGCGCGGCCACGAAGGTCGCGATGTCGAGCACGCGAACGCCGGCCAGCGGGGCGGTGGAGGTCTCTGCCATCTCAGCGCCGATCGGCGTTGCCGCCCATGTGCCGGTCGATCACGGCCTGGCGCTGCTGCAGCGAGCGCGCGAGCTTGGCGTGGGCCAGGTCGATCAGCACGCCCTTCTCGCCGATGGCCCCGTTGCCTTGCGCGGCGGCCGCTTCGAGCGTGCCGAGCACCTTGTCGGCCCAGGCCAGTTGCCCGGCCGAGGGCGAGTAGACCTCGTTCGCGATCGCCACCTGCGAGGGATGGATGGCCCACTTGCCCTCGAAGCCCAGTGCCGCCGAGCGCGTGGCCGAGGCGCGGTAGCCCTCGGCATCGCCGAAGTCGGTGAAGGGGCCATCGACGGCGCGCACGCCGTAGGCGCGGCAGGCATTGGCGATGCGCGCGAGCGCGAAATGCCACTGGTCGTTCCAGTGCCGGTGGCGCACGCCCTGCGCGTCGGGGGCGGTGAGCACCGCATAGCGCTCGCTCGGCGTGCCGAACACGAAGTCGTTGGTGCGCATGTCGACCGTGTAGTCGCCGACGCCGAAGATCATCGCCTCCAGCCGGTCGGACGAGGCGGCGATCTCCTCGGCATGCGCGACGCCCTGCGAGGTCTCGATCAGCACCTCGATGCCCACGCGCTTGTCGCGCCCCTTCTCGCGTTCGATCGCCGTCAGCACCTGCGCGACGAACTGCACGTCGAAGGCGGTGCCGGCCTTGGGCAGCAGCACCATGTCCAGCCGCGGGCACTCGCTCGCGATCTCGACCAGGTCGCGCAACGCCCAGGGCGTGTCGAGGCCGTTGATGCGCACGGCCATGCTCTTGCGGCCCCAGTCGAGGGCGTTGAGGGCCTCGACGGCCTGGCGCCGGGCCTGGTCCTTGAAGGCGTCGGCCACCGCGTCCTCGAGGTCGAGGAAGACGACGTCGGCATCGCTCGCGCAGGCCTTGGCGAAGAAGCGCTCCGAGGTGGCGGGCACCGCGAGTTCGGAACGTTGGAGGCGCTGGCGGCGCGGCGGGGTGTGGGTGGCGGACACGAAGGCTCCTGTGGCGGATGAAAGGGTGTGGAGATGCGGCCGGCCTACTGGTCGACCTTGATGCCGTTGGCGACGATCAGCTCGGTCCACTTCGGGACCTCGGCCTTGACGAAAGCGCCGAAGGCACCGCCGCCGCGCAGGTCGGGCAACGCGCCGCGCTGCGTCATGGCCTCCTGGATCGCGGGGTCGGACATCACGCGGTGGATGCCCTGCTCGGCGGCCGCGACCACGGCCGGCGGCGTGTGCAGCGGCAGCAGGAAGCCGGCCCAGCCCACGGCCTCGACACCCGGGAAGCCGCTCTCGGCCACGGTCGGCACGTCGGGCAGCTGCGGCACGCGTTTGGCCGAGGTGACGGCGAGCGCCTTGAGCTGCCCGCTGCGCACGTAGGAGATGGCGGCCGAGACCGTGTCCACGCCCAGCGTGACCTGTCCGCCCAGCAGGTCGCTGAGCATCACGCCGCTGCCGCGGTAGGGCACGGCCACCACGTCGATCTGCGCCTTGGCCTTGATCAGTTCGCCCGCGAGGTGCGGCGAGGTGCCCAGGCCGGCCACGCCCCACTTCTCGGCGCCGGGCTTGCGCTTCGCGGACTCGACCAGCTGCCTGAACGAGTCGATGCCGGCCGAGGGATTGGCGAGCACCACCAGCGGCGAGAGGAACAGGCCGTGCACCGGGATGAAATCGGCCAGCGGGTCGTAGGGCAGCTTCTTGCCGTAGAGCCCGGGGTTGATCGCCATCGGCCCGCTGCCACCGACCGTCAGCGTGTAGCCGTCGGGCGCGGCATTGCGGCCCGCGAGCATGCCGGGGATGCTCGCGCCGCCGCCCTTGTTGTCGATGAACACCTGCTGCGGCCACAGCTTGCCGAGTTCGATCGCGACCATGCGGCCGAACAGGTCGGCCGACTGGCCCGTGGTGTAGGGCACGAGGATGCGCACCGGCTTGCTCGGGTAGCCGGCCTCGGCGCGCGCGGCGCCCGCGTGCACCAGCGGCCAGGCGGCCGCGGCGCCTGCCTGCAGCAGGGTTCTTCTCTTCATGGCTGTCTCCTGTTCTTGTCGTCGGATTTCCCGGCGGGTCGCCGGGCGGGTTTCCGGGCGCGGTCAGGCCGCGCAGGCCGCCGGCGCGCGCTCGCGCAGCGCGCTGAAGCTGCCGCGGAAATAGATCAGCGGGTCGGCGCCGCCATCGCTGTGCACCTCGCGCACCAGGCCGATGAAGACCGAGTGCGTGCCGTGGTCGTGCGCCTGCAGCAGCTCGCAGTCCAGGCTCGCGAGCGCATCGGCCATCACCGGCGCGCCGGTCTGCTGCACGGTCCAGTCGCCGCCCTCGAAGCGCTGCTCGCCCTTCAGGCCGGTCATGCCCGCGAATCGCGCGGCGATGTCGGCCTGGCCGTCGCGCAGCAGATTCACCGAGAAGGCGCGCGTGCGCTCGATCACCGGGTGCGCGCTCGCGCCGCGGTTGACGCAGATCAGCACGGTGGGCGGCGAATCCGACAGCGAGCAGAAGGCCGTGGCGGTGAGCCCGGTGCGCTCGCCGGGCCGGCCGGTGGCGATGACCACCGGCGCACCCGCGTGATGCTTCATGAGTTGCTTGTAGGCGCTGGCTTCCATGGGGTGCTCCTCGTGTCAGCGGTAGAGATGTTTCCAGTCGCCCGCCGCCGGGCGCGCCAGACCGAGGTTGTCGCGCAGGGTCGGGCCCTCGTAGTCGTGATGGAAGAGGCCGCGGCGCTGCAGCTCGGGCACCACCAGCCGCACGAAGTCCTCGTAGCTGCCGGGCATGCTGGTGGCCGCGAGCACGAAGCCGTCGCAGGCGCCGGTGCGGAACCATTGCTCCATCTGGTCGGCGACGTCGGTCTTGCTGCCGACGAAGGTGGCGAGCTCGTCGGTGGTGCCGCGGCCGCTGAAACGCAGGAAGTCCGCGAGCGTCGGCCGTGCCAGGCTACTCTGCGCGATCACGCGGTCGAGGATGGCGCGCAGGCCGGTGATCGAGCCCAGCTCCTCGTCGGTGAAGGGCTCGTCGGGCCGCTTGGTCGCGAAGTCGAAGTTCAGCACTTCCGACAGCAGCGCGAGGCCGTCGACCGGCTTCACGAGCGCATCGATCGCGGCCTTCTTGTCCTCGGCCTCGGCGCGGCTCTCGGCCGCGACCACGTAGACCGCGGGCGCCACCTTGACCTGCGCCGGATCGCGGCCGTGCGCCGCGACCTTACGCTTGAAGTCGGCATACGACCTGCGCGCCACGTCGATGTTGGGATAGATCACGAACACCAGCTCGCCCCAGCGCGCCGCGAACTCGCTGCCGCGCCCGCTCTGGCCGGCCTGGATCAGCACCGGATGGCCCTGCGCCGAGCGCGGCACGGTGAAGGGCCCGCGCGACTTGAACCACTTGCCGCTGTGGTCGAGGCGGCGCACCTTGGCGGCATCGGCGAAGCGGCCGTTCGCCTTGTCGTGCAGCACGGCGCCTTCCTGCCAGGTGTCCCAGTGGCCGAGCACCACTTCCAGGAACTCGTCGGCGCGTTCGTAGCGCAAATCGTGCGCGAGGTGCTCCTGCGCGCCGAAGTTCGCGGCCTCCGAGTTGTTGAGCGAGGTCACGACGTTCCAGGCCACGCGGCCCTGCGTCAGCAGATCGAGCGTGGCGAACACGCGCGCCACGTGGAAGGGCTCGTAATAGGTGGTGGAGTAGGTGGCGCCCAGGCCCAGGCGCTCGGTGGCCAGGCCCATGGCCGTGACCACCGAGATCGGGTCGAGCTTGACCGCGCGCACACCGTGCTCGACCGTGTCGCGGTGGTCGTCGCCATAGCGGTCGGGCATCGCGAGCCGGTCGTCGAAGAAGGCCATCTGGAACTTGCCGCGCTCCAGCGTGCGGGCGATGTTCTGGTAGTAGGCCGGCGTGCCATAGCCGAGTTCGGTGTCGGGGTGGCGCCACGAGGCGACCAGGTTCGAGCAGTTCTGCGCCTGCAGGAAGGCCACGAGCGTCATCTGGGGTGCGGTCATCGGATCTTGCCTCTCTCGCGACTCGTCGGAGTCATTGGGATGGCTCGAATGCTAGGTTTGACCTCGCGTGGCAACAACTCAAATAATCTTAGGCATTGTTCAGACTTTTGGAATGACGCAGGATCGCCCCATGAACATCAACTTCAAGCTGATCGGCACCTTCCTCTCGGTGGCGCAGAACGAGAGCTTCCGCAAGGCGGCCGAGGAGACCAACCGCTCGCTGCCCGCGGTCAGCATGCAGGTCAAGCAGCTCGAGGAGCAGCTCGGCGTGGCGCTGTTCCAGCGCACCACGCGCAAGGTGACGCTGACGCAGGAGGGCGAGCAGCTGCTGATCAGCGCGCGCAAGGCGCTGGCCGAGCTCGAGGTCGGGCTCTCGCACATCCAGCACGCGGCCGACGTGCAGCAGGGCCACCTGTCCTTCGCCTGCGTGCCGACCATCGCGAGCACGCGGCTGCCGGCGATCCTCACGGCCTTCGCGAAGAAGTACCCGGGCATCAGCGTGCACGTGCGCGAGCTCGCCAACCAGGACCTGCTGGAGGCGGTGCGACGGCGCGAGGTCGACTTCGCGATCGGGCCGGTGCCCGAGAAGAAGGGCGAGCTCGAGTTCGCGCCGATCTTCGTCGACGACTACTGCGCGATGCTGCCGCGCGGCTACCAGGACAACGGCCGCGCCAGCATCTCGCTGCGCGAGCTGTCGAAGCTGCCGCTGCTCAAGCTGTCGAGCTCGACCGCCTTTCGCGACCATGTCGACAACGCGCTCAAGGCCAACGGCCTTTCGCACGAGAGCAACTACGAGTTCATGCAGGTCACGACGCTGGTCGCGATGGCCGAGGCGGGCCTGGGCATCGCGCTGCTGCCGCGCGTGGCGCTGCCGCGGCGCACGCCGCTCAAGGTGGTGCGCATCATCGGCCCGGCGCTGAGCCGCACCATCGCCATCGTGACGATCCGCGGCCATTCGCTCTCGCCCGCGGCGGCGCGGCTGGTGGAGATGTGCAACAAATTGATCGCGGCCGAGTAGCGAGCGGCCGAACATGGACAAACGGTAATGTTCGCGGCGTTCGTGCGCGCCCGTTCGTTTTTATGATCCGAAGCGATGGCGGCCCTGTCACGGAGTCGCCGTTTCGCTCGACATGAACACCGCACCCCGTCCCTCCCTGTCGACCTGCTTGCGGGCCGGTCTGCTGTGCGCGGGCCTGTTGTTCGGGCACGTCGCCGACGCGGCGCGCGGGCCCGCGCCCACCGCCTTCCAGACCAGCACCTACGCGGCCGGGCTCGAACTGCCCTGGGGCATGGAGTTCATGCCCGATGGCCGCCTGCTGGTGACCGAGCGCGCGGGCCGGTTGCGCATCGTGGATGCGCAGGGCGACAAGGTCTCGATACCGGTGCGTGGCCTGCCGGCCGTCGACCGGCGCAGCCATGGCGGGCTGCTTGACGTCACGATCGATCCGGCCTTCGAGGCCAACCGCCTCATCTACCTGAGCTACACCGAGGTCGATCGCCGCCGCAGCCGCGCCGGGCGCAGTGGCATCGCGGTGGCGCGGGCGCGGCTCAGCGACGACGGCGCGCGCGTCGAGCAGCTCAAGGTGCTGTTCCGCCAGACGCCGAAGATCGCGATCGGCGAGAACCTTGGCGGGCGGCTCGCGGTCTCGGGCGACGGCCACCTGTTCCTCACGCTCGGCGACCGCTATGCGCCCGAGGACCGCATGCGCGCGCAGTCGCTGGGCTATTACCAGGGCAAGACGGTGCGCATCCGCACCGATGGCGGCATTCCGACCGACAACCCCTTCGCGCAGCGCGCGGGCGCGCGGCCCGAGATCTGGAGCCTCGGCCATCGCAATCCGCAGGGCGCCTTCGTGCATCCGCGCACGGGCCAGCTGTGGGTGGCGGAGCACGGACCGCAGGGCGGCGACGAGATCAACGTGGTGCGCAAGGGCCGCAACTACGGCTGGCCCCTCGTCAGCTTCGGCTGCGAGTACAACACCTGCGCGCCGATCGGCGAGGGCACCGCCAGGCCCGGCCTCGCGCCGCCGCTCGTGCACTGGGGCCTGCCGGCGATCGCGCCGAGCAACCTGATCCTCTACACCGGCGACCAGTTTCCCGAGTGGAAGGGCAGCGTGCTCGTGGGCGCGCTGGCCGGCAAGGCCGTGTGGCGCATCGAGCTCGCGGGCGAGGACGCCGCGCCGCGCGTGGTGCGGCGCGAGCCGTTGTTCGCCGAGCTCGGCGAGCGCATCCGCGACATCCGCCAGGGGCCCGATGGCGGGCTGTACCTGCTGGTGGACGGGGTGCAGGGCCGCGTGGTGCGCGTCGCGCGCCCCGACGCGAGCCTGTAGCGCCGGCGCGGGCGGCAGCGGGCGTCACAATCGCAGGCGTGATCCATCCCACTCCCCTGTGGCGTTGCCTCATCGTCGAGGACGACGCCGACAACGCCCGCTACATCGCCGAGGGCTTCCGCGCGCTCGGCCACGTGGCGGTGATCAGCCGCGACGGCGCCGATGCACTGGCGCGCGCCACCAGCGAAGCCTGGGACCTCGTGATCCTCGACCGCATGCTACCGAACGAGGTCGACGGCCTGTCGATCCTCGCGACCCTGCGCGCGCTCGGCAAGAAGACGCCGGTGCTGGTGCTCAGCGCGCTGAGCGCGCTCGACGAGCGCGTGCGCGGCCTCAAGGCCGGCGGCGACGACTACCTGGCCAAGCCCTTCGCGTTCTCGGAGCTGGCCGCGCGCGCCGAGGCGCTGGTGCGGCGCTCGCGCACCGGGCCCGAGATCCGCACGCTCGAGGTGGCCGACCTCTCCATCGATCTCGCAAGCCGGCAGGTGAAGCGCGCGGGCCGTCCCATCGCGCTGCAGCCGCGCGAGTTCCGCCTGCTGGCCTACCTGATGATGCATCCGGGCCAGGTGGTCACGCGCACCATGCTGCTCGAGGCCGTGTGGGACTACCAGTTCGATCCGCAGACCAACGTCATCGACGTGCAGGTGAGCCGGCTGCGCGGCAAGCTCGACGCGGGCGGCGCGCCGACCCTGATCCAGACGGTGCGCGGCGCGGGCTACCGGCTGGCGCCGCCCGAACCCGAAGCCGCGCCGGCCGCCGCGCCCGCGCGCCGATGATTCCGGCGCTGCGCCAGCTCTGGCGCTCGGTCGGCTTCCGGCTGGCCTTCTACTACGGGCTGCTGGTCGCGATCACCATGCTGGCCTCGCTGGCGATCGTCTACATGCAGACCGTGGGCGTGCTGCAGCAGCGCATGGTGCGCCAGGTGGCGGCCAGCGTGCAGCAGCTGGTGGTGCGCCACGAGGCGCGCGGCCTCGAGGGCGTGGCGGGCGAGATCGGGCACCTGCTGGCCGACGACCGGCATTCCGACAACGAGGTCTACCTGCTGGTCGACCGCGCGGGCCGCAAGCTCGCGGGCAACCTCGACCAGATGCCCTCGAGCGCGCCCGACGCGGGCGACGGCGTGCACCGGCGCGTGCTGCGCGGCGGCCAGGGTGCCATCGCCTACCTCGTGATGCGGCCGCTGCCCGACGGCGCCACGCTGGTGGTGGGGCATGACCTGCGCGACCAGGAGTCGATCGAGTCGCTGGTGGCGAGCGCGAGCGCCGCGGCCGGCATCGTCGCGGTGCTGCTGCTGATCGGCGGCACCTTCGTGTTCCGGCAGGAGCTCGAGCGCAGCGTGGGCGCGGTGCGGCGCACGGCCGCGCGCATCGCGGCCGGCGAACTGCAGGAGCGCGTCGCGCCCTCGGGCGAGGAGGACGAGTTCGCGCTGCTCGAGCAGGACATCAACGCCATGCTCGACCGCATCGAGTCGCTGATGGACGGCGTGCGCCACGTCTCCAACACCATCGCCCACAACCTGCGCACGCCGCTCACGCGCGTGCTGGTGCGGCTGCGCGCGGTGGAGCTGGGCCTGCCGCCCGACGATGCGCAGCGCGGTACCGTGGCGACCGCGATCCGCGAGCTCGAGGAGCTCGCGGTGGTGTTCGAGAAGCTGCTGCAGATCGCCGAGGTGGAGGCGGGCGCGCGGCGCCAGCAGTTCGCGCCGGTGGCGCTGCACGTGATCGCCGACGACGTGGCCGAGCTCTACGAGGCCGTGGCCGAGGTGCAGGGCATCGTGCTGCGGCGCATGCCGTGCGAGGCGGCCACGGCGCTCGGCGACCGCGACCTGCTCGCGGGCGCGGTCGCCAACCTGGTCGACAACGCGCTCAAGTACTGCGGCGCCGGTGCCGTGGTGTGCATCGGCACGCAGACCGTGAACGGCCGCGCGCAGCTCTTCGTGCAGGACGACGGCCCGGGCATCCCGGCCGCCGAGCGCGAGCGCATCGGCGTGCGCTTCCACCGGCTCGACCGCAGCACGCCCGGCCATGGCCTGGGCCTGGCCAGCGTGCGCGCGGTGATCGCGCTGCATGGCGGGCAGCTCGCGTTCGAGGATGCCGCGCCCGGGCTGCGCGCGCGCATCGATCTGCCCGGCGCGGGCGACTGACTCAGTAGTCCCAGAGCACCGGCACCCAGCGGAAGGCCTCGCCATCCACCGCCACCCGGCCGACCGAGGGGAAGGGCAGGTGGGCCGCCACCAGCAGTCCGCGGTTCTGCGCCAGTTCCTGGAACAGGCCGACGCGCACGCGGGTCGATTCCTCGGGGTCGTGCTCGAAGCCGTTCTGCCAGTCGGGATGGTCGAAGGCCACCGGGAACATGGCGTCGCCCGCGAAGGTCAGGCGCTCGCCTTCCGACGTCAGGTCGACCACGCTGTGGCCGGGCGTGTGGCCGCCCGTGAGGCGAACCACCACGCCGGGCGCGACCTCGTGCCGGTCCTCGAAGATCCGCAGCCGGTCGCGGTACTCGTTGTAGAAGCTCGTGGCGGTCGCGCGCAGCACCGGGGGCACCGGCGTCGGCATCACGGTGTGGGAGAAGTCGGGCGAGGTCCAGAACGCGACCTCGGCGGCGGCCACGTGGATGCGGACGTCGGGGCGCAGCCGCGCCTTGACCTCGGGCACCAGCAGTCCGCCCACGTGGTCCATGTGCATGTGGGTGATGATCACGTCGGTCACGTCCTCGAGCTCGATGCCCGCCGCGGCCAGCCGCTGCGGGAACTGGCCGGCGCGCGGGAAGCCCGCGAACTGGCCGCCCAGGCCGGCGTCGATGAGGATGGTCTGGTCGCCGCTGCGGGCCACCATCACGTTGAGCGGCCAGTCGAACTTGTCGGGCGGCATGAACATGTGGTCGAGCCACTTCGCGAGGTCGGCCGGCGTCGCGTTGGTGGCCATGGTCGAAGTGGGCAGCGGCAGCACGCCGTCGCTGACCACCAGCGCATCGATCTTGCCGATCTTCAGCGCGTAGCGGGACGGCACCAGGTCGTCGGACTTCTGGCGCGGGGGAGGCAGGGTGTTGTCTACGGTAAGCATCGCGGTATCTCCAAGAGGGCGGCCCGATCGCCGGGCCAAGGCGGCCAGGGGGCTGGCCGCGGATCGCCGTCCAACGCCGGGGTTGTCGGGCACGGAACACGGCACGGGGCCGATGTCATCGAGCGTAGGGAGGACGACCGCGCGGCGGTAGGCCTGCAACGGGACGCACGGTGGTGCCCGATACGCACCAAAGCCGCGGCGCGGGCGCGTCACATTGCCGAACGGCAATGGTGTGTTCACGCACAGCGTGGGCGCGAGTTCCTAGGATCGGCGGCTCGCACTTTCACGTGCCAGCCGCATGGGCCGCGCCGCGGTCCCAGGCAATTCCCAGGAGACATCAACGGTGAGAATCAAGAGTCAGAGAGACTTCTGCTCGGGCGTGCTCTTCAGCGCCTTCGGCGTGGCCTTCGCATGGGGCGCCACGAACTACAACGTCGGCACCGGCGCCCGCATGGGCCCGGGCTACTTCCCGCTGATCGTCGGCATCCTCATCGCCCTGATGGGCGTGCTGATCACGCTCAAGGCGCTGTCGGTGGAGACCGACGATGGCGAGCCGATCGGGCGCATCGCCTGGAAGCCGCTGGTGTTCATCATCAGCGCCAACCTGATCTTCGGCGTGCTGCTCGGCGGGCTGCCGAGCATCGGCCTGCCGTCGATGGGGCTGATCGTCGCGATCTATGCGCTGACCTTCATCGCCAGCCTCGCGGGCGACAACTTCGGCTGGAAGGGCGTGACCCTGCTGGCCACCGTGCTCGCGCTCGGCAGCTACCTGGCCTTTGTGGTCGCGCTCAAGCTGCAGTTCCAGGTCTGGCCGACCTTCATTGCCGGCTGATTTCGCTACAAGAAGAACGAAAAGACAAGACAAGAGAACCATGGACCTGATCACCAACCTCTCGATCGGCTTCGGCGTCGCCTTCACGGCGCAGAACCTGGTCTACGCCTTCGTCGGCTGCCTGCTGGGCACCCTGATCGGCGTGCTGCCCGGCATCGGCCCCGTCGCGACCATCGCGATGCTGCTGCCCGCGACCTATGCGCTGCCACCGGTGTCGGCGCTCATCATGCTGGCCGGCATCTACTACGGCGCGCAGTACGGCGGCTCCACCACCGCGATTCTCGTGAACCTGCCAGGCGAGTCATCCTCGGTGGTGACAGTGATCGACGGCTACCAGATGGCGCGCAAGGGGCGGGCCGGGCCCGCGCTCGCGGCCGCGGGGCTCGGTTCCTTCTTCGCCGGTTGCGTGGGCACGCTGATCCTGGCCGCCTTCGCGCCGCCGCTGACCGAGCTGGCCTTCAAGTTCGGCCCGGCCGAATACTTCTCGCTGATGATCCTGGGCCTGATCGGCGCCGTGGTGCTGGCCTCGGGCTCGCTGCTCAAGGCCATCACCATGATCCTGCTCGGCCTCGCGCTGGGCCTGGTGGGCACCGACGTGAACTCGGGCGTGGCGCGCTACAGCTTCGACATTCCCGAACTCACCGACGGCATCGGCTTCATCGCCATCGCGATGGGCGTGTTCGGCTACGGCGAGATCATCGCCAACCTCGCGGTGCCCGAGCACGAGCGCGAGGTCTTCACCGCCAAGGTCAAGGGCCTGTGGCCCACCAAGGAAGACTTCCGCCGCATGACGCCCGCTGTGCTGCGCGGCACCGCGCTCGGCTCGGCCCTGGGCATCCTGCCCGGCGGCGGCGCGCTGCTGTCGGCCTTCGCGGCCTACACCATCGAGAAGAAGATCAAGCTCAAGAACGGCGAGGTGCCGTTCGGCAAGGGCAACATCCGCGGCGTGGCGGGGCCCGAGTCGGCCAACAACGCCGGTGCGCAGACCTCCTTCATCCCGCTGCTCACGCTGGGCATTCCGCCCAACGCCGTGATGGCGCTGATGGTGGGCGCGATGACGATCCACAACATCCAGCCCGGCCCGCAGGTGATGACCAGCAACCCCGAACTGTTCTGGGGCCTGATCGCCTCGATGTGGATCGGCAACCTGATGCTGATCGTGCTGAACCTGCCGATGATCGGCATCTGGATCAAGCTGCTGACCATTCCCTACAAGTGGCTGTTCCCTTCGATCGTGCTGTTCTGCGCGGTGGGCGTGTACTCGGAGAACAACAACACCTTCGACGTGTGGATGGTCGCGATCTTCGGCATCGTGGGCTACCTGTTCCTCAAGCTCCGGTGCGAGCCCGCGCCGCTGCTGCTGGGCTTCATCCTCGGACCGATGATGGAAGAGAACCTGCGCCGTGCGCTGCTGCTGTCGCGCGGCGACTGGAGCGTGTTCGTCACGCGGCCGCTGTCGGCCGGGCTGCTCGCGGCGGCGCTGCTGTTGCTGGTGGTGGTACTGCTGCCTTCGGTGAAGGCGAAGCGCGAGGAGGCGTTTGTCGAGGATTGAAGGGGATGCAGTCCCCAGGGGCTCCTGGGCAGGAGCGGGTACCTAAGACCCGCTGCCCGAGCCCTTCATCCGGGGATTCCCTTTCTTCGTGAGCTTGGTGGTCAAGTGAGGAGTGGTAAGCCCATGCGTTTCACCCGGGAATCGCAGCGCATCATCCGCCGCTTGCTTCATGGCACGCGCATCCTCGGCCGAGGCTGACCGATGCTCTATGGCATGAAGATTCATTCGTTGCAAAAGATCGCCATACCAATCCAAACCAAGTAGCTGCATCGCGACAGCGCGCGGCAGTACGCCGTGAGCATAGGCTCCCAGGATGGCCTTCTCGGCGACTTGAGCGCTCAAGAGCATCGCCGCGGGGCGGCGATCCCTTTCGATCAGAACGCTGGCACCTTCGTCCTTTTCGACATCGTCGAGAAGCTCGCCGAGTTGGCTCTCGACGTCGATGGCGTTCACGATTTGCATGGCAGAGTCCCCGGAATGGAAGTGCGCATTTTCTTGATGATGCGCACTTCTACAAATATCCGGATGCCCCCATCAGTGGAATCGCTGCCTTGGCTCTGAAGGCAAACGAGCTACTTCGCCGCGATGCACTCCACCTCGATCCGCGCATTGAAAGCCAGCGCGGTCGCGCCGAAGGCGCTGCGCGCCGGATACCGGCCTTCGGCGAAGTAGCCCTTGTAGACCTCGTTGAAGGCCCCCCACTCGCTCATGTCGGCCAGCATGGCGGTGCACTTCACCACGTCGGCCATGGTGTGGCCATGTGCTTCGAGCGTGGTCTTGATGTTCTCCATCACCTGCTTCGACTCGGGACCGATGCCGCCCGGTGGCAGCTTGAGGCTGCCGGGCAGGTTGCCGATCTGGCCCGACAGGTAGAGCGTGCGGCCGACCTGTACGGCCTCGGAGAAGGGCAGGGTGGTGGGCAGCACCTTGCCCGAGTTGAGATGCCGCGGCGCGACGCTGCAGGCGCTGGTCGCGAGCACGAGGCAGGCCAGCGCGGCGCCGCCGATGAGGGTGTGGCGTTTCATGGCGTTCCGATCGCGGCGAGGAATTTGGCGATGTCGTTCATGTCGTTGTAGACGGACGGCGAGATGCGCGCATGGTTGGCGCGCAGCGTGATCTCGATCTTGTCGGGCGCGAGCCGGCTCGCGAGCTGCGCGGCATTGGCGTAGGCGAAGGTCACGATCGGCGAGCTGCTGTCGGGCGGCGTCACCACCTGGAAACCCTTGGCGCGCAGGCCCGCCTGCAGCGCATCGGTCATCGGCTTGCGCCAGGCCTGGATCCTGTCGACGCCCACGCTCCGGATCCAGTCGATGGATGCCGCGCAGGCGGCCTCGATGGAGGAGGCCGGGAACGAGCCGCTGAAGTAGCCCGACACCGAATCGATCTGCACGCTCTCGTAGGGCACGCTGCCGGGCGGGTCGAGCGGATAGACGTGCAGGATCGGTGCCGCGAAGTTGCGCGTCTGGCGGTAGCCGTACCAGGGCCGCTGCAGCTTCGGCAGCAGGCTCTGGCGCACGTAGAGGAAGGCGAAGCCGAAGTCGCCCATCAGCCACTTGTAGGTGCCGCAGCCCGCGAAGTCGACGCCCGCCGCCTTCACGTCCACCGGCACCGCGCCGACCGACTGGATCAGGTCGACGTAGACCAGCGCGCCGCGCGAATGCGCGAGGTCGCACACGGCCTTGAGGTCGTGCGTGAAGCCGTTGTAGAGCGACACGTGCGAGATGGCCACCAGCTTGGTGCCGGGCGAGATGGCCTTGTCGAGGTCGGCCAGCGCGATGCGGTGGTTGGCGTCCATCGGCACCGTGAGCACGTCGAGGCCGCGCAGCCGGTATTGCTCGTACATGTAGAACGAGCCCACGAAGTGCAGCGCATCGGTGACCACGCGGCCGCCCGATTCGGGCAGCCCGAGCGCGCGCGTCACGAGGTACTCGCCCATCGAGGTGCTGGGCACGTAGGCGATCTCGTCGGCATCGGCATTGATCAGTGCCGCGAACTTCGCGGTGGCGGTCGCGCTGCCGCTGGCGAGCGAGAGCTTGGACTGCGCGTACGAACTCAGCGCGTCGGTGGCGTACTGGTTCCAGGGGTGATCGGCCGCGCCGTTGAGGTACACGCGGTCGGCCACGCCGGGGAACAGCGCCTTGGCGGGC
>Ga0209902_100628_pt1 | contig 32190 bp, 27 predicted proteins | sample FECB27metaG_FD_188304 | JGI IMG/M metagenome (GOLD analysis project Ga0209902, IMG submission 188304) | Cyanobacterial communities from the Joint Genome Institute, California, USA - FECB-27 (SPAdes) (version 2) | ecosystem: Environmental > Aquatic > Thermal springs > Hot (42-90C) > Microbial mats...
GGGGGGGGGGCCATCGGTGATCACCGCACCCCCCCTCCCTCAATCCCTCCCCTCAAGGGGGAGGGAGGCGATCGCTGCTAGCATCACGCTGGTCGGCGCGATTAGCTCGCCTTCCGCGCCTGCAATCCCACAAATGCCGAGATCGGTGCCGGGTGGCCGAACAGAAAACCCTGTGCCGTGGCGCAGCCTTCGGCCCGGAGGAAGGCAAGTTCTTCGCGCCGCTCGACGCCTTCGGCGACCACCGGGGTGCCGAGATAGCGGCCCAGTTCGACGACGGCGTGGACGATCGCGGCCGATTGCGGGTTACGATCGAACGTCCGGACAAAGGACTGGTCGAGCTTGATGCGCGAGAACGGGAAAGCGCTGAGGTGGGTCAGCGACGAGTGGCCGGTGCCAAAATCGTCGATGGCGATACGCACCCCGAGCGCCCGAACTTGCCGCAGCGTTGCCACCGCCCGTATCAGGTCGCGCACCAGCGCCGTCTCGGTCACCTCGATTTCGAGCCGGACCGGTGACAGCCCGGTCTCGACCAGGACTTCGTGGATAAGCCGGGCAAAGCCCGGGTTGTGGATCTGCGCCGCCGAGACGTTCACCGAGATGCCCAGCGGCACCCGCCAGGCAGCGGCCTCGGTGCAGGCAGTGCGCAGTACCCATTCGCCGAGCCCGAGGATCAGCCCGTTCTCTTCGGCGATGGGGATGAAGATGCCGGGCGGCACCTCGCCGCGCTCTGGATGGTGCCAGCGGATCAGCGCCTCGAACCCGGTGACGTCACCCGATACGAGGTCGACCTGCGCCTGGTAGGCGAGGTCGAGTTGTCCGGCGTCGGCGGCATCGGCCAGGTCGTTGGCGACCAGCCGCCGGTCGCGCAACTCCTCATTCATCGTCGGCTCGAACAGGCGATAGGCGCCGCGTCCCTCCTGCTTGGCGCGATAGAGCGCCATGTCGGCGGCCGACATCAGCTGCTCAGCGCTCTCGGCATCACCGGGAAAGGAGGCGATGCCGATCGAGGCGGAGATCGTCGCCTCGTCCGCGCGTCCCGTGACGTCCTGGGCAAAGGCCTGCAGCAGGCGCTGCGCCACGCGATTGGCGGCCTCCAGGCTTTCGGTGGCGTTGAGCACTACGGCGAATTCGTCACCGCTCAAGCGGGCCGGATAGCCGATCTCGCCGACCTCGCGCTGCAGGATCAAGCCGACCCGGCGGAGCAACGCGTCGCCTGCTGCATGGCCGTAAAGGTCGTTGACCTGCTTGAACTTGTCGAGGTCGAGGCACAGCACGCTGCAGCTTCGGCCGTCGCTGCGGGCGCGGTCGATGGTTTCGTCGAGCCGACGGCCGAAGCTGACGCGGTTGGGCAGCCCGGTCAGCGCATCGTGGTGGGCGAGGAAGCGGATATGCGCCTCGGCCTGTTTGCGGCTCGACACATCGCGGATGGCGATGGCGCGCTGCCGCACGCCCTGAAACTCGATCTCGTGGGCCACCGCTTCGACCGGAACAACACCGCCGGCGATGTTGAGTTCAGCATCGACGGTGGCGTTGGGCGTAAGCTCCAGCGCCTCGCACGCAGTCGTATTGAGGAAGTCGAGCAGCGGCCGGCCCGTCGCATCGGCGTCGGAACCCAGCAGTTGCCGGAAGCTGCGGTTGGTGGCGCTGATCGTCCCCTGACGGACAATAACGATGCCTTCGACCGCCGCGTCGGCGAGTTCCCGCATCCGTGCGCTTTCCGTGCTGTGACGCCGATCCCTGAGGTCGAGCAGGGTGCCACCCATGGCGAGGCCGAGGATGATGGTGGAGGCCAGCGACAGCACCAGCCACAGCCAGGTGGGCGTCCCCTCGGCGACGATCGCAAAGCACTCGGCAAAGCCCGCGGCGCCCATGGCGGTGAAATGCATGGCGCAGATGGCGAGCGTCAGCAGGATCGGCGCACCGACCCGACCACGCCAGGTGGTGGCCCGCGCCAGCCACAGCGCCGCAGCGCCCAAGGCCATGCCGACGAGGATCGAGGTGGCGACGAGGTTGCCGTCCCAGACGATGGCGCCGCCGACGAGCAGCGCTGCCATACCGGTGTAGTGCATGGCGGAGATGCCAAGCCCGACCACCGCGCCAGCGAGAATCGAGTCGCCCACCGAAGTGCCAATGGCTGCAAACCACAACCCGCCGCCGACGATGGCGATCGCCAGCGACAGCGAGGCCAATGTGGTCGGCAGATCGTAGCCGACGGCGACGCCGGGGTGAAACGCCAGCATGGCCACGAAGTGGGTGGCCCAGATACCGAAGCCGACCGATACCGCGGCCACGCCCAGCCAGACCAGCTGCATTGCGCCGGCCGTCCGCCGCGCGTGATGCAGCAGCGATATTCCGGCAAAGGACGACAAGGCGCACAGCAACGCCGCCACGACAACCAGCGCCAGATCGTGGTTGTTCAGTAATGTGCTGATGACGACCTGCAACAGGCGCCCCCGGATACTTCAACAGCGGCGAGTGTTCGCGCCGCCGGTGAACAGACGATTACTCGCTACTGCGAACCGGTGCCCGGTTGTCGGTGGGGTGAATCAGCCGTCTGGACCGCTGCAGGTAAAACTGCGTAGGGCGGGGGCGGCAAGGGGACGCAGATGACGGAATTGCCGATCATCGTGACGTTCGTCCCCCAGAATCAGTTCATCAGGACATCTCGATGCCGGGGCGAAACAGCCTCGTCATGCGATGTGTATGGAACGAGAAAGGGGCCGGCAAGTTTCCGTACGGGGCTTCTCGGGAGCAGTTATGACTCAGCGCACTTTTGGGCCGGAGAAGCGCGACGGCCGATGGTACTTCTACGCCTATCTCGACGGGCAGCAGGTCGAGTGGGGGCCGTATACAAGTGAGGAATTCGCCACGGGAGCCAAGAATGCCATCGAGCGCCGGCTCGGCGAGGAGGCGGGCGACGGCGCGGAGGTGCGGGCGGCGGATACCGGCAGCAACGGACAGTAGCTGCTGAGCTCTCGTACTGACCCTCTCCCCAGCGGGGAGAGGGCTAGTGAGGGGCAGTCACGGCCGCTTTCAACGGATCGTGAACCGCTCTACGCCGCAGCCGGCGTCGGCTCGCCCAGCGACAGCATCAGCCGGTTGGCCCAGTTGAAGAAGGCCGCGCTCTGGATCAGGTCGGCGATGGCGAGGTCGTCGAGGCCGGCTTCCTTGAGGTCGGCGATCTGTTCGCCACCGAAGGCCGAGGGCGTCTCGGTCAAAGCGACGGAGGCGGCGACCAGGGTGTTCCAGCGATCGCCGAGATCGACCTCGACGCCGTTGTCGAGCAGTCGCTGCACGTCGTCGCCGCGCTTCGAATAGGTCGAGGCGAAGCGCGCGTGCACCGAAGCGCAGAAGATGCAGCCGTTGGAGCGCGAGGTCGCCGCGGCTGAGAGCTCGCGCTCGGCGCGGGGCAGGCCGGCGTCGGGGTTGTAGAAGATATCCTTGTCGGTGCGGGTGCGGGCGCCGAGGATATCGGGATCGCGGGCCAGCAGCATGAAGTAGGGCGACTTGGCGCGCGACGCCTCGGTCAGTCCCTCCCAGTGCCGATCGGTCAGCTCGGATTCCTCCAGCGGCTGCAGCCACGGGGCCCAGCCGATCTGCTCCTGGGTGAAAACGACCGGGCGGTCGGTGAGGTCGTAGGTGATGGCTTTGTCGGTCATGTCGGGCCTCAGGCTGCAGCGACGGGGCTGATCGGGGTGGAGGCGTGGGCGACGCTCTGCGCCTGCTGCGTCGCGGCAAGGGCGCGGAGGCCGATCACCACGCGGATCTGGAAGGCGAGGAAGGCCACCAGCTGGGAGATGGTGACGATCTCGGTGGTCGACCAGCCGGCATCGAGCAGCCCCTGCAAGGCGGCCGAACTGGAATCGCGCGGCCGGAACACCAGGAGGTGCGCATGTTCCAGCGCGGCGGACAGCCGCTCACCCAGTACGCGGCGGTTGGCGTCGGCGACCCGGTGGTGGATGCCGGGTGCGTTCTCGGCGCTCAGCGGACCCTCGGGGTAGCGGCCATAAGGGCCGCTGGTCTCGCCGCGGCGCACTTCATCGCCCACGGCAGCGACGAGGTTGGCTTCGGCGAGTGCGAACAACTGCGTGCCGTAGAACTTGCCGATCTCGGCGTCGCGGTGGAGCCCCGCAACGAAGCTCGCCAGGGCGAACCGCTCACTCAGGGAAACCGTGCCGGGGTCAGCCGGAGCGAACAGCGCCTCGTAGCTTTTCTGCGCATTGTCGCGGGCGGTCGGCCGACCGTTGCGCACTGCATCGAGTGGGCTGCCGGGGACGACGCCCACCAGCTGGTCGATAACGTCCTTGCTCTTGTCACTCATTGTGATGTTCCTTTCGAGAGCTCAGCGGACCACGCTCAGGCGTGGTGCATGTGGCGTGCCGGCTTTGGCCCAGCCGAGGGTCGGCGCCACTTTTTCGGCGATCAGTTCGATCGAACGCAGCACCAGCTCGTGCGGCGGATCGACCGAGTGCACCTGAAAGACGATGTCGGTGACGCGCGGCAGCGTGGTGTCGCGATGCAGGCTCTCCAGCACGTCGTCGACGGTGCCGACATGGGTGTCGGTGGCGGCAATCAGGTAGTCGAGATCGTCGCTGTCGAAGCGGTGGCCGCCTTTGGCGAGGCTGACGGCAGCCTTCTTCAGGCCAGCGGCTGCGTAGCGGCGCGCTTCCTCGCGGTTGTCGGCGACGAACAGGGTGCGGGAGGCGACGATGCGCGGCGCGATCTCGCGCGGCAGGTGCTCGAAATAGCCGTCGATGATCGGATGCTGCAGGTCGGGCAACGTCGCCCTGGGGTTGTCGGCGGGGCGCGGCTGCGTGCGCGACAGCATCAGCCCATCACCGGCCTTGCCGGCCCGGATGCCGCCCGCCACCGAGAAGGTGGCCTGCCAGAAGCGCTCGAGCAGATGCGGCGCCGCCGGGTACAGCTTGACGTCGCTGACGATCGGCGAGCCGGAGAGCGCAGTACGGAAGGTGGCGAGGTGCCGCTCATAGATGACGCCCTTGTCCTTCACGTCGTAGCCGAAGGCGGTGAAGGAATCCGGCGTGCCGCCCGAGCCGGTGCCGAGCTCCAGCCGGCCGCCCGATAACAGGTCGAGCACGGCGGCATCTTCGGCAGCGCGGATGGCGTTCTCCAGCGGCAGGGTGATGATGCCGGTGCCGAGTCGGATGCGCGAGGTACGCGACGCGACGTAGGACAGGAACACCAGCGGCGAGGGCAGGCCGCCTTCGTCGCGGTGGAAATGGTGCTGCGCCACCCAGGCGCTGTCGAAGCCGTTGGCCTCGGCGTGGACGATCTGGGTTGCAGCATTGTGGTAGCGCTCGCCGGCGCTGGTGTCGTCGAGCAACCGGGTGAAGAAGCCGAGGCGCTTGGGGAGGTTTGGATCAGACATTGGCGAGGCTCCGTTGGCCGGGGATGGCGTCGATCAGTTCGCGGGTGTAGGGGCTTTGCGGGCTCAGGAAGACCTGCTCGACCGGCCCGCTTTCCACCTGTTTGCCGTTCTGCAGTACCGACACGGTGTCGGAGATCTGCCGCACTACGGCGAGGTCGTGCGAGACGAACAGGTAGGTGAGGCCGCGCTCGCGCTGCAGCTCGTCGAGGAGTTTCAGGATCTGCGCCTGCACGGTGACGTCGAGCGCCGATACCGCCTCGTCGAGCACCACCACCTCAGGGTCGAGCACCAGCGCCCGCGCGATGGCGACACGCTGCCGTTGCCCGCCGGACAGGGCTCGGGGCCGTCGCTGACGCAGCGCCTCGGGCAAGCCAACCCGCTCGAGCAGGTCGTTGACCCTGGTGGCGCGCGCCGCCGTGTCGAGCCGGCCGAAATTGCGCAGGGGTTCCTCGACGATCGAAAACACCGTCTGGCGCGGATCGAGCGAGGAGAAGGGGTTCTGGTAGACCAGCTGGATCTTCTGGCGGAACTGGCGCAGCGCCTCACCCTTCAAAGAGGCAATATCGGTACCGGCGATACTGATCCGCCCGGAAGTCGGCCGGCCGAAGCCGACCACGTCGCGCACCGTGGTGGTTTTTCCCGAGCCGGATTCGCCGACGATGGCGTGGGTAGTACCGCGGCGTACCGCGAACGAAATGTCGTCGACCGCGCGGAAGTTGCGCCGGCCGGCGACGTCGAAATCATGCACCAGCCGTTCCACCACTATGGCGTCGCCGGTGCCGGCACCGCGACCGTCGCGGAAGGCTGCGACCGACAGCGACGGTGCATCGGCCAGCAATTGCCGGGCATAGGCGCTTTGCGGCGCCGCCAGCAGCTGGCGCGCCGCGCCGGCTTCCTGGATACGGCCGCCCTGCAGCACGACGATGCGGTCGGCCCGGTCGGCGGCAACGCCGAGATCGTGCGTCACCAGCAGCACGGCGGTGCCGGATTCGCGGCGCAGCTCATCGATCAGGTCGAGGATGCGGCGTTGTACCGTCACGTCGAGTGCGCTGGTCGGCTCGTCGGCGATGATCAGCTGTGGCTTCAGCGCGATGGCGATGGCGATCAGCACGCGCTGCTTCATGCCACCGGAAAGTTCGTGCGGATACTGCCGGGCCCGAAGCCCGGGGTCGGAGAGGCCGACGCGCGACAATAGTTCATGCACCCGGGCCTCGATGGCCTTGCTGTCGCGCTCGCCATGGATACGGAGGATCTCGCCGACCTGCGCGCCGACCGTTTTCACCGGGTTCAGCGAACTGGTGGGGTCCTGCGGGATCAGGCTGATCTGGCGGCCGCGGATGGCGTCGAAACGCTTGCCGGTCCAGCGCGAAATATCCTCGCCGTTGAGCCGGATGGCGCCGTGCTCGATGCGGCCGTTCTCGGGCAGCAAGCCAATCACTGCCTGCGCGGTGGTGGTCTTGCCGGAGCCGGACTCGCCGACCAGTGCCACAACTTCGCCTGGCTCGACGCTGAAGCTCAGGTCGTGGGTCACGCGGGCATAGCGGTCGGTTTCCTTGTAGGCGACCGACAGGTTCTCGACCGAGAGAAGGGGCGTGCTCATCGTCCCACCTTTCCCAACGACTGGCTGATGCGGTTGGCCGACAGCACCACCAGCACCACGACGAGACCCGGCGCGGTGGTCAGCCACCAGGCGGTGGAGATGTAGTTGCGGCCTTCGGCGATCAGCAGGCCCCATTCGGGCGTCGGCGGCGGAGCGCCATAGCCGAGAAAGCCGAGGGTGGAGATGGCGAGAATGGCGCCGCCGAACTGCAGCGCTGCGAGCGCCAGCACCGAGGTCAGCGAGTTGGGCAGTACGTGCCGCCACAGCACCGAGAGGAAAGTGCCGCCGCTGCCGAAGGCTGCCTCGACATATTCCGAGCGCCGCACCCGCACCACTTCGGATCGCGACAGGCGAGCAAAGCCAGCGACCGAGGTGATACCGACGGCAATTGCGGCATTCACCGTGCCGAAGCCGAGGAGGATGATGATCGATAGCATCAGCAGCAGCCCGGGGATCGAGAGCAGCACATCGACGATGCGCATTGCGGCTTCCTCGACGAGGCCGCCGACCGAGCCGGCAAACAGACCGAGCGAGGTGCCGACGACGAGCCCGACCAGCACCGCGACGAAGGCGCCGGTGAGCGAATGCACGGCGCCATGGACGATGCGGGCGAACAGGTCGCGGCCGAGCGCGTCGGTACCGAGGATGTGGAGGAGGCTCGGGGCTTTCAGCTTTTCGGCCGGCACGCCCTGCACCGGATTGAAGCTGGTGAACAGCTGTGGCGCCACGGCGAACAGGATCACCAGCGCGATGATCACCCAGGCTAGCACCAGGCTCGGCGAGACACCGCGCACCCGCTGCAATAGCCGGTTGCTCGAAACGCCGCGCGGCTTCACCACGAGGATGTCGGTCGATCCGATGCTGGTCATGCTGGGGCACCCTTCAAGCGGCGGAGGCGGGGGTCGAATACGGGGTAGAGCAGGTCGACGATGAGGTTCACCGCGACGAACGAGAGGGCGGAGAACACGACGATCGCCTGGATCACCGAGGTGTCCTGGAAGCGTACCGAGCGCTCGGTCAGCCCGCCGATGCCGTTGAGGCCGAACACCGTTTCGGTGATCACGGCGCCCGCCAGCAGTTCGCCGAACAGGATGCCGGCAATGGTCAGCGTCGGCAGCAGCGCGTTCTTCACCACATGCCGCCACAGCACCCAGCTGGGCGAGGCGCCCTTGGCGCGGGCGACGGCGACAAAAGGCTGGGTCGAGACTTCGTCGATGTTGCGGATGAGGATCTGCGCCAGCGGTGCCGAGATCGGGATGGCCAAGGTGATCACCGGCAGGATCAGGCCCTCGAACTCGCCCGGGTTGATTACCGAGATCCATTTCAGCCGGAACGAGAAGATCTGGATCAGCATGATGCCGAGCCAGAACACCGGCAGCGACACGAACAGCGAGGGGATCGACTGAATGGCGGTGCGCAGCCAGGCAAAGGGGGCAAGCGTCGCGAGGAAGGCGAGGCCGAGCGCGATGAGCACCGCGAGGGTGAAGCCGAGGCTTGCGAGCCGCGCCGTCGCCGGCAGGTTGGTCAGGAGTTCGTGCGCCACCGGCACGCTGCCGACGACCGAGTAGCCGAAATTGCCGGTGAGGAAATTGCCCAAAGCCTGAAGGTATTGCTGCCAGAGCGGGCTGTCGACGCCATAGGCGTCGCGGAGCGCAGCGATCTGTTCCGGGCCGAGGCCCAGCTCGGGGTTCTGGAACTTGATCAGGATCGCATCACCGGGCAGCGCCTGCAGCAGCAGGAACGAGGCGGTGAAGGCGATCCAGAGGACGAGCAAAGCCTGCCCGATCCGACCGATGATGTAGCGCGACATGGCAGCGCTCCAGAAGGGAGGAAAGTCCCGGGCGGGGGGCGCCCGGGACAGCCAACGGGGTCAGTGGGCGGCGAGCCAGACGTTGTAGAAGCTCGGGCGGCCCACCGCCTCGAAGCCCAGCCCGTGCACGTATGGCGCGGTGGCAAAGGCCTGCGGCTCCTCGAAGAACGGGATGATGTAGGCCTGGTCGAGCACGTAGCCCTGGATCTCGCCGGCGATGGCGAGGCGCCTGGCGCGATCGGTTTCCGACGCCAGGTCCTCGAGCAGGCCGTTCAGCTTGTCGTCGACGAAGCTCTGCACCTTGTCGCTCGAGCCGCCCTTCTGCAGCAGCCAGTCGCGGTTCTTGGGATAAAGGCCCGACTTGATCACGTCGGGGTCGGCGCGGCCGACCATCGCCACGGTGACCGGGGTCTTCAAGGGATCGAGCTGGTCGAGCGTCCGGCTGCCGGCGTCGCCGGCGAGCACGTTGAGCTTTACGCCGACCTGGGCCCATTGCTGCGCCACCAGTTGCAGCACGCCTTCGTTCTGCGGCTGCGGCAGCGAGACGTAGGTGGTCAGCTCGAGCTTCTTGCCGTCCTTTTCGAGGATGCCATCGGCGCCCGGGGTCCAGCCGGCTTCGGCAAACAGCGCCTTGGCCCTGTCCTGGTCGAACACCAGTTTGCTCGACTCATCGACATAGCCGGCGGCGTGCTGGGAGATCACCGAGGTGGCGACCGGGTAGTTGGCCGAGAACAGCGTATCGACGATTTCCTGGCGGTTGGTGGCGAGGGTCAGCGCCTGACGCACCTTGAGGTCGGCGACCAGCGGGTTATCGGGACGGAAGGCGATCGAGTTGTTCACGCCGCGGGTGTTGGGCGCGAAGATCTCGAAGCCGGCATCGTTCACCTGCGGCTCGTCATAGGCCTGGATCTGGCGGATGATGTCGGCCTGGCCGGAGAGCAGGCCGCCGATGCGGACGCTGTCTTCCGGGGTGATGAGGTACTTGATGCCGTCGAGCCAGGCACGGCCCTGGTGCTCGAACTTGCCGGGACCCCAGTTGTAGTCGGTGCGGACCTTCAGGTTCAGCTCCTTGCCGAGCGTCTCGCTCTCGACCACGAAGGGGCCGGAGCCGACGATCTTGGTGGCGTCGCCGAGCGCGTCGTAGGGCAGCGCCAGGGTGGCCGGCGAAACGATACCCGAGCCGATCACCGAAGTGCCCTGCAGGAACCCCGGCGAGGGATGCTTGAAATGGAACCTGATGGTCAGGTCATCGACCACTTCGGCATGGTCGTAGTTGTTGATCACTTCCGAGACCGGGTATTTCAGCTCTTTGTTGCCGAGCCCGAAAGTATCGTAGTTCACCGCCACGGCCTTGGCGTCGAGCGGCGTGCCGTCCGAGAAGGTGATGCCCGGCTTCAACTTGAACGTGTACTCGGTGGCGGTGTCGTTGACCTCCCACGACTCGGCCAGCCACGGCTCGATCTCGAGCGTCTCGGGGTTCTGGTAGGTCAGTTTGTCGGTGATCTGGTTGAGGACCCCGCCATTGGGATAGAAGCCGCCGGCCGGGGGATAGAGGTTCGTATGGGCCTGCTGCTCGAGGTAGATCAGCGTGCCGCCCTGCACCGGGGTGTCCTGGGCGAAGCTGGGGGCAATGATGGTGCCGGCGAGCAGCAGGGCGGCAAGCGCTCCGAGCGTGCGGCGGTTGATTGAGGTCACGGGTCCGATCCTTTGGGTGCGAAACTGGGGTTCCGGTGCCTGCCCGGAAGGTGCCCAGATCGTAGCCCGATCGGCGTTTCACTCAATAATCCCTATGGGAATGATAGACTAAATAGACGAAAGCCGGTGAGATTTGAATCACGCGGTTTCGGTGAGGCGGAGAAAAAGGCCTGCTAGCGCAGTGGGGGGGCGGCAACCACCCTGGATGCGGTTCAGTTCACTGGTGAGCGAATCCAGTCGACTACTCGGCCGCGGCCCGATCGTCGTAGTCGGGCGCGTCGGGACTGCCGGGGGCGGTTTCGCTGCCCAGATCGGGGAAAGCGACGATGCGCTGGTTGCGCAGGTCCATCCGCACTACCAAAAGGCCGCGCTCCTCGAAATAGGTGAGCAGCCGCCGGGCGCGGCCGGTGGAATGGGTGCCGTAGGCTCGGGCCAATGCGGCGTCCGAGGGGCAGGGCAGGGCCTCGACGGCGGCGCGAGCCAACACCAGGAACACGCCCTGTACGTCGTCGGCGAGCTGGGTCGAGAGCGCCAGCGCGGTCTGCCAGGTCTCGGATTGCGCGGTTTCCTCGGCCACGCCGGCGCGCACCACGGCGAGCTTCCGCCGGAAGGCCGGCAGCGCCAGCGCCTCGCCCGGCACGCGGCGGATGCGGCAGCGGACGAGGAAATCCTGGTACAGTACGGCGACCGAGCGATAGGCGGCGTCGCGATCCTCGAGCAGTTCGCGGATGACATCGTCGATGGCGCTGTCGCGCTCGGCGGCATCGATCAGCGGTTCGTCGGCACGGGGCTGCGGCACCTGGGTGCGCACCAGTTGGGCGAGCAGGTCGTTGGTCGAGGGCGGTGGCGGCGGCGGCGGCCGGCGCACCGGGCGCACTGCTTCGGGCACCGGCGCGAAGATCAGGTCGCGGGCGTCGGCCGGCTGGTCCGGCATGGGCATCAGCTTGGGGCTCGACGAACGGGCTGAGGTCTCCACCGTACCGATCACCATCGGCAGCGGGCGGCGCGACATGGCGGGGCCAAGCGCAATGAAATGGCCGCGATTCAGGTCGCGGAACATTTCCGCCTGCCGCCGTTCCATGCCGAGCAGGTCCGCGGCGCGCGCCATGTCGATATCGAGGAAGGTACGGCCCATCAGGAAGTTGGAGGCCTCGGCGGCGACATTCTTCGCCAGCTTGGCCAGCCGCTGCGTGGCGATCACCCCGGCAAGGCCGCGCTTGCGGCCGCGGCACATCAGGTTGGTCATGGCACCGAGCGAGAGTTTTCGCGCCTCATCGGAGACTTCGCCGGCAATGGCGGGGGCGAACAGCTGCGCTTCGTCGACCACCACCAGCATCGGATACCAGTAGTCACGATCGGCATCGAACAGGCCGCCGAGGAAGGCCGCGGCGCAACGCATCTGCTGCTCGACATCCAGCCCTTCGAGGCTCAGCACCACCGAAACGCGGTGCTGGCGGACGCGGGCCGCGATGGTGGTGAGTTCGCTCTCGGACCGTGAGGCATCGACCACCAGGTGCCCGTATCTGTCGGCCAGGGTGACGAAATCACCCTCGGGGTCGATGATACATTGCTGCACCCAGGGGGCGCTCTGTTCGAGCAGGCGACGCAGCAGGTGGGATTTGCCGGAGCCGGAATTGCCCTGCACCAGCAGGCGCGTGGCCAGCAGTTCCTCGAGATCGAGCTTCGCCTCGGCGCCACCCTGCGCCACACCCATGTCGATCGCGACCTGCATGGGATGTGGTTAGCTGATTCTTGCGGGTGTGGTTGGCCCGAACATGCCGTAACCACCGGCTGTAAGCTCCCCTCAAGGGGGAGGGAGGCGATCGCATCGTCTCTCGGTGAAAGTTGGCGGCCGGTATGGTGGGACGAACCTAAGCCTTCGTTGTCCGCGGCACGGCTGCCGTATCGATGCCCAGCGTCGTCAGCGCCGTCGCCACGATCCCCGCGCGGTCGAGGCCGGCGACCGCGTACATGTCGTTAACCCCGGCCTGTTCGGTGAACACGTCGGGGATCATCAGCGGGCGGAACTTCAGCTTGCCGTCGAGCAGGCCGTGGCTGGCGAGGAAGGTTGCGACGTGGCTGCCGAAGCCGCCAATGCCGCCTTCCTCGATGGTGATCAGCACTTCGTGCTCCTTGGCCAGCCGGGCGAGCAGCGTCTCGTCCAACGGCTTCAGGAAGCGCATGTCGGCGATGGTGGGGTTGAGGCCATAGGCCATCAGCTTCTCACCGGCGGCGATCACCTCGCCGAGGCGGGTGCCGAAATTGACCAGTGCCACCGACTTGCCTTCACGGAGGATCCGGCCCTTGCCAATCTCCAGCACCGTGCCGCGCGGCGGCAGCTCGACCCCCAGCCCATCGCCACGCGGGTAGCGGAAGGCGATCGGGCCCTCGTCATAGGCCGCGGCAGTCGCCACCATGTGGCGCAACTCGGCTTCGTCGCCGGCGGCCATCACCACCATGCCCGGAATGGCGCCGAGATAGGCCGAGTCGTAGTTGCCCGCGTGGGTCGGGCCGTCGGCGCCGACATAGCCGGCGCGATCGATGGCGAAGCGGACCGGCAGGCCCTGCACCGCCACGTCGTGGATCACCTGGTCATAGGCGCGTTGCAGGAAGGTCGAGTAGATGGCGCAGAACGGCTTCATCCCCTCGGTCGCCATGCCCGCGGCGAAGGTCACCGCATGCTGCTCGGCGATGCCGACATCGAAAATGCGGGTGGGGAACAGTTCGGCGAACTTGTCGAGGCCGGTGCCGTTGGGCATGGCGGCGGTGACGGCAACGACGCGGTCGTCGGCCTTCGCCTCCTCGATCAGGCTCTGCGCGAACACCGAAGTATAGGACGGAGCGTTCGACTGCGGCTTGGTCTGAGCGCCGGTGATGACGTTGAACTTGTTGACGCCGTGATATTTGTCGGCGGAGTTCTCGGCCGGGCCGTAGCCCTTGCCCTTTGTGGTCACCACATGGACGAGGATCGGACCCGACTCGGCATCGCGCACGTTCTGCAGCACATCGAGCAGGTCATTGAGGTTATGGCCGTCGATCGGGCCGACATAGAAAAAGCCGAGCTCCTCGAACAGCGTGCCCCCAGTGAAGAACGAGCGGGCGAACTCCTCGGTCTTGCGCGCCGTCTCGTGGATCACCTTGGGCATCTTCTCGGTGATCGACTTGGCGGTGTCGCGGAAGCCGCGATAGACCGGGCCGGAGACGAGCTTGGCGAGATAGGAACGCATGGCGCCGGTGGGCGGCGCGATCGACATGTCGTTGTCGTTGAGGATGACGATCAGCCGCGCATCCATGGCGCCGGCATTGTTCATCGCCTCATAGGCCATGCCGGCCGACATGGCGCCGTCGCCGATCACCGCGATGACGTTGCGCTTCTCGCCCTTCAGCTCCGAGGCCACGGCCATGCCGAGTCCGGCCGAGATCGAGGTGGATGAGTGTCCGGCCCCGAACGGATCGTATTGGCTCTCGGCGCGGCGGGTGAAGCCACTGAGCCCATCTTTCTGGCGCAGCGTGCGGATGCGGTCGCGACGGCCGGTCAGCACCTTGTGCGGATAGGCCTGGTGGCCGACATCCCAGATCAGGCGGTCGTCGGGGGTGTCGAAGGTGGCGTGGATGGCCACAGTCAGTTCGACAACGCCGAGCCCGGCACCCAGGTGCCCGCCGGTTACCGATACGGCGTCGATCACTTCGGCGCGCAGTTCGTCGGCGACCTGGCGCAGCTCATCGCGTGACAGGGACTTGAGGTCGGCTGGCGTCGATACGCGATCGAGCAGCGGTGTCTGCGGCTTGTCCAAAATAACCGATCCTTCGCCGGAACGGGCCGGTCTCACAGAAGAGACTTAGAGGCTCGGGTTCGGCATTGCAACGCCTTGCGGGCGCGGCCTTTTAGCGTTCAGCGACGAGCTGCAAACCATCCGTCACGAAACGGTCATAGGCAGGAATTGCGGCGTTGTCGGGAAGGAAGGCGACACGGCCGGTCAGCGGGCCCAGTTCGGTGCCCTTTTCGAGGTAACCCTCGGCTTCGGTCATCTCGGCCCAGAACGCGGTGGTCATCGCCACCGGCTGCACCAGGGTGTCGTTGACGTGGTCGATCTCGGGCGCCACCAGGTCCATCGGCCGGAGCTCGATCGACTGGTTCGGCTGGCGGCTCAGCGCCAGGTCGGCGAGCGCCTGCTGCATCGGCTCGGAGGCGGCATTGCCGCTCAGCGAGTTGAAGGTCATGTCGAACATGCCTTTCAGCGTCGAGAAGGTCTCGGGACCGCCCAGCGAGGCGGTCTGGATATTGCCCGCGCCGAGCAGCTTGTCCTTGCTCGGCAGTTCCGGCACCACGGCGTTTTCACGCTCGATGATCATCTTCAGTGCCTGTTCGGCGCCCGGATCGGGGCTCGTCGCCACATAGGCCGTGACCATCTCGTCGGCCTTGGGCGACATCAGCACGCGCGGCTTGGGCAGCGGCTGGTCGATGGCGGCAAGCGCTGCCACGGCGGTCTGGCCTTCATCACCGCCGAGCGGCGAACGGGTAGCGAGCTGGATGCGGGCGGATTTGGTCGCCGGTACGGGTGCGCCGGCCGCTTCGAAGGCCTTGGTGTCGATGGCAGGCGGCAGGGCGGCGACATTGATGCCGCCTTCCGACCGGGTGCGGAACACCGGGACCGGAGCAACGACCTCAAAGGTCGGCACGACGCGCTGCGCCGGCTCTTCGGCGGAGGCCAGCATGATGGCGGCGCTACCGTCGAGCGTGCGGGGGCGCAGCGCCGGAACCGGTGCGGCCTCGCCGGCATTGTCAGCCAGCATGATCGCCGGAGCGCTCTCGTAGATGGCATCGCCATCGCAAGGTACCGTGCGGCACTTCGACCACTGGGCCTGCGCATAGGCGCGCCCCTCGTTCGACAGCGGCTTGCCGTCAGTCGGCAGATGCAGGGTCCTGCCGTCGGGGAAGACCTTCTTGAGCTGCGCGCGGGTCATGCGCGGCCAGGCGCGCACGTTGCCGGTATCCATGTGGACGAACGGACTGCCGGAAGTGGGGTAGAAGCCGACGCCGCCGACCTGGTGCTTCATCGCGGTTTCGCGGAGCTTGGAGAGGTTCACCCCGGGGATGAACACGTCCATCGCCTTGCCCCGCATATGCTGCGAGTTGTCGGCAACGCCGGACGACTTCGAGGCCAGCATCTTGTTGGTCTTGGGCGAGCGGTAGGACGAAACGATGTTGTAGGGCTGGCGGCCGCCGACTTCCTGGTACACTTCCCAAAGCAGGTCGAAGAGGGCCGGGTCCATCTTCGTGGGTTCTTTGGTGCGCCAGTCGGCGAGGAAAATGTTGAGCTCGCGCAGCACCTTCTGGTCATACTGGCCGTTGCGCTTGAAGGTGAAGCTGCCGGTCTGGCCGGTATGGGTGTGGTGCAGGTAGAGGGTGCGGTCGCCGCCGCCATTGGCAGCGCTCACCGGCACGACGCTCGGCGGCAGAACGACGGTCAACGCCATCGTCGCGGCAATGAACAGCCGCGGTAGAGCCCGCCAAATCCCCAACAGTTTTCCCGACACGCCCCGAACGACCCGTTGCAACCCAATAGACGAGACAGCCTAGCGCCAGTTCGATGAGAATACATTAACGCTAACGCCCGGTAACCCAAGTGAGGCGGCTACCGCGCCGGTTTCTAGGCAGAAAATCCGGCTGAACCAAGGCCGAAATCCTAAGCAGTCGTAAACGCTTGGCCGCTGGCATTGATACGACGTCATGGCAGAAGGGCCGGCGCCTCGCGGCACCGGCCCTCGTTTCTAGTCCCGAAACGGTCAGATTGCTATTCGGCCAGCAGTTCTTTCAACCGCTGGTTCATGCCGTACACGTCGCCATAGGAGCGGATGGTGCCGTCGGCATCGACGCGCAGGGTGAAGTAGGAGATGTGCACCGGCACCTTGGTCTTGAGGTTGAACCAGCGTTCGGTATCGCCGAAGGCGGCAGTCAGCGTCTCGGCGCTCAGGCTGGGCTCGAGCTTCAAGAGCGCGTCGGCAAAATCCATCGGGTTTTCGACGCGCACGCAGCCATGGCTGTAAGCCCGGAACGAGCGCGAGAACAGCGATTTGGACGGCGTGTCGTGCAGGTAGATGTCGTGCTGGTTGGGGAACAGGAACTTCACCCGCCCCAGCGCATTGCCGGCACCCGGCTTCTGCCGGATGTGAACCTGTTGATGTTGGTCTGCGTCCAGTCGATGGCCGAGGCGTTGATCACCTTGCCGCCCGACAGCATTTCCATGTTCTGGCTGGCGAGATAGCCAGGATTGGCGATCAGGTGCGGCTTGATCTCATTGGTGGCGATCGAGGACGGCACGTTCCAGTAGGGGTTGACGACGATGTGCTCGATCTCGTCGTTGAACACCGCCGTCTGGTTCTTGGGCGTGCCCACCACGACGCGAGTGGTGTAGTGGACCTCGTCCTTGTTCATGATCCACAGGCGGAACTCGGGGATGTTCACCGTGACCTGGAAGTCGCCGTAGTCGTTCGGCTCCCAGCGCCAACGCTCCATGTTGGCGACGATGTCTTCCTTGGTGGTGGCCGAACCGCCGTTCAGCGCCGCAATGGTCGCCGGGCCGATGACGCCGTCGCCATTGAGGCCGAGGCCTTCCTGAAAAGCCTTCACGGCGTTGACCAGCGGTTCATCATAGTTGATGTCGACAGACACCAACTCGCCGGAGGTCTCCGGGATATCGGGCTCGGGTACGTCGAGGCGCTGGCGCAGCAGCGTGACGCGCTCATCCTGCATCCCGGGCTTCAGCAGCTTGCCCTCGGGAATGGTGATCGCGGCGTCCATCACGGCGCCGTCGTAGAACTTGGCCAGCGCCGCCTTCAGCCCAAGGAATTCCGGCTGGGTCGGCGACAGCGCCAGCAGCAGCTTGTCGGGTTCGCTGCTGTCGGCGAGCTTGACCAGCATCTCGGCTTCATTGATGCGCTTGGGCGCGATGGTCCAGGTCTTGTTGACGTCGAGCGGCGAGATGCGGCCGCCGAAGGCGTCCTGCGCGTAGCGGATCGCCGCCGAGGAGAAAGCGGTCTCGAGCGCCGCGAGCTTCATCGGATCGGTGCCGGCAGCGGCAACGTCGAGGTCGGCGGTCAGGTAGTCAGCCGGCCGGAAGCCTTCGAGCTCGGACTGCTTGAAGACCTCGATGATCTTTTCGGCATTGGGCGAGAAAGCGATGGTGCCATCGTCCGCCTTGCTCAGCCAGAGCGGCTCGAAATGACGCGCGCCGTAGAAGAAGTAGAGCTTCTGCGTCTGCTGGTAGGACCGGGTGCCCTTTTCCGCCGCGGCATAGGCAGTGGAAAGGCCGGCCTTGATGATGCGCGCCAGCTCGGTCTTGGGCGGCGCGATGACGATGCGGGTGGTCTCGATGCCGGCGACCGTGACGGTTTCCTGGGCAGAGGCTTCCTGGACCAGGATCGCAAACGGCGATGCGAGCGCCACCGTGCTCGCCAGCAACAAGGCCTTCAGCATAGTCATTAAGTACTCCGTGCCCGGCTCGAGGGCTGGCAAGGGGCGGCGTGACCGGGAGGATTCGGCACTTTTGCCCCAGATAGTCATTTTGCTTAGCCCACAAATCTTAACGCTGACAATTCCTCGCGACTTTGTGAGTTCGGTCTGTGGACTTGGTGCAACTAACGCCCTCATGCCTGAGGCAAATTCAGGCGGCGTCGCTCTCCAGGCCCTCGTCCAGACCGTACTCGCGGAGCTTGCGATAGAGCGTCGACCTGCCGATGCCGAGCGCCCGCGCCACCCGCGACATGCGGTAGCCGTAGTGGCGCAGCGCGAACACGATCAGTTCGCGTTCGACATCGGCGAGGGCGGCGACTTCGCCACTCTGGGACACGAAGCGATCGCTGACCGCTGCCTTGTCCACAACCTCGCGTAACGAAGCGATAGCCTCATCGATGTGAACCGGGGCTGAAGGGCCTGGCGCGATCGAGGTCAGCCGCAGCGCCTCGGCGCGACCGGCGCGCAGCGCGACGATCTGCGGGAAGTCGGCGGTTTCGAGGTACGCGGAGTCGCTGAGCACCACCGCGCGATACACGGCGTTTTCGAGCTGCCGGATATTGCCCGGCCAGTTGTAGGCGGCGAGCAGTTCGAGCGCGGGGTCGGAAATGCCGACGATGCGCTTGCCGGCCTCGGCAGCGAGGCGCGCCACGAAGTGGGGCACGAGGACCGGCAGGTCTTCCATCCGGTCGCGCAGCGGTGGCACGTAGAGCGGAAAGACGTTGAGCCGATAGTAGAGATCCTCGCGGAAAGCGCCGGCCTTGGTCAGGTTGAGGAGCCGCCGGTTGGTCGCTGAAATGATCCGCACATTGACCCGCACCGGCTTGTCGGCGCCGAGCGGCTCGATCTCACCGTCCTCGATCACCCGCAGCAGCTTCAACTGCGTCTCCATCGGCAGCTCGCCGATCTCATCGAGAAACAGGGTGCCGCCATGCGCATCGAGGAATTTGCCCTGGTGGTCGGCGGTGGCGCCGGCAAAGGCGCCCTTGCGATGCCCGAACAGGGCCGACTCGATGAGGTTGGCGGGAATCGCGCCGCAGTTGACGGTGATAAACGGCTTGCCCGCCCGGTCGCCGGAGCCCTGGATCACCCGGGCAATCAGTTCCTTGCCGACACCAGTCTCGCCTTCGATCAGCACGGGAATGGTCGATTTCGCCGCCTTGGCGCAAAGCGTCAGCACCCGGTCCATGCTCGGTGCGCGGGTGACGATGTCGGCGATGCTCATGCTGCCGGAGAGCCGGCTGCGGTCGGTCCGCACCATGGTCTCGAGTTCGCCGAGCTTCAGCGCATTCCTGAGCGACATGATCAACCGCTCGGGGGCGACGGGCTTGACGAAGAAATCGGCAGCGCCCTGGCGCATGGCGGTAACGACGGTATCGAGCGAGGAGTGGCCGGTCTGGACGATCACCGGGGTCGCCAGCCCGTCGCGGCGCATCGCTTCCATCACCGCCATGCCGTCGAGATCGGGCATCACGAGGTCGAGGACCATGGCGCCGATGCCGGGATCGGCGTGGAGCAGTTCCAGAGCCTGCCTGCCGCTGGTGGCCGTAACGGCAGAGAACCCGGCCCGGTTGGCGACCTCCGAAGTCAGTCGCAGCTGCACCAGGTCGTCATCGACTATCAGAACGCGCGTCATGGTCCCCCAAGGACTTTGTAGTTGCACGTTTCGCCGCCGCGGCGAATCGCGCTGTGCCGTTTTGGAGCAGCATGTGAGGGGTGGGTTAAGAGGCGATTAAGCGTGACGAATTCGCCTGCTGCTTCCCATCGGCGGGCCCGATGGCTAAGGTCGCGCCGCTTTTGAGACCGAGGTGATGAATTGCTAAAGATCGAACGGATGCGTGCGCCCGAAGCCCAGGCCCAGCGGGGACACAACCAGCTCGGCGACATGCCGACCTGGAACCTCGACGATCTCTATACCGGCAACGACTCGCCCGCGCTGAAGGCCGATCTCGCCGCGGCGCAGGCTGACGCCAGGAGTTTTGAGGCTGACTTCAAAGGCAAGCTCGAGGCGTTGGCCAAGTCCGGCAAGCTGATCGATGCGATCAAGCGCTACGAGGCGCTCGGCGATCTCAGCGGCAAGCTCGGCTCCTACGCGTTCCTGCAATATGTGCGGAACACCCAGGATGCGGAGAAGGTCAAGTTCCTCGGCGATCTCAGTCAGGCGCTCACGGATCTCTCGACCGGCCTGATCTTTTTCGGCCTCGAACTCAACCGCATCGACGAAGCGGTGCTGGAAGCGGCGCTCGATGGCAGCGCCGAGCTCGGCCGCTATCGCCCGTGGTTTGCCGAGTTGCGCAAGGCCAAGCCGTATCAGCTCGACGACAAGATCGAAGAGCTGTTCCACGAGAAGTCGGTGACCGGTGCCGGCGCCTGGAACCGGCTGTTCGATGAGACCATGGCGGGCCTCAAGTTCAACGTCGACGGCGAGGAGTTGAACCTCGAATCGACGCTGAACTATCTCTCCGACAAGGACGAGGCGAAGCGCGAGGCGGCGTTTGGCGGCCTGTCGAAGACCCTGCACGGCAACGAAAAGCTGTTCACCCACATCACCAACGTGCTGGCCAAGGACAAGGAAATTTCCGACCGCTGGCACGGCTTCACCGACATCGCCGATAGCCGCCACCTCGAAAACTCGGTGGAGCGCGAAGTGGTTGATGCGCTGCAGACCGCGGTGCGCGAAGCCTATCCGCGGCTCAGCCATCGCTACTACGCAATGAAGGCGAAGTGGTTCGGCAAGGCGCAGCTCAATGCGTGGGACCGTAACGCGCCGCTGCCGACCAGCGACGATCGCGTCTACGACTGGCAGAGTGCCAGGGACACGGTGATGGAGGCCTATGGCGCCTTCTCGCCCAAGCTCGCCGAGATCGCCGAGCCGTTCTTCGAAAAGGGCTGGATCGATGCACCGACCAAGGACGGCAAGTCGCCGGGGGCCTTTGCGCACCCGACCGTACCTTCGGCGCACCCGTACCTGATGCTCAACTACCTCGGTAAGTCACGCGACGTCATGACGCTCGCACACGAACTGGGCCATGGCGTCCACCAGGTGTTGGCCGGTCCGCAGGGGGCGCTGATGGCGCCGACGCCGCTGACGTTGGCCGAAACCGCCTCGGTATTCGGCGAGATGCTGACCTTCCGTTCGATGCTGAAGAAGACCACTGACCCGACGCAACGCTTCGCCATGCTGTCGAGCAAGGTGGAGGATATGCTCAACACCGTGGTGCGGCAGATCGCCTTCTACACCTTCGAGCGCGAGGTCCACACCCGGCGCAAACAGGGAGAGCTGACCACCGCCGATCTCAACCAGATCTGGCTCGACGTCGGTGCAGAGAGCCTGGGGCCGGCGATCAAGCTCAATGAAGGCTACGATATCTTCTGGGCCTACATCCCGCACTTCATCCACTCGCCGTTCTACGTCTACGCCTATGCGTTCGGCGATTGCCTGGTGAACTCGCTCTATGCGCAATACGAAAAGTCGAGCGAAGGCTTTGCCGAGCGCTATTTCGAGCTGTTGAAAGCCGGCGGCTCCAAGCACCACTCGGAACTGCTGGCTCCGTTCGGTCTCGATGCCCGTGACCCGGGGTTCTGGTCGCTCGGGCTGGGGATGATCGAGCGGCTGATCAACGAGCTGGAGGCGACGCAGCCGGCGTGAGGCCGGTCAGCGGGCGCATCGGCAATTGGTCCAGCGTGGCGAACCGCCGCGCTGCGCTTGTATGCTCTTCGCGCGCGAAGTATGAGAGGCGCAGTGGGGCAGTCTGGTTTCGGCGTTTGCGCGGGTTCGCGGCGCGATGGTCCGGGATCGGTGTCCCCTCGTGACGATCAATTCGACTGAGGACCTGATGGCCAAGAAACCCGCCGCCGCTGCAACGCACGAACTGCCGCCCGCCATGGACTATGCCCAGCACGAGGCGACCTATGCCGGCTTCATCACCATGGTGAAGTGGGGCATCGTGGCGATGGTGTTCGTCGTCCTGTCGCTCTACGCCTTCATCGAGGCGCATAATCCGATCATCGGGGCGTTGCTGCTGCTGGCCATTCCGGTGCTCATCGTCGGTGTGATGGTGATGGGATCCCGCCGCAGCTGACGGCGGGATTTTTCTATCCGGTGACCGACATGGTCGGCGACTGACGCTCTGGAGACTTCCATGAAGATTGCAGTGTTGCGGGAACGCGCCGACGGGGAGACGCGTGTCGCGGCGACGCCCGAGACGGTCACCAAGCTGATCGGGCTCGGCGCCGAGGTTGCCATCGAGGCGGGAGCGGGTGAACTCGCCCGCTTTCTTGACAAGGATTACGCCGCCGCCGGCGCCAGCGTCGGCAGTGCCGCCGCGGCGATCAAGGGTGCCGACATCGTCTTGACGGTGCGCCGTCCCGCTGCGGCCGGCCTCGCCGGCGCTGCCACCGGCGCGCTGGTGATTGGCGCGATGGACCCTTATGGCAACGAAGGCGAGATTGCCGCGCTGGCCAAGGCCGGCGTCACCGCCATCGCCATGGAGTTCATGCCGCGCATCACCCGGGCCCAGGTGATGGACATCCTTTCCAGCCAGGCCAACCTCGCCGGCTACCAGGCGGTGATCGATGCCGCCGGTGCGTTTGACCGCGCCATGCCGATGATGATGACCGCCGCCGGCACGGTCCGGCCGGCCAAGGTGTTCGTGATGGGCGCCGGCGTCGCCGGGCTGCAGGCCATCGCCACCGCCAAGCGCCTCGGCGCAGTGGTCACGGCCACCGACGTGCGCGCCGCCGCTGCCGAGCAGGTGGCGTCGCTGGGCGGCAAGTTCATCATGACCGATGCGCTGAAGGATGCCTCGGGCAGCGGCGGCTATGCGCGCGAACTGACCAAGGACGAGCAGGCGGCGCAGGCCGAACTGGTCGCCGGGCACATCGCCAAGCAGGACATCGTCATCACCACGGCGCTGATCCCCGGCCGCCCGGCACCCAGGCTGGTGACCAAGGCCATGGTCGGGTCGATGGCGCCGGGTTCGGTGCTGGTCGACCTGGCGGCCGAGCGCGGCGGCAATATCGAACTGACCGAGCCGGGCAAGGTGGTGACCACCGGCAACGGCGTCGTCATCATCGGCTACACCAACGTTGCCGGCCGGCTCGCCACTTCGGCCAGCCAGCTCTATGCGCGCAACCTCGTCTCCTTCCTCGAAACGCTGATCGACAAGAAGGCGAAGGTGCTGGCGGTGAACTGGGACGACGAGCTGGTGAAGGCCACCGTGCTCACCCGTGACGGCGCCATCGTCCACCCCAACATCAAGTTCGAGGCTGCGCCCGCGACGGCCAAACCTGCTGCGGCGAAGGCAGCGGAGCCGGCGAAGACCGGCGCCAAGGTTGACGCGCCGAAGAAGGCCGCGGCTCCGAAGGCTGAGGTTGCTCCTGCCACCGCTGCCAAGGCCGTCGGCAGCAAGGTAAAGAAAGCGGCGCCTGTCGCGGCGCCCATTGCCAAAGCCGCCGCGCCCAACAAGACCGCAGCCAAGGTCGAGGCAAAGCCTGCGGCAAAGCCTGCCGCCAAAGCAGCTGCCAAGCCCGCCGCAAAGCCCTCGACTGCCAAGGGGAAGAAGTAAATGGAACAGACCGCTGCCAACACTGCGGATGCCATCACTGCGGCAGTCAGCGCCGCTACCGGTGGCGCCATCGACCCGTTCGTCTTCCGCCTGTCGATCTTCGTCCTCGCCATCGCCGTCGGCTATTACGTGGTGTGGAGCGTCACCCCGGCGCTGCACACGCCGCTGATGAGCGTCACCAACGCCATCTCCTCGGTGATCGTGGTTGGCGCGCTGCTCGCGGTCGGCGTGCCGCTGGCGGCCGACAGCAACTGGGTATCGAAACTCTTCGGGTTCCTCGCGCTGGTGCTCGCCAGCGTCAACATCTTCGGCGGCTTCCTCGTCACCCAGCGCATGCTGGCGATGTACAAGAAGAAGGAAGCGCCGGCCGGCAAGGCGGGAAAGCACTGATGTTCAAGCACCTCCTGGCCGCTGTCGCGGTCGTTGCCGCCCTTGCCACACCGGCCTTTGCGGCCGAGTTCACCGATGAGCAACTCGAAGGCCTCGCGGCCCGCATCGACAGCTTCGATGCGGCGATGAAGGCCAGCGACATGTCCGAGGTGATGGATGTCGTGCCGCCCAAGGTACTCGACAAGATTGCCGCCAACTTCAACGTCACCACCGAGCAGCTGATCGAAGCGACGCAGCAGCAGATGGACCAGGTGATGAAGGACGTCGAGATCGTCTCCTTCGGCATGGACCTCGATACCGCCGAGTTCTTCGAGACGGCCGACGGCACGCCTTACGCGCTGATCCCGACCGAAACCGTGATGGACATGGGCGAGGCCGGCGGCAAGGTGAAGGCCACGTCGTCGACGCTCGGGCTGTTCGATGAAGAGACCTGGTACCTGGTGCGCGTCGAGGATGCGCAGCAGGTCGCGATCCTCAAGGAAGTCTATCCCGCCTTTGCCGATGTGGAGTTCCCCACCGGCAGCATGGAGCCCGTCACGGAATGATCGACGCCAGTTTCGCCGCCGTTCTCTATCTCGTCTCGGGTGTCCTGTTCATTCTGGCGCTGCGTGGGCTGTCGAGCCCGGCCTCGTCGCGGCAGGGCAATACCTTCGGCATGGTCGGCATGGGGATCGCCATCGTCACCACGCTGCTGGTGGCCGGCGTTTCCGACTGGCTGAGCTGGGTGCTGATCATCGGCGGTCTCGCCGTTGGCGGCGGCATCGGCGCGGTGCTGGCGCGCAAGGTCAAGATGACCGACATGCCGCAACTGGTCGCCGCCTTCCACTCGCTGGTCGGCCTTGCGGCGGTGTTCGCCGCGGCTGCGGCGCTCTATGCGCCCGAAGCCTTCGGCATCGGCACCGTCGGGCATATCCACGCCCAGGCGCTGATCGAAATGAGCCTCGGCGTCGCCATCGGCGCCTTCACCTTTACCGGCTCGGTCATCGCGTTTGCCAAGCTCAACGGCAATATGAGCGGCAAGCCGATCATCCTGCCGTTCCGCCATATCATCCACATCGCACTCGGCCTGCTGCTGATCGTGCTGATCTGGGCCTTCGCGGTCACCGTCGACCCACTGTGGTTCTGGGCCATCACCGTCGTGGCGCTGGTGCTGGGCGGGCTGATGATCATCCCGATCGGCGGCGCCGACATGCCGGTGGTCGTCTCGATGCTCAACTCCTACTCGGGCTGGGCGGCGGCGGGCATCGGCTTCACGCTGGGCAACACCGCGCTGATCATCACCGGTGCGCTGGTCGGCTCGTCGGGCGCCATCCTCAGCTACATCATGTGCAAGGCGATGAACCGCAGCTTCATCTCGGTGATCCTCGGCGGTTTCGGCGGCGACAGTGCCGCGGCCGGCTCGGGCGAAGAGGAGACGCGGCCGGTCAAGCAGGGCTCGTCCGACGACGCCGCCTTCATGATGAAGAATGCCGGCAAGGTGATCATCGTGCCGGGCTACGGCATGGCCGTGGCCCAGGCGCAGCATGCGCTGCGGGAAATGGCAGATCTGCTCAAGGCCGAAGGCGTCGAGGTGAAGTACGCCATTCACCCGGTCGCCGGCCGCATGCCGGGGCATATGAACGTGCTGCTGGCCGAGGCGAACGTGCCCTATGACGAGGTGTTCGAGCTCGAGGATATCAACTCCGAGTTCGCGCAGACCGATGTCGCCTTCGTCATCGGCGCCAACGACGTGACCAACCCGGCGGCAAAAACCGACAAGACCTCGCCGATCTATGGCATGCCGGTGCTGAACGTCGAGGATGCCGGCACGGTGCTGTTCATCAAGCGCGGCATGGCGGCGGGTTATGCCGGCGTCCAGAATGAGCTGTTCTTCCGCGACAACACCATGATGCTGTTCGGCGACGCCAAGAAGGTCACCGAAGACATCGTCAAGGCACTGGGGCATTAACTTACTTCCGCAGCCTGCAACACTGAACTAGAGTCGCCCCGAGGGCGGCTCTTTTCATTTCAGGACTTGCGAGATCAATCTCCCGGCTGCCCCGTGGGGACAGTCATGGCAAGAAAACCTGCAGCCAGGCCAGCGATCGAAGCGATCACGCGGCAGGCAATCGTGGTCGTGCATGGCCAGGGCCAGCAGCGGCCGATGGGGACGATCCGCGATTTCGTGGCGGCGCTGTGGGCCTCCAATCCGGATGTGACGCCCGACCCGCCCTACAGCAAGGACAACACCTGGATCGTGCCCGACAGCAAGAGCGGGCTCTACGAGATGCAGCGGATCACCACGCCGCCGCACGACCAGGGCCGCCGCACCGATTTCTTCGAGCTGTACTATGCGGACCTCCTGGCCGATACGCCGCTCAGGAACCTCTGGCGCTGGCTCGAGCGGCTGTTCTGGATCAGCCCGCTGCAGGTACCCAAACGCATGTACGGGCCGTGGCTGGCGTTCTGGCTGCTGTGTCTCGTCGCCATCGCGATGACGCTTTGGGTCGTCCTGGAGATTCCGCAGCTGCTGCGGGCAAACTGGCTGGCCCCGTTTCAGGATCGCAACCGGCTCGATGCGCTGATCGGTCTCGGCATCATCGTCATCGCCGTGCTGGCGCTGGTGCTGCCGAAGTTCTTTCCCAGCACGGTGCAGGCGAAATCTATTCCGCGCGCCGCTATCCTGCTCGCCCTGATCGTCGGGGTCGGTTTCATCTCCTGGCAGACGCCGTTGATCGTTGCCGCCTTGATCGTCGGCGTGGTGCTCTACCTGTTCACCAACGACCTCCTGCCGCTGTTCGGCGATGCGGCCAGCTATCTCAGCGCGCAGACCGAGACGGTGCGCAGTCGCCAGGCGCTGCGCGAGCGTGGCCTGTCGCTGCTGAAGGCCCTGCACGACGACACCGAGTACGATCGGATCGTCGTCGTCGCCCATTCGCTGGGGACGGTACTGGCCTACGACCTGCTGCAACTGCTCTGGCACGCCGTCGGCCCGACCAAGGACAATCCTCCCGATGCGGACGCCGTTGCCGCCATCGAGGCGGTGGAGGCCTTTGCCACTAAGCCGGTCGCCGAGTGGACGCCCGCCGATGTCGAGACCTATCAGGCCCTGCAATGGGCGGCGTTCTCGGCGCTGCGGCGACAGAAGCCTGCTCAACCGGCGGCTGAGGTGAAACTGGTCGGGTTGTCGGGCTGGAAGGTGAGCGACTTTGTCACGCTCGGCTCGCCGCTCGCCAACGCGCAGTTCCTCGTCACAGAAGGGCTGGAGGACCTTGAGCGCATGAAGCACGAGCGGGTGCTGCCGATCTCGCCGCCCGAGCCGCGCGGCGACGCCGAGGGTTTCCTCTACGAGGAGAATGGGCGGATGGTGACGCACCATGCCGCAGTGTTTTCCACCGTGCGCTGGACCAACATCTACGATGAGTTCGATCCGCGCTGGTTCCTCAGCGGCGATGTGATTTCCGGAGCGGTGGGCGGGCTGTTCGGACCGGGGATCAAGGATATCGACGTGACCATCCTCCAGAACGGCAAGAGAGGCTTCAGCCACAACCTCTACTGGGTCGATACTCGCTCGGAGCGAGTTCGCCCCGGAGCGCCCGTTTCCACCAATGACGCCCATAGAGTGCGGGCGGAGGCGGCCGCGCCGCAGGTCCGGCATCTGCGTGAGGCCGTCGGGATGAGCCGCAGTTAGCCGATGCTCGACACGCTGCTGCCGTTCATCCTGACGGCGCTTGTCATCGAACTCACGCCGGGGCCCAATATGGGGTATCTGGCGGTGCTCACCATCGATCGCGGCCGACAGGCCGGGCTGGCGGCGGTGGCCGGCGTGGCGCTCGGGTTCTTGCTGCTTGGGCTGGCAGCGGGCTTCGGGCTCGGCAGTCTCATCGCGGAGACGCGCTGGCTCTACGAGACACTGCGCTGGGGCGGCGTCGCCTACCTGGTGTGGCTCGCCTGGGACAGTTACCGCGAGGCGCAGCAGCCGCTGGAGCAGGACGGCGGGCAGAAGGACTTTCCCGGCTATTTCGGCCGTGGCCTCATCACCAACCTGCTCAACCCGAAGGCGGCGGTGTTCTACATCGCGGTGCTGCCCAACTTCATCGCCGAGGACGCCGCGGCCCGGCCGCAGTCGCTGGTGCTGACGCTGCTCTATGTCGCTGTGGCGACGCTGGTGCACCTCTGCATCGTGCTGCTCGCCAGCACCCTGCAGCCGCTCCTGGCCTCTGACAAGGTACGGAGCAGGGCGGGGATCGTGTTCGGCTTATTGCTGCTGAGCATTGCCATCTGGCTCGCTGTCAGCACGCACCGGGCGTGGTGATCGCGCTATTGACCTCAACTTCGCTTGAGGTCGTATCCAGTCTGCCTTTCCAGTGAAAGGGCTCGGCAGTCATGGACCTCACCTTCAACCTTCTCCTTATCGTTCACCTGGCGGCTTTCGGGCTGGCCATCTCCACCACCATCGTTGCGCCGCTGATCGGTAGCCGTATGGGCTCGGCGCCGCCCGAGGCCCGGCCGCTGCTCGGCGGCATCGGCAAGCGCCTCAGCATCAATGCCCGCATCGCCTTCGGCCTGCTGCTGATCACCGGTATCGCCATGGTTTATGTCCGCTATGGCGGGTTCGAAGGGCAGAGCATCTGGTTCTTCATCAAGATGGGGCTGGTGGTGGTAGTGCTGATCGCCATGGTCATCGGCATCGTCGCCAAGCCCGGCGCAGTAAGCCCCAAGGTAATCGGCTGGATTACCCGGCTGGCGCTCGCGGGCATCGTCATCAGCGCGGTGATGGCGTTCAACTAGCATCGTCGGCGGCGGCCGTTCATCCCCGTATTGCCTCGGATGGAATCATCGTATAGGGACAACTAGTTTCTGTTTTACGATAATTCTGTGAGGCGAAATGCTGCTCTCCATCCGCCGCTGCGTCGCGCCAGCCGCACTGGCAGTCCTGATCATGTTGACCGGTTGCTCGTCGCTGCCGGGCAGCGGCACCACCAGGGCCGGCGCCGGCACCGTCGAAGTCTCGAAGATCGCTGGTGCGGGCCCGGCGGTGCTGTTTGAAGCCGGCCTCGCCTCGCACAAGGAATCCTGGGGCACGGTGTTCACTGAGATCGGAACCAGCAACGCGGTATTTGCCTACAACCGGCCGGGGACTGGCCGTTCCTTGCCGACAACGCGGCGCCGCGATGGCCTGACGATCGTCGAGGACCTGCGCCAGTTGCTCAAGGCGGAGAAGCTGACACCACCCTATGTGCTGGTCGGGCATTCGGCTGGTGGTCTCTACATGCAGCTCTATGCGCGGCTCTACCCCGACGAGGTGGCGGGTCTGGTGCTGGTCGATCCGACGCATCCGACCCAGTTCGAAGGCGATGGGGCGCTCGACCGGCGCCCGGGCGGGGGCGCCGCGATGGTGGTGATGGGCATGGTGGGGCCGGCCGGCGCGGAGTTCGCTGCGCTGGCACAGACCGGACAACAGGTCCTCGACGCGCCGGCGTTGCGGAAGAACATACCGACGGTGATTCTTGTGGCGCCCGATCGGTCAGGCACGCCGATCGCTGGCTTCGATAATGCCAAGCGCGCGAACTTCGCGAAGCTCTACCCGGCCGCGACCCTGCGAGAGGTCGAGGGCGGGCATCATCTGGCGTTGGAACGGCCCGAGGTGGTGATCGAGGCGATCCGTCAGGTTCTGCGCTGACCGGCCACTGGGCACCCGCGGGCGCACTTGTCCACTGCGGGTAGGCAGGTCGGAGGATGCTGGTTACCTCGGGGTACGATGGTGCACCGCTGGGTAGGCAGGTCGGAGAATGCTGGTTACCTCGGGGTACGATGGTGCACCGCTGGGTGGGCAGGTCGGAGAATGCTGGTTACCTCGGTGTGCGTTCTTGCGCTGCCGGGGTTCCAGCGCCATGTGTGGCCGGTTCAGCCAAAGAGGACTGCCCGTGCCGCGCACCGTGAAGATCGATCTGTTCACCGATACCGTCTGCCCGTGGTGCCTCGTCGGCTCGGCGCGGCTCGATCAGGCGATTGCCGCATTGCCCGACGATGTGGTGGTCGAGGTGGAGAACCATCCATTCTATCTCGACCCGAACACGCCGGAAGAGGGCGTGGTGGTGGCCGATATGCTGCGCGAAAAATACGGCCGCGACCCAAAGGAGATGTGGGCCCGGGTCGAAGGCGAGGCCAGGAAGTCGGGGATCGAGCTTGATCTCAGCCAGCAGCCGCGCTCGTTCCCCACCCGCAAGGGGCACACGCTGGTGCGGCTGGCGAAGGCCAAGGGCACCCAGCACGAACTGGCCAATGCCATCGCCTGGGCCTATTTCATGGATCATCAGCTGATCAATGACGACGAAGTGCTGGCCGGCATCGCCGCCGAGCACGGCTTCACTCATGCTGAGGCGCTCGCCGCGGTACGCGACCAGCGCGAACTGGCGATCACCCACGAGCAGGCGATCGCCGCAGCGCAGCAGGGCATCCAGGGCGTGCCGTTCTTTGTGTTCGATAACAAGTTCGCCGTCTCCGGCTGCCAGCCGGACGAAGTGTTCGCGCGCGCCTTCGAGTTCGCGCTCGATCCTGAGAAGCTCAAGACCGCGCAGGGCTGACAGCGCTTCGTTGCCGTGGCATGCCGGGTCCCGAACGGAGGACGTGGCATGAAGCGGCTCAAACGGATCGCGCTTACGGTCGGCATCGTCGCGGTGCTGGCCTATGGCCTGGCACTGGGCGGCATGTATTTCTTCCAGCGCGATTTCCAGTACGACCGGGGCGGCAGGCTGTTCGCGCTGAGCGAGACAAAGCTCACTGCGGCGGAGCAGGTGAGCATTCCGAGCGCCGGTGGCTCCTCGGTCACCGGCTGGTACCAGGCGCCGGCTGTCGGCAAGCCGCTGATCGTCTACTTCCGTGGTAACGCCCAGAGCTTTTCGCGCGAGCATGAGCGCTACGAGGCGTGCGCCGCCGACGGCTACGGCTTCCTCGCTTTCGATTATCGTGGTTTTCCGGGCTCGCCGGGCGAGGTCACCGAGGCGAACATCCTCGCAGATGGCCTCGCTGCCTTCGACTGGGCGGCCGCCAAGGGCTTTCCGATTGTGCTGTGGGGCCGCTCGCTGGGCTCGGGGCCTGCCACCTACGTGGCGAGCCTCCGCGATGCCGATGCGCTATTGCTCGAGACACCGTTCGACTCGGCGGTTGCGGTGGCTGCCGACCGCTACTGGTTCCTGCCGGTGGGGCTGCTGATGGCCGATCAGTTTCCGGTGGACCAATGGATCAAGGACGTGAGCGAGCCAGTGTACGTGGCGCACGGCACCGCCGACCGCACCATCGGGGTCAGCCATGGTGAGCGGGTTTACGCGCTGGCGCCGAACCAGGACGAGCTCTGGATCGAGCCGGGGGCCGGGCACTCCGAGATGTGGGAGCGCGGGCTGTGGGAGCGGGCGAAGCGGTTCTTTGCTCGGGCGGTCCAATAGACGCACGGTCGGCAAGCGCCAGCCTCGAAAGCAAAACGCCGGCCCCGGGGGACCGGCGTTTCGAAACTGCAGCGCCGAGGGCTCGATCAGTAGAGGGTCAGGCCCGAGAAGGCGACCGAGTAGTTGAGGCCGGTCTGGCCCTGGATCGACCACGGCTGCAGGGCGAAGCCGCGCTTCGAGCCGCCGACCAGCCAGTTGCCGCCGAGGCCAACGCCGAGCGTGGCCTCTGCCGAACCACCGACATAGGTGCCGGCCAGTGAGCCCTTGCCGTACTTGGTGTTGGAGGCCGAGAACACCAGCCAGACGATCTCGGTGCGGCCGGTAACGCCGATGTCGATGCCGAGCTTCTTGATGTTGCCCTGGTAGCGCTCGGTCTTGTAGCCGTCGCGCTTGAAGCGGCAGGTCATGTCCTTGGACGAGCCGATGATGAAACCGACGCCGGCTTCAACGGAGCAGGAGAGCACGCCCACCTTCACCTGGGTAGCGGCCTGGGCGGCGCCGGCGGTCATGAGCATGACGGCAGCGGCGGCCGCGGCGATGAACTTCTTCATGTTGGAGTCCCCAATGTTTGACGCGTTTTGTAGTCGACCCAAGTGTGGATCGGGAGTCTATCCGTTGCCGCCAACGGCACAAGGCCTCATCGGGTTGCGCAGAAACTGCACAAATATGAGCGAATTCTGGCGGTACGTAACAAAAACGCCGCCCTTGTGAGGCGGCGTTCCTGAACCAAATCTGAACGCCTCTTACGGGCGTGCCGGACGCGCTGCCGCGGCAGGGGCGGGCAGGCCGCCTTCACGCTGGG
>Ga0209902_100629_pt1 | contig 32083 bp, 16 predicted proteins | sample FECB27metaG_FD_188304 | JGI IMG/M metagenome (GOLD analysis project Ga0209902, IMG submission 188304) | Cyanobacterial communities from the Joint Genome Institute, California, USA - FECB-27 (SPAdes) (version 2) | ecosystem: Environmental > Aquatic > Thermal springs > Hot (42-90C) > Microbial mats...
CGTCCAACTCAATCGCTTGCATTACTTTTTGCCGGAAGTCATTACTGTAAGGTTGAGCCATTGAAATTGGGTAGAAGTGATCGCAATTATTATAGTCCACGTCCTAATTAGACTGGCTATAGCTATACCTCCACCCAGACATTCAATTCCGGATCGGCAGCTGGCGTCAGCCCAACAACTAGAACCACCTGCTGGCGAACACTTTGGTTTCCCAACTCAATCAGCTTGGCTCGCCTAACACCAACTACTGAGTTGTCCGGTTCATTAGCTCTCAACTCTTGAGCGCTTCTAAAACTAAAACCCAGAACAAGACGTTCTGGGTTTAAAAATGCTTCCACCGTCTGCCAACACGCCTCAAACCTACATTCCGCAGGTTTTTCAGGTAAGTAAATAATATTTTCTGCAAGGAGCACCGAGAAACTGAAGAATCCAACATCGTTCATCCGTAAGATTGGCAATTTGTTTAACGTTGGCGATCGTTACTAGATGAATCGACATAAAACACTGAAACACCCAACGCATAGTGGGAGTGGAAGTAGGCTTACCCACCTGATTGTGGATGGTCTGTTTAGCCGAATCCAGAGCTTGACGCAGTGCCTTTTGTCCCAGAGAATAAACGCGGAGGCACAAACCCATGACCCTTGAGGTGAAAAAAAGAGGGTCTTTGAGGAACCGAAAACCTCGCTCGGTGGATTGCTGAGCCTTGTACTCCCGCAGCAAGTTATCGTTGCTCAACTGTTCGACATCACTTAGTTCATCGGCATCGAGAACATTTGTCGCCAAGATAAACCTTCCGGCTTTTTGGACTTCAACTTCTACAGCAGTTTCCTTGGGCGTTAATGTTGCACAAATCCGGTAGTAAGAAGTCGCGCCAGCATCCTTTCGGGGTCTGCCACGTCCTTTGTGCTGTTTGTTTTCAAGTACTTGGATATCAACAAGCTGATGTAACGGCAGCTTACGTTCAAAGCGTTGAACTGCTAGTAGTGCATCCTTTTCACAAGCAAACTGTTGTTGATACAACTGCCTCAGTTCAGATTGAGCTTTCGATAACTGTTTGGCTAAACGTTTTTCTAACTGTTTGAGGTCAGCCTCTTTCCGTGCTTGACTCTCAACGACTACCCAACGTTGTTGTACATCACCATAATTACTACAGCACGACGCAATACGGTATCCTGGTAATGAACTTTCCACAAACCCCTCTTGGTGGACGTTATCTAACAGGTGTTTAGCAGCAGCAAGGGTCGCAGGCACTCTTGACACCCAACGTAGTTGTTGCAGTTGTTTCAGGTTCTCTTCTGTGTAAAGTGCCGCGTCCGCTACAAACAAAGCGTCGATTTGCCACTGCTGTTTAAAGTTGGCGATTATGGTGGCAAACATTGCAGAGTCTGACTCTTTACCGTCTGCGAGTCTCAGATATAATGGGATATCTCCATCTCCACTGCAGATCAGGTCGAGTATAAATTGTTTTAAGTCGGGGCGGTGGTCTCTCGAATAGCCATATGTGATGTTGATTGCTCCAGGTTCTGTTTCCTCGGATGAAGCTTTGTTTATATACTCGCCATCGACGTGAAACGAACTTGAATCGAGGTGCAGGGTGTGCATTTTTACCCCGAATTGACGAGCCGCAGATAATGCTACCGTCACAAATATTTCGGTGAGTCCTGCCTGGTATAATTTGTCTAATACTCGACCCAGACGGTCATCGTTTAAGTGTTCTGAGCGTATTCCTTCTCCAAGTAAATGCTCTGTGGCTTTGCCCACAAAAAACTTTTCAAATAGGTATAATGGCGCACTCACAAACCTAAGTCCATTCAAAACCATTGCTTTTACAACTTGACCTGCACTGATTATTTCTTGAGAGTGAGTTCCCAACAGCCGATTGATTTGTTCTACTAAGTTTATCTCATCACATATGCCAGCGACTATGCCGCAGTGGTCAATATCTTGTACCCTAATATCTAGTGGTGATGCTGTCATGCTTCTAAAATACAGCATTTAAATCATTTTCAAAAATATAGTATTTACGATGGCACCTGCGGAATGTGGGTTAGAAGACTCGCTTAATTGATTCGTTTAATACTTTTCAAACATCCTCTAAGCTCGACTTTATCCAATGAAGCAGCGTAAACCTTGTTATTTGGCATTCATTTATAGCTTTGTGGCAAAAACTTTTTCCTACATCACTAATTTTGCCGATATTGGAAAAGTCAAAGTCTAGGTTCCATAAGGGTTTTAGCGTATGCAAACGCGTTGCTGGAAAATGGATAAAGTCGAGCTAAGACCTGAATTCTTACTCAGATGTTATCTGCCCTGCCCCTACTTTATGCCAGTTGCGTAAGTCCTGTACTCGTTCAAATTTGAACTGTTCCGGTATACAATCTGTTTGATTCGGGGTCATGCTTAAAACTGCTGGAATTTTTATGCTACATATATTCTGGCAGTTTTTGAACCCTCATTTCTTTGGTTTGGTGAAAAATGCGGGTTAAGTGCTATACTAATCCTATTTGTTCTACTGATGTCTTTTGATGTCTTTAAACACTGCTTAGTTATAGCATGCTGTTAAGTGCTATGCTAAACTTATTTGTTAGACTAAGGTATTTAAAAATTACTTGGAGGATATAGTGAAAATAATAGTAGAGTTGTAAGCATTTACGACATTAAGTTACGACATTAAGTGGAAACGTATAGGGCAATTTAGCTACTCTAAAGTTGCTCTACTAAAATGTTAATCTCGACTATTAGTTTCATGTTAAGAGATAGGAAAAAGCCGAACTATTCCCCACTCCTTATATTGCCAGTAGTAATAATCACTCAAGAGAATGTTCGGCTTTTCCCCGGCAGTCCTCCTCACACTGATTTGATACTTCAAATCAGTGTGAGGAGGACTGCTGCCGACAAGGTTAAAAGTCTAAGGTTTGCGCACTCAAGTGAAGTTTTGAGATGAATCAAAATTCCCAACCAGATAAAGAGTATTTTTCTTCCAGCCTAGAGGGAGTTGAAGTACAAAAGCAAGCAAGCACCCAAACCGAAGAGAAAGAGCAACACAAGAGTCAAGCGATCGCTGTTATAGGTATTGGTTGTCGCTTTCCAGGAGCTAATGACTACGAGGAATTTTGGCTCAACCTGGAACAAGGAGTCAATAGCATCAGCGAAATTCCTCCCCAGAGGTGGGATGTCCAGAAGTATTATTCTCCCAATCCTCAAGAGCGAAATAAAAGTATTAGTAAATGGTCTGGACTGATTGAGGCTTCAGACGAGTTTGATGCCCAATTTTTTGGCATCTCCCCTCGTGAAGCTAAAATGCTCGATCCCCAACAGAGGTTGATGCTGGAATTGAGTTGGTCTTGTTTGGAAGACGCTGGGTACTCACCATCTCAACTGTCAGGAAGTCCCGTTGGGGTTTTTATTGGAGCTTGTAATTACGATTCAATCCTTTTTTTCAACCAGGATCAAGAAAACATAGAGGGACATATTGGAACAGGAACTTGGACTTGCATGATTCCTAACCGAATTTCTTACTTTTTTGATTTTCGCGGTCCGAGTGTTCCTGTAGACACAGCTTGCTCCAGTTCACTAGTAGCGCTTCATCTAGCCATAAATGCTCTCAAAGAAAAGGAATGTGAAATAGCACTGGTAGGTGGAATTAGTGTTTTGAATTCACCGACAATGTACATCCAAATGAGTCAATTAGGGATGTTGTCCCCAACAGGACAGTGCCAAAGTTTTGACAGTAATGCAGATGGGTATGTTAGGGGGGAAGGAGCAGGGATAATTTTATTAAAACCTCTGGCAAAAGCTATTGACGATAAAGATCATATTTATGGTGTGATTAAAGGAATTGCTGTCAATCATGGTGGAAAATCACGAACTTTGACTTCTCCCAGTGTTTATGCCCAAGCCCAAGTGGTGCGCGCTGCGTATACCAAAGCCAATGTCGCCCCTAATACAGTTTCCTATATTGAAGCTCATGGCACTGGTACTCCCTTGGGTGACCCAATTGAAATTAATGCCCTGAAACGAGGGTTCAGACAACTATATCAAGAGTATAAACTGCCAAGATCTGCAAAACACTATTGTGGTATAGGGACAGTTAAAACTAATATTGGACATTTGGAAGGAGCAGCAGGAATTGCTGGGGTAATTAAAGTCCTCTTAGCCATGAAGCAGAAAAAATTGCCCAAGATTCTAAATTTTCAGCAATTAAATCCACGTATTGAGTTAGAGAATAGCCCCTTTTATATAGTCTCCCAAACCCAAGAATGGCAGCAGTTAAAAACGTCAGATGGGGAAGTGGTACCTCGGCGAGCTGGTGTAAGCTCTTTCGGGGTTGGGGGTGTTAATGCTCATGTGGTTCTTGAAGAGGCACTAGAGCCAAAAACTCAGAGGGTAGAGGTTGAGCGTCCCTTACACATGTTGACTCTTTCGGCAAAGAATGAGAAAGCTTTAGGGGAACTGGTCAAAAAATATCAAGGATATTTGCAGTCACATCAAGAAGCATCGACAGCAAATATTTGCTTCACAGCCAATACGGGGCGTGCCCATTTTGAACAAAGATTAGCGGTAGTAGCTGAATCTAACGTTGAATTACAGAAACAACTAGAAGCTTTCCTCAAGGTTAATCAGACAAATGGACTGGTGAGAGGACAAGCAAGAGGCGAAAGTCCAAAAGTAGCTTTTATCTTTACGGGTGAGGGTTCCCAGTATGTCAATATGGGTTGGCAACTATACCAAACTCAACCCACTTTTCGTGAAACTTTGGAGGAATGCGACCAAATTCTGCGACCATTACTGGAGAAACCCTTGTTGTCAGTGCTTTATCCACAGTCAATAGCACTTGCAGACAATTCCTCACTTCTAGATCGAAGCACCTACAATCAATTGGCTCTGTTGGTAATAGAATATGCCTTGGCTCAGTTGTGGCAATCTTGGGGCATCAAACCAGATGTGGTCATGGGTCATAGTGTTGGAGAATATGTGGCAGCAATCGTAGCAGGAGTATTCAGCCTAGAAGATGGTCTGAAACTGATTGCCACTAGGGGAAGGCTAAGGTCATCTATGCCAGGGGAGTTTGAAGCCGTAGCCAAAGAAGTCACCTACAGTCAGCCTCAGATACCCATAATCTCTCATCTTACTGGACAAAAGGCAACACCAGAAATCGCCACCCCTGAATATTGGATACACCATGTGGGGCAACTTGGAGATATTGCTCAGAGTATACAAACCATGTATCAGTCAGGATATAAACTGTTTTTGGAAATTGGACCAAAGCCAATATTCTTAGAAATGGGTCGTCAATCTCTGGAGGATGTGGGATTATGGTTGCCTTCATTAAACCCTCCTCAAGAAGATTGGCAACAGATGCTCTCCACTTTAGGACAGTTGTATGTGAAAGGGGTGAAGGTGGATTGGTCGGGGTTTGACCAAAATTATCCCCGTCAGAAGGTGCCACTGCCTACTTATCCATTTCAAAGACAACGGTATTGGCTTGAAGCTTCTAAAAATGAACATCAAAAAGATATCCTAAAAAATAACCTAAATCCAATAGCTGAACTACTGAGTCAAATTGACACAGAAAAGTTAGTACAAGAGGTGAATTTATCTGAACAACTGACTGAGCAAGAGCAAAAATTGCTACCTAAACTCTTGAAAATTTTAACGAGTCGATTTCAAAAATCTGGTCAATCTTCAGAACAAGACTCAGGAATTTTACAACAACTTGAGAAAACTCCAGAAACAGAACGTCAGCAGCTAATGATACATTACCTGCAAGGTGTGGTAGGTCAATTGTTAGGATTTTATGAGTCCCAAAGCCCAGATTCACAGTTAGGATTCTTTGATATGGGTATGAACTATTTGATCATGCTGGAATTCAGGGATCTGTTAGAGACAAGTTTCGGTTGTTCTATTTCAGTCACAACATTATCTGAGTATTATAATATTCAAGAGCTTGCTAAGTATTTAATAACAAAGATTTTTGTAGGAGAATTAGAGGAAAAAGGTGAGAGTGATAACTATGATAATCAACCAACTATTGTTGATAGTGAACTTAAACCACTATGTGAGGATGCGATCGCCAATGCCATTAAAGAGGAACTAATCGCAACTGCTCTTCAAGACGAACTTAAAGAAATTCAACTTCTACTTAACCAGGAAATATAGAATGACCAATATTTCACAGACAGAACAACAGGTAGTTTCCTCTGAACAAGTGCTTCAAACTATTAAAGAAATGCGAAATAGACTTGAAGCAGTCAATAGAGAAAAAACTGAACCAATCGCTATTATTGGTCTGGGTTGTCGATTTCCAGGTAATGCAAATGACCCTTCCTCCTTCTGGCGTTTATTACATGAAGGTATTGATGCTGTAACAGAAGTACCACCTGGTCGATGGGATGTTGATGCCTACTACGATCCAAAGCCTGAAACTCCTGGGAAAAGCTACACTAAACAAGGTGGCTTCATCCAACAAGTAGACCAGTTCGACCCCTTATTTTTTGGTATTTCCCCTAGAGAAGCCGCGAGTTTAGACCCCCAACAAAGACTGCTTTTAGAAGTGACTTGGGAAGCCCTAGAAAACGCAGGACAAAGACCAACAAAACTCAGGCAGAGTCAAACAGGTGTATATGTGGGTATTTGCACAGACGACTATGCCCAACGGTTCATGAATCTGGAGAACCTCTCTTCAATGGATGTCCATTCTGGTACGGGGAACGCCCGCAGTATGGCTGTAGGTCGTATTTCTCACTTCCTTGGCTTACAAGGACCAAATATTCAGTTAGATACTGCCTGTTCGTCCTCTTTAGTAACCGTACATCTAGCTTGCCAAAGTTTGCGTTCAAAAGAATGTAATCTAGCCCTCGCAGGTGGAGTCAATCTGATTCTATGGCCATTAAGCACTATCGGTCGGTGTAGCTTGAAAGCATTAGCTCCAGATGGTCGTTGCAAAACTTTTGATGCCTCGGCAGATGGTTACGGTCAGGGAGAAGGATGTGGGATGGTAGTCCTAAAGCGTCTTTCAGATGCTTTAGCAGATGGAGATTCAATTTTAGCGGTGATTCGAGGTTCGGCTATCAACCACGACGGACCTAGTAGCGGTCTGACAGTTCCCAACAAGATGGCTCAGAAAGAAGTGATTCAGCAAGCACTACAAAATGCAAGAGTGGAGCCGAATCAGGTGAGCTATGTGGAAGCTCACGGAACAGGAACATCTCTAGGAGACCCTATTGAGCTAGAGTCTTTAGCAGCAGTTTATGGTAAAAACCGTCCTCACAATCAACCCTTGGTAGTTGGTTCAGTAAAAACCAATTTCGGGCATTTGGAAGCAGCAGCAGGAATCTCAGCTTTGATTAAGGTGGTTTTATCGCTTCAGAATCAAGAAATACCCCCCCATTTGCATCTTGAAAAACCCAATCCCCATATCCCTTGGCATCAACTTCCTCTAGTAGTTCCCACTTCAGCAATCCCCTGGCATCAAGGCAATCAGCCCAGGATAGCAGGTATCAGTGCCTTCGGAATTAGTGGTACAAACGTACATATGATTCTGGAAGAAGCGCCAGAACAAGTCAAAAATGAAAATTCTTTAGAGCGTACATCACACATATTAGCGCTTTCAGCGAAAACTCAAAAAGCTCTTGAAGAACTCGTTAATAGTTATTCCAATCATCTAAAAAATTATCCAGAATTAGAACTAGAAGACATTTGTAACACCGCAAATACAGGGCGCTCTCATTTTAATCATCGACTAGCATTGATTACCTCTGATAAAGCTGAACTCGCTACAAAACTCAACAACCTGATAACAGGTAAAGAGGTGACAGGGCTATTTTTTGGTCAAATCCCCAACACCACGAGTTCACCCAAAGTAGCTTTTCTATTTACAGGTCAGGGTTCTCAGTATGTAAACATGGGTTTGCAGTTGTACCAGACTCAACCCACCTTTCGGAAAACCTTGGACGAATGCAACGAAATTTTGCGTCCCTATCTAGACAAGCCCTTGTTAGAAGTGCTTTATCCACAGTCAACAGCAGGAGGAGAAAATCCCTCACTTCTAGATCAAACCGCCTACACTCAAAGCGCCCTATTTGCAATAGAATACGCCTTAGCTCAGTTGTGGCAATCCTGGGGGATCGCACCAGATGTAGTCATGGGTCATAGTGTAGGTGAATATGTGGCAGCAGCTGTAGCAGGAGTCTTCAGCCTAGAAGAAGGACTGAAACTGATTGCGACCAGGGGAAGGTTAATGCAGCAGTTGCCTAGTGGCGGAGAGATGGTGTCAGTGTTAGCATCAGAGGCGCAGGTGCGATCGGCGATCGCATCGTATGCAGACAAGGTAGCAATCGCAGCCATCAACGGTCCCGACAGCATTGTGATTTCCGGTATTGGTGAAGCCATCCAAGCAATTTGTACCAGTTTGGCAGAGATGGGAATCAAGACCAAACCCCTACAAGTGTCCCATGCCTTCCACTCCCCTCTCATGAAACCGATGCTAGCGGAGTTTAAAGCTGTCGCCGAAGAAGTTACCTACAATCAGCCTCGGATACCTCTAATTTCTAATGTCACAGGACAACAGGCAACAGAAGAAATAGGTACCCCTGAATATTGGGTGAATCATGTCCTACAACCCGTGCATTTTGCTCAGAGTATGCAAAGCCTGCATCAGAAAGGATATAAGCTGTTCTTGGAAATTGGACCGAAGCCAATACTTCTGGGCATGGGTCGTCAATGTTTGCCAGAAGAAGTGGGCATCTGGTTGCCTTCATTACGTCCGCCTCAACAAGATTGGCAACAGATACTCTCAAGTTTAGGGCAGTTATACACACAAGGAGTAGCAGTAGACTGGTCAGGATTTGATCGTGATTATCTCCGTCGTAAAGTAGCACTGCCAACCTATCCGTTTCAAAGGCAACGCTATTGGCAGGAAGTGGAAGAAAACAAGGATAAAACTGTCTCAACACCAATTGTCCAATTGCTTAACCAGGGTGCAACCGAAGGGTTAGCTCAGGAATTAGAACTAGCAGGGGAACTGACTGCACAAGAGCGACAATTACTGCCAAAGTTACTCGGACTTCTGGTTAAACGGCAGCAAAATTATTTGGAATTCAAAGGGGGTATAGTTCACGAATATTACAATGCCGTAGCAATTTTGGGTCAAGAACAAGCTGGCAATCAGGCAGATGCAAGATCGGAATCAGCATTCTTAACTTTTGGCTTATTTCCTGAAAAAGTTCCCGGTTTTTCTTGGATTAAGTGTCTCACCGAGCCGAATCAAGAACAATCTCGTCAGATGATTGTTGAGTCTCAAAAAGACTTGAGAAAATTATTGTTTGCTCAAGTAGATTTCTCATCTTGTCAAAAAGTTTTAGACTTTGGCTGCGGATATGCTTCAGATTTAATTCAGCTAGCTCAAAAGTATGAGCATCTGCAATTGAATGGATACACAATTTCCAGTGAACAAGCAAAACTAGGTAGCACAAAAGTTGATGAAAAGCAACTACAAGGGCGGGTAAAAATCTTTAATCGAGATAGTGCCAAAGATGAGTTTCCCGACCACTACGATTTGGTATTCGGGTTTGAGGTAGCCCACCACATTCTGGATAAAAAGTCATTATTTACTAATATTGGCAATCATTTGAACCAACAGGGATATTTGGTGTTGGCAGATTTCATCTCTAACAGCGAATTTACCATTGATCATCAGGAAACATCTTCCTACTTTATTACTAAATCGGAGTGGGTAGAGTTACTATCTCAACATCAACTCCAGTTAGTCGCAGCCATTGATGTAAGTCCAGAAATATCTAACTTTTTGTACGACGCAGATTTTGAGCAACGTTTGGAACAGTTGTATCAAAAAAATCGCGACGAAAACGTCAAAGCTGGGTTCAAATCCTACTATCAATTAGGGAAAGTTCTCAGCAAGGGAATAGCCAGCTATGTATTGCTAACAGCGCAAAAGCAACAGCAGTTATCTAAAGAGAAAATAGCTGAGTGGAATCAACAAATGCTAGCTCAACTGTCATCTTACTCTGAGGTGACACCACAGCGCTGGCTCTATGAACTAGAATGGCAACCCCAGAAACTATCAACTTCACCACAACAGACAACAGGTAACTGGTTGCTGTTTGCAGAACCTGGTGCAGTAGTAGAAGGATTACTAAAAAAATTGGGAGCTGGATGTATTTTAGTATCTCCTGGTTTAAGTTATCAGCAGATAGACAAAAAACACTACCAACTCAACCCTACTGCTCCAGAAGAATTTAAACGTCTGTTAGATGAAATCACTTCTCAAAACTCACAACTCCAGGGAATTGTTCATCTGTGGATGCCAACAACTAACAGTCAGTTAGAAACGGCCGTAGAATATGGTTGTGCCAGTCTGCTGCATCTGGTGCAAGCCTTGGTAGAGACCCAACAGCAACAGGTACCGCCTCTGTGGGTAGTCACCCAAGGTGCTATGAGTGTGGGTACTGATGAGGCAGTAGTGCAAGTGCAACAAACACCAGTCTGGGGATTAGGTCGGGTAGTAGCTCTTGAACATCCAGAACTGCAATGTCGGTTACTCGACTTGGAACCGAACATCAAAGAAGAAGAACTGGTGCAACTGCTACATCAAGAACTGATCTCAAAAGACGACGAAAACCAGATTGCTTACCGTCAGGGAGAACGTCGGGTAGCGCGACTGGTGCGCCAACAACAGCAGACAACCACACAACAGCAGCAAGAAATTACCATTACCCCTGAAGGCAGTTACCTCATTACTGGTGGACTGGGAGCTTTAGGACTACAGATGGCTAAGTGGCTAGCAGATAAGGGCGCTAAACATTTGGTATTGACTGGGCGTCGCAAACCCTCAGAGACAGCACAACAAACCATCACCCAACTAGAAAAAGCTGGAGTAGAAGTCTCAGTACTATTGGGAGATGTCTCGGTCAAATCAGATACAGCCAGAATTTTGGAAAAGGTCAAAGCATCTCTACCGCCATTGCGAGGTGTGATTCATGCAGCAGGAGTCTTGGATGATGGGGTTCTACAGCAGATGAACTGGGAACGGTTTACAAAAGTGATGGCTCCGAAAGTTCAAGGAGCATGGCATCTGCACCAACTCACTCAAGAGTTGCCGTTGGACTTCTTTGTCTGTTTCTCCTCAGCAGCATCTCTGTTGGGTTCATCTGGTCAAGGTAATTATGCAGCGGCTAACGCTTTTCTAGATGGCTTGGCTCATTATCGTCGGGCACTAGGTTTACCAGGATTGAGCGTGAACTGGGGAGCTTGGGGAGAAGGAGGCATGGCAGCCCGTTTGGCAGATCAGTTCCAAAGCCGGATTCGCTCTCTGGGTATGAGTAGCATTCCTCCGGAGCAAGGTTTGCAAATTTTGGATCGGTTGTTGGGTCAATCAGCGACCTTAGTAGGAGTAATTCCTGTAAACTGGTCTCAGTTTGTAAAACAATTGCCAGCAGGGATGAAGATGCCTGTATTGGAAGCATTTATTGATTCCCAGTCTGTAGCAAAAGAAACTCAGAGCAACGAGTTTTTGGTACAATTAAAGGCAGCGAAGGCTAGCGCTCGCCCCCAACTCATGACGAATTATCTTCAAGGTGTCGTGGGTAAGTTACTAGGATTCCCTGACTCTCAAATGCTAGATCCACAGCTAGGATTTTTTCAAATGGGAATGGATTCTTTGCTGGCTTTAGAGTTAAGGAATTTGCTACAGACCAGTTTGGGTTGTGCGCTTTCTTCGACAGTTTTGTTTGAATACTCCAATATTGAGTCTCTAGCTGAGTATTTAACCACAGATGTTTTGGCACAAAAGCTAGAAACGACGGTTGAAATTTCAGACAATGGTCAGCAACAACCGCCAGCAGTTGTTTCTGGTGAGAAACAAGCAACCTCCCAAGAGCCAGCGACAGACGCCATCGCAGAAAAATTAAAACAGATACAAAACTTACTCAACCAGTAAGAAGGTTTTGGGGTGTAGGGTGTGAGGTGGGTACTGGGGGCTGGGTACTGAGTAATAACTTTATCTCAAATCCTCCCTTTACGATCCATCTACAGTTACAATCTGGCATTAATAATGTTTCTTGATTTTTTGTAAAAGGTATGATATGGAACAACCTCTTTCATCCCAGCAGTTGCTTGAGCTTTTAGAAGAAGTTCATAATAAACTGGAGGCAGTTGATCGGGAAAAAACGGAACCAATCGCTATTATTGGGATGAGTTGCCGATTTCCTGGTAATGCTAACGACCCAGCTTCATTCTGGCATTTATTGCATGAGGGTGTAGATGCTGTTACCGAAATACCACCAGATCGCTGGGACATTGGTGCCTTCTACGACCCAGATCCTGAAGCTGCTTTAAAGGTATACACCCGCAACGGTAGCTTTATCGAGCAAGTTGACCAGTTCGATCCTCAGTTTTTTGGCATTTCGCCTCGGGAAGCAGGGAGTTTAGACCCCCAGCAAAAACTCCTTTTAGAAGTAACCTGGGAAGCGCTAGAAAATGCAGGGCTTGCACCGACTCAGCTCAGAAACAGCCAAACTGGTGTGTATGTGGGCATTTGCACAGATGACCATGTGTCTAACCAAATAGTCAACGCAGTTACTAAATTTATTATCCCATCAAGCAAAAATCAAGAGACCTCTGTCGATGGCTACACTGGCATAGGTGCCGCCCGCAGCGTAGCAGTGGGTCGTATTTCCCATCTGCTCGGTTTGCAAGGACCGAATATTCAATTAGATACTGCTTGTTCCTCCTCGTTAGTAGCCGTGCATCTCGCTTGTCAGAGCTTGCGTTTAAAAGAATGCAATCTTGCCCTCGTAGGCGGAGTCAATTTAATTCTGTCACCTGCAAACACTCTAGCTCGTTGCAAGATGAAGGCTCTGGCTCCTGATGGTCGCTGCAAAACTTTCGCTGCTTCGGCAGATGGTTATGGTCAGGGAGAAGGATGTGGGATGGTGGTTCTGAAGCGCCTCTCGGATGCCATAGCCGATGGTGATTCAATTTTAGCGCTGATTCGAGGCTCGGCTACCAACCATGATGGACCGAGTGGTGGGCTGACTGTTCCCAACAAGAAAGCTCAGAAGGAAGTCATTGAGCAAGCACTGCAAAACGCCAAAGTTGAGCCGCATCAGGTGAGCTATGTAGAAGCTCACGGTACGGGCACTACTCTTGGCGACCCCATTGAGCTAGAATCCTTAGCAGCAGTGTACGGCAAAAACCGTCCTCAGAATCGGCCCTTGGTAGTTGGTTCAGTGAAAACCAATTTCGGACACCTGGAGGCAGCAGCGGGCGTTTCATCTTTAATGAAAGTCGTGCTGGCGCTTCATCATCAAGAGATACCACCTCATTTGCACTTTACTGAGCCGAATCCTTACATACCTTGGAATGAAATTCCTGTGGTCGTTCCTACTACAGGAATGCCTTGGCTTCGGGTAGAACAGCCCCTCATAGCAGGAGTTAGTTCCTTTGGTATGAGTGGTAGCAACGTTCATGTCATTTTGCAAGAAGCTCCAGAACAAGTTAAAAGTGAAAATTCTTTAGAACGTCCTGTACATTTACTAACGCTGTCGGCAAAAACTCAAAAGGCTCTCGACGATTTAGTCAGTCGTTATCATAATCATCTAGAAATTTATCCCCAACAAAAACTGGAAGATATCTGTTACACCGCTAATACTGGACGCGCTCATTTTCAGTATCGTCTAGCTGTGCTGGCTGCTTCGGGAACCGAACTGAGGGAAAAATTGAGACGGTTACAAGATCCCCGACTTCTTCAAGAAGTCGGGGATCTGGCTAACGCTGGTCAACTTCTCAACACCAGCATTCAACCAAAAATTGCTTTTCTGTTCACAGGTCAAGGTTCTCAGTATGTACGAATGGGATGGAAACTATACCAGAATCAACCCACGTTTCGTCAAGCTTTAGACCAATGCGATCGCATTCTGAAATCTGACCTAAAAATCCCTCTACTAGAGGTGCTGTATCCCCATACAGAAGTGGGAGAGCAATCTCATCTCCTAAATGAAACGGCATACACTCAACCGACTCTGTTTGCTCTTGAATATGCCTTAGTGCAGTTATGGAAATCCTGGGGAATAGAGCCAGATGTCGTAATGGGTCACAGTGTAGGAGAATATGTAGCAGCAACTGTAGCAGGAGTTTTCAGTCTTGAAGATGGTCTCAAACTAATTGCCGCCAGGGGACGGTTAATGCAACAGTTACCCGAAGGTGGTGAAATGGTATCGGTATTGGCATCAGAGTCTCAGGTAAGAGAAGCGATCGCGCCTTATACTTCACAAGTAGCAATTGCTGCTTTTAACGGTCCTGAGAGTATAGTCATTTCCGGAGCAAGTCAAGCTATTGGTGCAATTTGTAGCAACTTAGAATCCCAAAAAATCAAAATCAAATCCTTACAAGTATCCCATGCTTTCCACTCACCACTGATGGAACCGATGCTAAGGGAATTTGAAGCAGTCGCTCAACAAGTCACCTACAATAGACCTGAAATTCCGCTAATATCTAATGTGACTGGCAAACAAGCTGATGGAAGCATTGCTACATACCAATACTGGGTGCATCATATCAGACAACCTGTAAGGTTTGCTCAGAGTATCGAGACCTTACATCAGCAAGGGTATACAGTCTTCCTAGAAATCGGACCTAAGCCCATATTGTTGGGAATGGGTCGTCAATGTCTACCGGAAAATAAAGGAGTGTGGTTGCCTTCAATGCGTCCACCCCAACCCGAGTGGCAACAAATGCTCTCTAGTTTAGGGCAGTTGTATGTGCAGGGAGCCAAGGTAGACTGGTCAGGGTTTGACCGAGATTATCTCCGTCGTAAAGTAATGTTGCCAACTTATCCGTTCCAACGGCAACTTTATCCGAGAGAACCAATCCAAAATCTAGAAAAACTTAGCTCTGTGGCGCTCGAGTCGGAGAATACTCCTATCGTTAACCTACTCAGCCAAGGATATACCGAAGAGTTAGCACAACAACTAGAAAAAACTAGTAAATTCTCACCAGAACAGGTAGAATTATTACCCGATTTATTAGCAGTATTAGCTCAAAAACATCAGCAACAATTAGCAGCAGCCACTATCAAAGAATGGCTCTATCAAATTGAGTGGAAACCTTTAAATATTAGCCAACAAAAGCCAAATTTTCAACTCAGTCATTGGTTGATTTTTGCTGAGTCAACAGGGTTAGGACAAGCTCTGAAGACTCAATTGCAACACCAAGGACATGAATGCAGTTTAGTTTACCCTGCTGATACTTATCAAAATCCTGAAACAGGAATTTATCACATTAATCCCGCGCATCCCCAGGAATTTGAACAACTTTATCAAGCGATCGCCCAAACCAGTAAGTTACCCTTACAAAGAGTGATCCATCTGTGGAGTTTAGATGCAACTTGCGAACAGGATTTGACGGTTTCTGCCTTAGAGCAAGCACAACTCTGGGGATGTGGCAGCGTACTGCACTTGTTACAGGCTGTAGTCAAAAACCCTAAGACGAGCTTACCTCAATTATGGCTAGTCACCAGAGGATCTCAGCCTGTCTTATCAAACACAGAGCAACTAGCACTGACTCAATCATCCTTATGGGGATTAGGTCGAGTCATATCTTTTGAACATCCGCAACTCTGGGGTGGTTTGGTAGATTTAGACCCACAGGGTTCAAAAGATGAAGCGGAAATACTACTGCAACTCTTAGCAGATAACCAAAAAGAAGACCATTTAGCCTTGCGCAATCAACAGGCATACATAGCTCGTTTAGTCAAACAATCTCTCAAAGAGTTTGAAACCCTGTCATTGCGCTCTGATGCCACGTATCTAATGACTGGAGGTTTGGGAGCTTTAGGATTACATACAGCCGAGTGGATGGTGTCCAAGGGAGCTAAACATTTAGTTTTAATCAGTCGTAGCCAACCTGCTGAGCAAGCGCAGAAAACGATTGAGCGTTTAGAACAAGCAGGAGCTCGCATTCATGTCTTGTGTGCAGATATCTCTAGCGAACAAGATGTGGTGAAAATTCTAGAGCAGGTGCAGACATCCCTACCCCCGTTGCGAGGCGTGATTCATGCAGCTGGAATCTTGGATGATGGGATGATGCAGCAAATGAGTTGGGAGCGTTTTACTCAGGTGATGGCTCCTAAAGTAAAAGGTGCTTGGTATCTGCATCAATTAACTCAAAAGCGATCACTAGACTTCTTTGTCTGCTTCTCTTCAATGGCTTCGTTATTGGGTTCGCCCGGTCAAGGAAACTATGCTGCTGCGAATGCGTTCATGGATGGTTTGGCTGATTATCGTCGCCGGATGGGATTACCTGGATTAAGCATTAACTGGGGAGCATGGTCTCAAGGTGGAATGGCTACACGAGTAGCCCGTCAGTATCAGGATGGGTTGAAAACATCTGGGATAGGTTCTATTTCTCCAGAACAAGGACTGCAAGTATTAGAGCAACTTCTACTCAGCCAGTCTACATCACAGGTGGGGGTACTACCCGCAGATTGGTCGGTGTTGGCGCAACAGTGGAGTTTGAGAAATCCAAATTCGTTACTTTCAAAACTGTTACAGCAGGAGAAATTACAACAACCTGCATTAAAACAGAAGAATGACAAAGCAATTTTAGAGAAATTAAAGGCAGCACCAGAAACTGAACATCAAGAGATTTTGAGGAATTATCTCCAATATCTGGTAGCAAAGGCTTTGGGTACCAAATTATCAGAGATTCCTATTAATACCAATTTCATCGAACTTGGTATGGATTCTCTTATGACTATGGAAGTCGTCAATCAACTCAGTCGCGACTTAGACTTCATAATTTACCCTAGAGAATTTTATGAACGACCTAGAATCGACTCCCTAACTCAGTATTTGATTGCTGAACTCAGAAACAAAGACATTGCTGTTAACTCCAATCAACCGTCCCCAACAACTTTAAAAATCTTTGAGACAAAATCTATCCCCAATTCCCCTCCTTTAACTCCAAGTTCAGAACGTCTCCCTGGTATTATTTTTATTCTTTCAAGTCCTCGGTCAGGTTCAACCTTGCTGAGGGTAATGCTAGCTGGTCATCCCTCCCTATTTTCTCCACCAGAATTGCATCTTTTACCCTTTAATACTATGAGAGAACGAGAGGAACAACTCAATCTTTCTCACTTAGGTGAAGGGTTACAGAAAGCTTTCATGGAAATTCACAATTTAGACGCAGCAGCTAGTCAGGGTTTAGTTAGAGATATGGAGCAGCAGAACTTGTCTATTAAGCAGGTGTATCAGAGGCTCCAGGAAAGCATAGGCCCCCGTCTGCTGGTAGATAAATCTCCTTCCTATGCTGTAAATCGCGCTATCCTAGAACGGGGAGAAGCGATATTTGCCAACTCCAAATACATTCACCTAGTTCGCCATCCCTACCCAGTCATTGAGTCATTTGTGCGGATGCGGATGCAAAAAATGGCAGGGTTGGGTGATGAAAATCCTTACCAAGTTGCAGAGCAAGTATGGACTAAGAGTAATCAGAATATATTAGATTTTCTGATACAGATAGAACCAGAGCGTCACCATCAGATTCGCTATGAAGAACTGGTTAAGGAACCGGGTGAAACCTTATCACGACTATGCGATTTTCTGAACATTGATTTTGATTCTGCGCTTTTGCAACCTTATGATGGCGATCGCATGACTAAAGGTGTGTATCAAAGTTCATTGTCAATCAGCGATCCCAACTTTCTAAAACACGATTCTGTTGATTCTAGTTTAGGAGATAAGTGGAAAACTATTCAATTACCTCATCGGTTAGGGGAAGAAACGTGGCAGCTTGCGAACCAATTCAATTATGAATTACCTAATCCAATGGACACTCTCTCAAATATTAGTGAGAGCAAAGTTTTTGTAACTGGTTTGCAAAAAGAGCAGTCTATGGATGAAAAGTTTTTGGAGTTTAGAGGAAAACAGATTTGCCTGTGTAGTTGGGGTTCTCAAAGTAATCCTGTAGTTCTCTGTATCCATGGAATTCTGGAACAAGGATTGGCTTGGCAAGAAGTAGCACTTCCTCTGGTAGCAAAAGGTTACCGAGTCGTGGCTCCCGATTTATTTGGTCATGGGCGTTCTTCTCATTTAGAGATGCTAACCTCTTACAATGCTTTGACATTTTTGGCTCAAATAGATCGTGTGATTCAGGAATTACCAGACCAACCTCTATGTCTGGTAGGTCATTCTATGGGTGCAATGTTAGCTGCAATGATTGCTAGCGTGCGATCTCAGAAGGTAAAAGCGTTGGTGCTGGTAGAACTTCCACTACCTACTGAGGAGAAGAAGCAAGAGCCAATTAATCAACTAACGACTTTTTTAGAATATTCTACTTCTTACCCTCAACATCCTACATTCCCAAATGTGGCAACTGCTGCTAAAAGATTACGTCAAGTTACACCTGCTTTATCAGAAGAATTTTCGTATATTCTAGCCCAACGAACTACAAAACCTTGTGAGGAGGGAGTTAACTGGAGTTGGGATCCAATTCTTCGTACCCGCTCTACCCTGAATTTCAACAGCTTTAATGGAGGTCGAGCACAATATCTAGAAATGCTCAAACATATTCAAGTTCCTACCACATTGATCTACGGAGATAGCAGTCAAATGAATCGACCAGAAGATTTGCAACAACAGCAAACAGTTATGGCTCAAGCAAAACGAGTCTTTGTTTCAGGAGGGCACAATCTTCACATCGAAGCTGTTCCTGCTTTGACATCACTAATTGAACAATTGTTTGATTAAGATACGGTTTAGGGGCACTAACTAGCAACTTATGTTACTACTCAGCGTCTACGCACTCTTCCACAGTTCAGAAAAAAAGCGAGTTTATGAAGCATAAAGGTACAATTCTCTGGCTCACGGGGTTAAGTGGGGCTGGTAAAACGACGATTGCCAAAGGGGTAGCCCAACAACTGCGAACAAGGGGTTGTCGAGTAGAATTGCTCGATGGTGATGTCGTTCGCACCTCTTTATCTAAGGAGCTTGGGTTTAGTAAGGAAGACCGGGATACAAATGTACGTCGGATTGGTTTTGTCGCAAACTTGCTCAGTCGCAATGGGGTAATAGCGATCGCGGCAGTGATCAGTCCCTATAGAGAAATTCGAGAGGAACTGAGACGGACAACCACCAACTTTGTGGAAGTTTACGTTCAGGCTCCCTTGACGGTTTGTGAATCCCGTGATAGTAAGGGACTTTATGCCAAAGCTAGGGCAGGAGAAATCAAAAATTTCACAGGCATCTCTGACCCTTACGAAGAACCTCTAAACCCAGAGATTATTTGTCCTAGTTATCAATTCACAGTTGAGCAATGTGTTCACCAAGTCATTAGCTATTTAGAGTCCCAAAGCTACATTCCAGTTTGTTCCCTTAAGGACAGAGAAGAAGAAGCCGTTCAGGGGATTTAAAGTGTTACCTTTCTTTTATCAGCTTTATCAGTGTAGTGTCTCTACTGTTGACCTATAAATTTTGGAAGCACAAGGGTTTCGTCGTCTTTACTATTTGCGATCGCCCTGTGGTCGATTACTCCTGATATCAAATCCATTTGTATCATCCTTATACCATTTCTCTAAATGATGACTCCAGATACATTCCCCCTGCTCCCTGCTCTCCTGCTATTTATCTGTAGCTTTGTTTTGGGGAATTGGTATTATTCCTCCTTCCTCTCCCTCTGCGTCCGAGAGCGTCTGGAGCGGTTTTTTAATCATTCAGATGCTAGCGGATTTGATATGAATTAATGATTTCAGCGATCTTAATATTGTCAGGAATATTCTCAATAAATACAAAGGATCAAACTACCCACTTGGAAATGATTTTGCGCCACTTAATGCCTTGGGATCTGCTGACAAAAGATTTATAGTAATCCACTCTGGCTGGAAAATCTTGCTGGCAAAATCTAATTTGGGGCGCAGTCGAACTAAATAGAAGCCATCTTGTTCCACCACGGGGCTTGTGTGTTTTTCTTCCTTTATCTGATACCAAATAACTGGAAAACTAGAACGATTATATATTGTTAAATAGATATCATAATTATTCATTAATGACGAATTTGTTTGCAAGTTTAAAGAGCAAGCCTTATAAATTACTCCATATAAAAACTCATTATTTGTATCTCCCACAGGTAAATATTCTTTCCTCACCCATTCTTTTGGTAGCCATTTTTGGCAAACTAATAGAGTGAATACGTAGTTATTCAGGCATTGGTAAAAAATATTGTCTCGTTCAATTAACCTGTTGAAGTAATTGTTGACATCTTGACTGTTAATTGATTGAGTATTAATAATTATATGGCTATCTACATCGAGCGCAGGTAAATCAACCTTATCAGACCAATGATAGTATCTTATCCCTAGAGTATATTTTCCAGGATTAAGTTTTAACTGATGCCATTGTTCCTGGAGATTTGAATCATAAGAGCTTATATGTTTGATAGCTTTTGCCTGCGGGAAGGTATAGATACCGATAGTCCATGATTGAGCTGAGTCTAGACAAGATTTTACCTCTATGGCTAACGATTCTCTGACATCAAATGGTCCCGCACCAGCAGCAATTGCATGGGGGTTCCAACGGGGACCAGTAACTAGAATAGATGGTAAGATTAAAGGCTTTCTTAGCATTTCATCAGAGTATACTAGCCATCTAAAAACTGTTTTTTTGTTAATGTTTGCATTGATATTTACAAGAGTGCGTATCAATAGCCTCACAATTTTAAAAAATATCAAAGATAAAAAAGCCCGTGGTATTTCCCACAAAAGTTCTATATCTAAAAAGTTTTCGCTATTTCTCATTTGGCAATGACCTCATGGGGTTGTGTTGCAAAAAGTTGTTGAAGTTATTATACTCAAAAAGATCACACAGAAAAGATACTTGATAAAATCGGAATTGTTCATCTGCGGAGTGTGCCAACAACTAACAGTCAGTTAGAAACACCTTTAGAATATAATTGTGCCAGTCTGCTGCATCTGGTGCAAGCCTTGGTACAGACCCAATAGCAACAGGTAGCGCCTCTGTGGGTAGTAACCCAAGGTGCGAAGAGTTCAGGAATTTGCTACAGACCAGTTTCAGTAGACCGAAAACTTTTGCGCTCGTTCTGGCGAACAGACTCACAAGGGTAAGGCTGGGCAACTTTGTCATAGTTAGACCTAACCCCGTTCCCGACACCGCCTATCAGAGCGAAGCGTCATCCGGTTCGCCACTTGGGGGAGATCCAAATAAAAAAATGCTCAACCTTCAATAACTAGTTAGTGTACGAGTTGGCGCGTGGAGGTCGTCAAGCGCCCGCAGGGCGAAGGACTTGCTCCCTTGCATTTTTTTTCTTGTAAGTGCCTGGGACGAGTAGTCGAGGTTTTGGGATTGAGATATTTATCCTCTTTTTTTGGCGAAGGTATTGTAAGGTAATAGTCAAATGCCAGGTTGAACAACCCAACTTTATTAACCCAAGTTGGAGGTTATCAAATGCTGGATGTTTTGTGACTGTCAATTCAGCCGCTCGCCCATAAGGCGAGCGGCTGCCCGGGTTCTCTAGGAGAGATAAAGGTTGAAAGACTATCGACGTTGTGTAAGACCAGATTAAACACGAATTTAACGAGGCAACGACGAATGAGACGGGAAGCTCATATCTTGCACCTATCCGTATAACCCAGGGCTTAGTCAAAAGCAGCGCAATAAAGTTACATCACTTTTCTGAGCTTTTATCGGTTAAATAAGGGCTTCAGGCTTAGTACTGAGTGTGATAATAACATCAATTTTTCTTGGTGCAAAATGTCAGGAAGCCCACATTATATGGGTACTTTGATTAGTGTTGGGTACTTCACGCATATACTCCTCCAAATTTTCGTGCTTGGAGGGGATTTTATTGCTTAAGTGGTGGCATGCGATTGCGCGGAGCGCACTGCCCCTTCGGCAATCGCTCACAAGAGTAACTAGTAACTAGGGTTATTAGCATTCGGTGATCGCTCTCTCTTTGGGATCATCTAACAAAATCCTATTGCTCCTGCGGTCCTCTGCCAAAATCTTCAAAATATCTGAGGCAACCCGAGACCAGCTATAATGAACTTCACTCAGGTAACGCCCCCTCCGACCCATTTTTTCAGTCAAATCGGTTCTAGACAAAAGGTAGTTTATTTGAGTAGCAAAAGCATGAGGGTTTTGGTAATCATTTATGAGGAGACCATTTTGCTCTGGAACGATCACCTCAGAGTTGCCACCTCTAGCAGTGGTAATAATCGATAGCCCTGTTGCCATCGCTTCATAGTGGACTCGCGCTAACGGCTCCTGCCATTGAGAGGCGCAAACAAATATATCCCCTAGAAGGAAGTAATCTGGAATCTCAACTGGTGAAATGAAACCGCTGAGGCGCACAGAATCACCCAAGCTTTTTGCCTGCTCCTTAAGTTCAAGAACGTAAGTATCTTCTTCATTGTTTCCGTACCATTTACTGCCAACTAGCAAGAGTACTGCAGACGGATGTTGCTCAATGACTTCAGGGAAAGCAGATAGCAAAATATGAGGTCCTTTTTTCTTGGACAGACGCCCCACACTTAGCACCACTTTTCTGTCCTTCAACCCATGTTGAGCTAGCAGATCCGCTCGTCGGAGAGCAGCATCTGGTGCCCATAGTGGTTGGAAGCGTTTTAGGTTTACCCCAGCATAAACTGGTTGTAGTTTGTGTCGGTATTCAGGAAACAGATCGGCAATCCCATGAGCAATAAACTCACTAACCGTAACCACCTTCTCAACTAGCTGTAGGCAATGCCGAGCTACCTCAGGAGCAATCTTGGCATCTGCAAACATCTCGTTGTGCATACTAAGTAGAAAACGACTCTTCGGAGTCATTGCTGCAATCAGGGGGAGATATTTAGGACGATTGTAAATAATCACCCACTCAAACATCTCCCCAGCAACAAAATTCGCTACCGCCTGATAGTACGCTTCAGTGTCGCCTGCGGCCCGTTCGTAGCGTATGCCATCTCGAACTTCATGTTCAGGCAGATCTGGGTCAGAGACCGAGAAAACTGTGATTTTATGTTCTCGACTCAAATAAGGCAATATTTCATCAATGTAAGTCTGAATAGCCCCACCTCGGATAAAAGGAACAGGTAACTTTTCTGTACAGACTAATAAGATCTTCACGTTATTGATTTGACCTCTTGTGTTGATGTTGCAAACAGTGATTCCAGCAACTAATCTGTATAATTCAAAACTAGTTATGGAGCGAGATCGAAGATTTAAGCGACAATATTCTACTTAAGAACCGATGTCTGCTTTTTCAACCCTTTTAACTAATTCGTCCTTTACGAATAACGTTTTAGTAGTTTACCAAAGCAACGCATCCAGACTGAAGCCATCCCACAAGAAAATTTGGGATATTTTTTTATTTGGAAGTCCCTTGTTGCCTTGATGGACTACTAGTAGTTCATCGCATTAATTTTGAGACTCGGGTAAATCGTCAAAACCCGCTCTGAAACGTGTTATGGCGCGTCTCTACAACCCATCAGAACTAATGCGATAGGACCAGTAGTAGTTCATGTCACAAGGGAGGTTTGGAGAGGAATGCACATGAGATGAGGAGAATTCCCCGGTCAACGCCGAAGACAATCTTAGCTCGACTTTATCCAAAATTAAGAACTTGGCTTCCTTTATCCGGCAAAAACCCTGGCTTTTTGGCAAATACTTTTCCCATATTAGAGACTATCAATGAAGTTCAAAAAGTAAAACTACCGTCCCACAAAGATTTCAGTGATAGCGATCACGTTGCCAAAAAAATGGATAAAGTCGAGCTTAGAGGATGTCTGAAAAGTCGTAAAGTTTGCCGAATAACCCCTAAGAGTGAAAAGCTTTGAGTAGAGGGAACTTGCAAGCAAAATGAGATGCTGCTAAGGCAATGGCATCATTACCATGTGTTTTTACTGTCTGTTTAGACTTGTCAAGCATAAGCGTGACAAGTCTAACCTCTCTTTTGAAACTACCCCTTGAGGAAGAATCTATGTTAACCACAGAGGGAATCTTAGAAGGTTCGCTACGCAACCATTCTTAACCATCGGTGACTAGTTAAATTCCGCGTTCCTAATTTATACTAGAGCTTCTCGTTTTTTTCATACAAAGTTTTTCCTACTTATGCTTAAAAATATCGTTAATTAAAAAGGCAGTAGGAAATAATTAATGAGGACTTTGTTGAGAAGCACCAGTTTAAAACCACCAAATCGGCGATTGTGGTGGGGGAAAATGATTCTTAAATTTTTTCAACTTCAGCTACTATGAACCTTGTAGCTCAACAATAAACGCCGTTGTAAAAACTAGGTTAACCACTCCGACAACTAAATTAAACGCTGCTTTAAGCGATTAAAGCAACTACATATCTGGATTTTGTTGTCTTATGGTTATACTTTTAGTCCCAAACTTTAGTAGTCCCAAAATCCTTTCCTGCTAGATCTTTTTTGCTTGACAATTACAATAACTGGCTGCACAGAATCGCCTACTTCCCCTGCTTTTTGTAGCTCAGAAATCGCCCTTACTACTTTTCTGAACATCGGACCCCTACCTTCTCGAAGATCGCGGATACGCTTTTTTTTCTGCCGACCGAATTCAAGAATGATAGTATTTGCTTTTTTTTGTTTTTTAGGTTTAGTACTCTCAGTCTGAATCTCTGACATTGGTTTACCTCACTATTTTGGTTATACTTTAGATAACTACACAATTCCTCACTCAGTTGACTATCATCGTTTCACTAAGGGTTGTTATTTGTGAATGATGTAGGAATTGAGGTAACTTTTTTCGCTCTAAACCAAGACTCATTGTCTTGACTTATTCCTTTTAAAACGATGTTTTAAAAGACACGGAAGGTACAGTTTTCCCTTTGTAAATAGGAGCAGTTACATCAAAACAATCAAGCTTTGTTCTATGTACTGACTTGCTTTGCTGTACTGCATATAAAACCTAAATACCCTTTTAAAACATCTTTTGGTACGCGATAAGTCTGCTTAACGGCGGTTACTTTTCCCTATGTCTTGGAAATACTCCTTATGGAAAAAACTAAAATGGATTTAGTTTGTATATACTATAGACTCCTCCTAGCTTAGACAAAGACTTGCTCACATTCTTATTTAAATCGCGAATCCAGCCGTTTTTCTTCTTTTTATTCGATCTTTCGTGCCGACCTAGGTAAGTCTCACTTGCTTTGACTTGATCTTTCGCCGCACGCCTGACGGTCTTTTCCCAAGGACTCAAAAATTTCGATTGCTTCTTCCTCTTCTTTCTTCTCTTTCTCCTTTTCTTATCTTCGCCAAAGATGGTGTCCGCATAGCCACCATAAGAATCATCGCTACGCAGCACCACAGCTCGTTTAAGACCTAGTCCTTTGCTCATATCTACTCCTTAATTTGAGTAATTTGAGTAATTTTGCTTCATTGTTTGAACATATTCTAGCATAATAAACGACGTCTACGTTGAAACCCGTAGTTTTTCCTCGTCAAGATCAAGGTGATTTTTCACCCCTTTATGACGGGGTGACAAGCATCCCAAAACAAATATTATGTAAAGATTTGCTCGAATTATGGTATAAAAATATAGCTCAGTCATTTTCAACAAAACTAACTAAGATTAAAAGTTGGGTATGTTGGGGGTACTACTTACTGATCTAAAAAACTTACCTAAACCTAGTAGTCTACTAAGGAAACTTCGCCCGGTCAGATAGTCGGGTATAATAGCTCCATCTTCTTACGTGCAACCGTGGTTTGAAAGCGCCAATTTACACTTGCTTACGCATGATTGGGTTGTTGCTGCCAGGTGGCAATTTCTGACTTTAATAATTGGCGATCGCCAATCCGTCTCTCTAAACATTGACGTGATAAAACAAACAATTCAATCTCCACCTGGTGAGCGCCAACTTGCATGTTTTGGGGTGTAGTGATACTAATACCAATTTAATATGAAGCTGCATAGAATAGGGCTTCATATTAAATTGGTATAATATCTACTTAATACCGGGTTGGCACAAGCTCCCGACACGACAACTTTTGTCCCCAACATTGCTAAATGGTTTACAGAGGGCGTAGCACAGGTAAATTCCATGCCTACTCCACTAACTTCCCGTTGACCGAATCTGAGTTAGCACAGACAATGCCTAAAGCAGGTTACACATGGAGTGTTGGCAAGAATATTAAAATTGATCTGTCAACTTTGTTAATCTATAGATGGCATCTTTCTGTGGGGAGATTTGGCTGATAATCAGGTGTTAATTGATTATGTCAAAGCTGGGGGGAACATTTATTTAACTGTAGGAACTTTGAAGATTCTCAGCAAGAAGCCAACAATTGGTATACTTTTATCAAGGTCTTTAGTTTAGGAGAAAGACAAAGTACTATTATCGGTCAGAGTTTTGGAATGCAGTTGTAGCTGGAAAGCTGACAGAGACTAGAACGCCAGTTTGAATTTGGTACGGCTAGTTTAGCCGGGATTTTCCTCCATAAACACGAAGACTCAGAGGTCGGTGGTTGAATCAGGAAGTTTTTGTGAGCATTTGTGAGCAAAAATGGAACGGTTAACTGTCTTGTAAATTATTCAGGGCAAACGCATCTTGTCAATAAGAGCGTTTAAATCTCAATAAACGGGAAAAATATCGCATTAATGTCTGCTTATTGACAAAGCTTTAGGCGATCGCTCATAGCCGTAGAAAATCAATCAAACGATAAACTCTAATGATTTCGTTAATACACTAACAAAGCTTTTTGTCAAGACTAATTTAGATGCGTTTGCCCTGGTAAATTATTTGCTTAACTGTCTTAACTGTCCTTGCATTATCCTCGTCCCATTGATAATTTTAAAATGGAGAAAATTGAATGATTAAAAGTTACGATTTGCTCTATTTTATGGGTTTTTGAAATTCGCAAATGCCCGTTGTAAAATCAAAGGGTTTGCAGCCCTCGCTTGCAAATATGATTGGGCAATGAGTACTTCTAAAAATTCAGATTAAAATGAGCAGAACGTGGGTAAGGCTCCGCTCTTTTCAACACATCCAACGCTGAAAATCAAAAGTTAAAACCATGACAACCGTTAACCAGACAAATCAATTGTCAAAACTGGGTTGCGAGAATGAAAATCAACTTCGTTCCCTTGAGGGAGGAGCTGCTACCAGCATAAATTTCGTTAATAAAACCAGCGCTTTAGTGAAAGTTTACTGGATTAACTATCAAGCTCAGCGCCAATTATACAAAGATTTAAAACCAGGAGAGTCGTTCACACAATCGACCTACGTTAATCATCCTTGGGTGGTTACCGATGAACAAGGAGGATGTTTGGGAATCTTCCAGCCTGAGGGCGAACGCAAAGATGCTATCATTGAACCTTTGTCAGGGCAAGGACAAGGACAAGGAACCAGCACTGAAGCACCTTCACCAGAAAGCTCTCAAACACCTCAAATCGGCAAGATAGTAGTCAACGCTGACGAATGGACTTTAAGTAACACCGGGTTTACACAAGCTCCGGACACGGTGAATTTTGTCACCAATATTGCTAAATGGTTTGCTGGGGGGCGTAGCACAGGGAAATTCCATGCCTACTCCACTAACTTTGGCTTAACAGAATCTGTGTTAGCACAGACAATGGCTAAAGCAGGTTACGCATGGACTGTTGGCAAGAATATTAAATTTGATCTGCCAACTTTGTTAACCTATGATGGCATCTTTCTATGTGGAGACTCGGTTGATAATCAGGTGTTAATTGATTATGTCAAAGCCGGGGGGAATGTTTATCTGGGAGCAGGAACAGGTTCGGATGGACCTCAGCCGGAAGCCGACCATTGGAATACTTTTCTCAATGCCTTTGGTTTAAAACTTTTAGGGGTATATAACGGCATTAGTGGTAATCAACCCATTAATAGTTCTCATCCAATTTTTGCCGGAGTGAAAGCTATTTATCAAAATAATGGCAACTCCATTGTTGATTTAGCTCCAGCGTCTCAAACAAATCAGATTATCCTCACTCATCCAACCGGACAAGGGCTGATTGCCACTTTTGAGGGTAGTGAAAAGACAAAGACACCTTCATCCCAACCACCAGAAAGCTCTCAAACACCTCAAATCGGCAAGATAGTAGTCAACGCTGACGAATGGACTTTAAGTAACACCGGGTTTACACAAGCTCCGGACACGGTGAATTTTGTCACCAATATTGCTAAATGGTTTGCTGGGGGGCGTAGCACAGGGAAATTCCATGCCTACTCCACTAACTTTGGCTTAACAGAATCTGTGTTAGCACAGACAATGGCTAAAGCAGGTTACGCATGGACTGTTGGCAAGAATATTAAATTTGATCTACCGACTTTGTTAACTTATGATGGCATCTTTCTGTGTGGAGACTCGGTTGATAATCAGGTGTTAATTGATTATGTCAAAGCCGGGGGAAACGTTTATTTGGCTGTAGGAACTTTGGATGATTCTCAGCAAGAAGCCAAAAATTGGAATACTTTTCTCAATGCCTTTGGTTTAAAACTTTCGGGCGTATATAACGGTATTAGAGGTAATCAAGCTGTTAATAGTTCTCATCCAATTTTTGCCGGAGTCAAAGCTATTTATCAAAATAATGGCAACCCCATTGTTAATTTAGCTCCAGCATCTCAAACTACTGAGCTGATCCTTACTCAAGCAAACGGACAAGGGCTGATTGCTGTTGCGGGTAGTGAAAAGACAAATACACTTTCATGCCGACCAGTAGCCTTTAAAGTTCCTAACGGACAGTACTTGGTCGCAGAAAATGGTGGCGGTGGTCCACTGCTAGCGAATAGTGATCGCATTAAAACTTGGGAAACCTTTAGGTTGATTACCCTGGAAAATGGCAAAGTAGCATTGCAAGCTCCGCTCAAACAAGAGTACCTCAGCGTACTTCCAGATGGCAACTTTGCTTGGGTAGGTCACATCAAAGAATACGAAATGTTTGACCTGGTGCGAATGGCAGACAACAAGGTGGCGCTCAAGGATCACCACGGTAAATACATCTCGATCCAACAGGGTGGAGGTGGGACAGTGATTGCTAACGAATTAACTATTAAAGAGTGGGAAATTTTGGAGTTAATCGAACTAGAATCAGAGATTTCCAATCAGAAGAAAAAGAAGGATAAAAAAAGTAAACGTAAAAAAGCAAACACTATTATTCTTGAATTCGACAGCCAGAAAAAGAAGGCTATCGACGATTTTACACAAGGCAGAGGTCGGCTTTTCAAAAAAGTAGCAAAGACGATTTCTCACCTGCAGGAATCAGGGGAGATAGATGATGGTGTACAGCCAGTGATTGCGATTATCAGGCAAAAAAAATCTACAAAGATATTCTGGGACTAGTAGTTTCCCACAGAAATTATGACAAGTTCAGTAGACCGAAAAGTTTTCTAGAAGGCTTACCAACCATTCATTTGAGCGAGTGTACACCATTCACGCTTAATCCCCTTAAAATCTGCTTTTTGAGCAACGGAGGTTGTGGATTAACTCTGTGCAATCGCAGAAGCTCGCTCTCGTCAACTTCAAAAGCATCGCCTGAAACCCTTATTCTTTCGTCAAATTTCAAAAGTTTTCGGTCTACTGAAGTTAGCTAGTACGGCAAAATAGTAAGAAATCGGAATAGTCGTCATAATATAGAAAAAAACGATTATTCCGAAAATATGCCATATATCACCCCACAAGAAGCATCAGAACTAACAAGATTTCATGTCAAGACTTTAGCGAAATGGGCGGATGAAGGTAGAGTGCTTTGCATTAGATCTAATGGTGCTCATAGGTGCTACGACTCAACTGCTCTAAAGAAAATGATTGGAGAAGACCAAAGAGTAGTTATTCTATATGCTAGTGCAAGCTAGCAGAAATAACTGACCAGTCTACGCAGAATTGGGAGAACCTAAAAACTTTCAAACAAATGGTTTTGCCAACGTGGGATTGAAGTAATCAATAAAATTTAAAATTGGTTGCTTGAGGTCTTTAGTAGAAGTAAAGTTACCACTTTCGTTGTAAGCGACGTACCAAGATGCTAAACCAGCACTCAATGTGCTACATCGCCAAGAACTATGCTTTGGAGTATAGACAAAACGAATTCGATGACCCAGATCAGTTAAAAAGGCTGCACGAGACTCCATCGAATGGAGAATTCCAGATTTACCTTTAACGCCTAAATCAGTGCCAATCCCGCAGTTAGTAGCGACAAGTCTAACTAAAGATTCTGATTTATGGGTATTGAGTTGATCGTTGACTTCCCCTCCAATGTTTCTATTATTTGAGCTTATCAGTGTTTAGTACAACTCAAAAACTGGTTAGTTATTTTTGCCTACCTGCACTAGTTGCCCTCTCTGAAGGCAAAAATTGACAATTCCCCAATCCTTTCCCCCGACCTTTGATGGATGCTAGTATCAACAACCAACTTGACTCCACTTTTTTATACCTCTAACCGAGCGGCATGTTTTAGTACATTTTAACTACTAGGCGAGTGAGCAGCGACTTTCAGTAGACCGAAAACTTTTGTAAGTTGACGAAAGAATAAGGGTTACAGGCGACGCTTCTAGGATCCAGGAGAGCGATTGCGCTCCCTCATATCTTGCACCTGGAAATTTGAATGTCAATTCCAAGACTAAGTGCCAGTTCTCTGAAACGTTCAATATCTTGTAAAAGAAGTAACACCACTAAATGGGGGAATATAGTTTGGAATGCAATTTCTGCGGCTTGTCCCCAATCAGGTAAACTTGCAGTTGCGATCGTGAAACGCGGGGGCTTTTCGGCGATCGCAGTGGATAAATAAGCCCAATGAGCCAAAATATAAGAAATGAGTGATAGTACCAACCAACGATAAACGCCTAAAAGTGTTCCTTGTCCAAAACGATGTAGCCCGAAACGGTGCTTTGCAGTCTTAAACCAGCCTTCTATCTGCCACCGTCGTTTGCCCCACCAAGAAATAGTACTGGCTTTAAGAGCTTTAGTAGAAACAACAAATCGTTTTACATATTTGCCATCATCACGTTTAAAATAGTACCAGGATACACAGACGGGGAATTTTAAACCCCGAAGGCAAAGTTGTTGTCCTCGGTTATACAGTTGAGCAACACAACGCCCATCTGCTAATTTACGGGTACAAGCAATACCAGCTATTACGTGGTATTTTTTCTTGCGGACGCCGTGTATAAATTCCATACTACCAAAGGCTGTATCTACAAGAACCATCACTTGGAAGTGCTTTGTTAATTTTTTAGGCAAGCATCCGATCATTTTTAATCCCAATTGTGCAGGCGATGCAGTCCGTTTGCCCCTCCATACGCGGAAACTCCAAGGAACTCGCCACCGACCTACAACCAAATACACCACAACCAAGTGTAAACCTCGTTTTCCGTGGTATACGCGCACTAAATTTTGAAATCCCTGAAATTTGCCAAACTTTTCTAGAGTTGTCAGGTCAATAATCACTTGTAGAAATGGTTTGCGCCCCTTTGGACACTCGGACAAGATCTCCCGTATAATACGGTTCCTTGTTGTGCGAATAACACTGCGTGCTGACCAATCATAGATATTAAGGAACCGACTCAAAGCGCTAGCTGACTTGGTTTTAGAGTGTTCAGGTAAAGGACGCCCTTGAGCTTCTAGAAACAATCCCAACATTGCTTCAAGGTTGTCTCGTTGATATGTAGAAGGCATTAACGACAGCAGAGTGTAAACTAGCCCTTGGGCGTGGGCAAGAATTGATTCCATTGTTCTTGCTTTTCTATATGCTTTTCACGCCCTTTTTTCTCATACTTTGACTCATCAGTGCAAATCCAGGCACTTTTCGCTCGTTGCCGATCGCCTCCACTCTAGAACCTTTCCATAATCTCCACATTTATATAGTTATATCAATTGCTTATTTCTACGTAAGCTTATTCTCGCTTATGCAGTTACTTTCTTACACTCCTATTTGTGTATTAGGGGTTTATCCTTAGAGGTGCAAGATATGAGCCTCTAACTAGCGGCGCGGAGTCCGCTAGTGATATATGAAAGAAACACAGAAGAGGAAAATTTGAGAGCTTGGCGTTACAATTAGTAATTACCCTGACAGTTAAAACCGTC
>Ga0209902_100630_pt1 | contig 32057 bp, 28 predicted proteins | sample FECB27metaG_FD_188304 | JGI IMG/M metagenome (GOLD analysis project Ga0209902, IMG submission 188304) | Cyanobacterial communities from the Joint Genome Institute, California, USA - FECB-27 (SPAdes) (version 2) | ecosystem: Environmental > Aquatic > Thermal springs > Hot (42-90C) > Microbial mats...
CTCGCGCCACGCGCGCGAGCCGGCGCGAACCAGCCACGCCAGAAAGGCGGCGATCAGCAGCAGGCCGGCCAGCCCTGCCTCGATCGCGATCTCCAGGAAGTCATTGTGCGCGTGATTGACGTAGTGCGATCCCACGATGGACAACGGCTCGCCGGCGCGGAACGCCATATCGAAGGTGCCGATGCCGGATCCCCAGGGAAACCAGGTGTGCGCCACCGTCAGCGCGACCGGCCAGAATTCGAACCGCGACTCTTCATTCTCGCCGAACCGCGCGAGCAGCCGTTCGATCGATCCTCCCAGGCCATGATAGGCGATAACCGTCAGCAGCAGCGCGATCAGTGCGATCGACGCCGACGCAGTCAGCCATGTCCGTCGATCGATATGCCGTCGCGCGAGCAACACCGCCGCGAGCGCGGCGACAGGCAGGAGCACGGCCCCCGTGCGCGACGATGTGGCAAGCACCATCGCGGCCAGCGCGGTGCCCAGAATAGCGGGCAATAACGCAAGCCTTCCGCTATTGCGCCGCGCGAGCGCGCCGCATGCGACGATCGCGATCAGCAGGAATGCGGCGAAGTGGTTGCGATTCACGAACAGCCCGGTCGGCACGTCGCGATGGCTGGAACCCGATGCTGCGCTGTACAGGTAGAAATGCTGACCGCCCGAGGCGATCTGAAGAAAACCGGGGATCAGCATCGCCGCGGCAAGAATCGTCAGCAGACGGACGATCCGGATATGAGACGTCGGCGGCAGGTTGGCCACTGCCATGAACATGGCCATCCCGGGTATCAGCGCCAGCGCGCTTCTGGCCGTCGCTTCGGGATCGATGCTGAGCGGTCGCCATTGACCGGCCCAGCCAAGCGCTTGGGCGGTATCCGCCGCGAGCGCTCTGCCGGCCATGCCGGTCCACAATGCGGGGGGCAGCGGGACGAGTTGGATAAGGATCAGCGCGAGGATAAGAGCGCCTATCAGCATCGGCGTTCGGAAACCGTTCCAGGCCGCCGGCCGGCGCCAGCATATGATCACCGATACCAGCGCGGCGACGCCCATCAATTCGACGATCAGTTCCGTCAGCGGAAACCGCACGCTGCCGCCGCCGGCAACCAGGGCAACGACGCAAAGCGTGCTCGCGGAGAGGAAGGTACCGCGACTGCCTTTCTCGGAAGGGCGTGCGGCGCCGGATTCGGATGACATGCCAATCCCCGCGACCGTGATGAGCAGATCACTGGTGGCGCAGCCTTCGCGCGATTGCAATGCATGTCGATTTCCGCCCTGTTTACCTCGCATCACGGATTTGTCTCTGCCCGTTAATTATATTCGCGTTGATTGCTGTCAGAACGATTCGGGTCCTGAGGAAAGTTAACAATGTACTAATTTCATGCCGCGTTGGCGGGTTATGCGGCGTGAGATGCGGAGATGGCCGGCATCAAGCGTTAAAAATCTTTCGTTTGGATATGAGGGTTGGTTTGATGAAGACTGAATCCGGTTCCGACAATTCCAGACTTCATCATCTCGATGCACTCCGTAGCATGGCGATCTTATACGGCGTTCTCGTTCATACCGCGACATTGGGCGTCGAATGGCCTCTGGATATCATTGGAAAGATATCGATCTATTTTAGAATGGGAACATTTTTCCTGATATCCGGATTATTCTCGTCGATGCTGCTCCTGAAATTGGGGAATACGGAATTTCTCAAGAAAAGGGCCTTGTCGCTTCTCGTTCCCTTTTTTGTGGGTGTGATATTTCTGAATCCTGTCGCCAATTGGCTGGTCTGGAACTGGAACAATCCCCCGATGTCGTTTGCCGACTATGTGGTTCGTGCCGTCGATGGCAGCCTGCCGGCCGGAAACGGGTTGATGATCTGGCACCTCCATCTGTGGTTTCTGCTTTCGCTGTCATTCTACGCGCTGACGGCTCCGCTGGTCGTGGACGGCTCGAGGCGGTTCGCGCGGGTGGTCGGGCGTTTCGCCGATGGCGTATCGGCCCTTCCGGGCTGGGCATCCGTGATCGTCATTGCCGGCATTTGCGCGCTCTGCTCGTTGTCATTCCGGATCTTCTACGAGCTGCTTCTCGAACGGCCTCTGGAAACATTGGGCCTGGGCATCGCAGGGCTGGTTCGGAACACGCTCTATTATTGGCCTATGTTCCTGACGGGTATGGCGGTTCACGCGCACCGGAGGCTGCTGGCGCGTTTTCAGGTGTTCAGCGTTCCGGCGCTCGCCATCGGCGCGGCAATATTGACGATCCAGTACCAATTCATTCCGCTCCGGGAAGGAATTTTGTGGGAGGTCGTGGACCTTGTCGGGCGTTCGTTTCTGACGGTCTCGGTCGTCGCGGCCCTGATGGCGTTGTTTTCGAAGCTGTTCTCTTCGCCCAGCTTTCTGTCGCGGTCATCGGATTCCATATATTCGATTTATATTCTGCATTATCTGGCAATATATCTGATCGCGCATGCCCTGCGCGGATTGGCTCTGCCGAACCAGATCCTGTTCTGGATCGTCTCCGCTCTCACGATTGGAGCGGTGTTCGCGATCCACCGTTTCCTGATCAAGCCGAGCGCTTTTCTAAGCCTGGTCTTCAATGGCAAGCCACTGCCGGAAATGCATCGGCGGGAGGCGCGGCTGTGACCGGATCGGCGCGGGGCAATTCGCGGGACGCGGGCACCCCATGAGCGTCAGTCGCAATACCGGCTATAACCTCCTGGGGGCGGCCGTTCCCATCGCGCTCGCGCTCGTGACGGTCCCTGCCTATCTGCACCTCGTGGGCGTGGAGCGATACGGCGTGCTGGCGATCGCGTGGTTGCTGCTCGGCTATTTCGGACTGTTCGATCTGGGGCTCAGCCGCGCCACGGCCCATCGGATCGCCGCCCAGCGCGACGCGAGCGGCGCCGATCGGGCCGCCACCCTGTGGACGGCGATCGCGGTCAATCTCGCAATGGGGCTGCTCGGCGCTCTGGTCCTTTGGCCGACGTCATTGTGGTACTTCAGCACCCAGTTCGAAGCGGCGGCGGCGTTGAAGGCGGAGATGATCGCCGCCGTTCCACTGCTCGCATTTTCAGTGCCGGTCGCGACGATGACGGGTGTGCTGCTCGGAGCGCTTCAGGGTCGCGAGCGCTTCGTCGAAACCAACATCATCTCGGTGACGTCCACCACCCTGTTCCAGTTGCTTCCGCTCGGGGTGGCCTGGTTCAACGGCCCGGACATTTTCTGGCTTCTGCTTGCCGGGCTCTCGGCGCGCATCGTCGCTCTCGCCGCCATGTGGCGCAGTTGCAGGCGGCATGTCACCGGCGGCCACGGATTCCGGTTCGATCGCGATCAGATGCGAAAGCTGATCGGCTTTGGCGGCTGGGTCGCCCTGACCGCGATGATCGCGCCTCTGCTGGTGATGGTCGACCGCTTCGTCATCGGTGCGCTTGTCAGCGCCGCGGCCGTCGCGATCTACACCATTCCGTCGCAGCTTGCGCAGCGTCTGGCCGTCATCCCGGTTGCCCTGGGAAATGCGCTGTTCCCACGGCTTTCCGCGAGCAAGGGCGAAGAACAGGCGGCGCTGGCCGTCAAGGCATCACGCACGCTGGCGTGCCTGCTGACCTTGCCCGTGCTCGGCGGCATATTCCTGCTCGATCCGTTCCTGGATCTCTGGGTCGGTCACCAACTGGGCGCTCAGGCTGCGCCGATCGGAAAAGTCCTGTTGCTCGCCTATTGGGCCAATGCTTTCGCGACGATGCCCTATGTTCGCCTCCAGGCGGCCGGGCGGCCGGATCGGGTCGCCAAGCTGCTGATGTTCGAGATTCCGCCTTATCTGATCGTCCTGTATTTCGCGCTGGACCGGTTCGGGCTGCTGGGCGCGGCACTTGCTTTCATGCTGCGCTGCATCGCCGACTATTTCGTTCTGTCCTATGCAGCCGGGCGCGAATTTTCCGCGATCAGGCTGCTGGCAGGAAATCTGCTGCTGCTGTCAGCTGCGGCTTTTCTCTCGATCGCATTCCCCTTTCCGGATCTTATCGGCGCGATCTCCATGCTGTTGCTCGCATCGGTGGCTGCGGCGCTGGGCTGGCTCAATCTTCCGACGGACATCCGGATCACGCTGCTCCGAAAAATCGGGCGGTAGGGCAGGGAGCGCTATCGGGATTGCCTGGCAAGCTGCCTGATCTTCTTGGCGACGCGCCTGGGGTTCTTGGCGGCGTTCCTGATCAGCGAGAAATAATCTCGCCAGTCGCCATATCTGTTTATGGGAACCTCCAGCACATCGGGCCATGATTTTTCGATCAATGCGAAGATCATGCCGTCCTTGCGGCGCATCGATTCCGGCAGCGACAGCATCGCTTCGAAAACCCGGCGCGATGAGAGGGGGTGCAGGAAGTTCACGTCCGGGTTCGAGTAGGATTGGGCATAGGCCCAACTGCTCATTCTCAATTCCATATACGCCAGATCCAGGATGAGCAGCGTATCCCGGACGGGGAGCTCGGCGATCCAATGCTCGACCCCCTCGACCAGATCGGGATGTCTGGCCAGTTTCAGCCGATCGACGATATCGGTGGCGGTGACCGGGGTCGCATCGGTTGCATTGAGCCAGAGAAAGCCGCGTCCTACTTCTCCGCCCAGGCCGCCGACCGCGAATTTTCCGCGCAGGGGCATCACGCTGGGGTGCATTTCGCGATTCATCCCGCTCACGCTGTGGCCGACACGTTTATCCCAAAGATCCTTCTCCTCGGTGGTGGCGTTTCGATATGGCAGAATTTCGTGATTCAATCCGAAGCGCTTCGAAAGTCGCTTCGCGATATCCACGTCCAGATCGGATCCGGGAGCGGCAACCGTCACAAAACCCAAATCTCTGACGATGTCGCGGCAGCACGCCAGGAGCACCCGGGTTTCATTGCCGGCGGTGAGCGCGAGTCGCGTCGTGCCGGCCGATGCCAATGCGGCGACCATGTTCGCCACTTCATCGGTGATGATCTGGAGTGCGGATTCGACATTCTTCGCCTGGGGCGGGGCGGTCATCGGCCAGTGGCGGACGGGCCTCCAGCTTTTCAGGTCGAGATAGTGGTTGCAGATCAGCCGCTTGATACCTTGATGGGCCGTCAGTCCAGCGGGAAGCCAGCCGTCATGGGCGACATCCAGTGCGGCATGGAGAGGCCAGTCGAGGCGGCGCTGATAGTCTGCCGGGTCCAGGATGGTGGCTGAGGTCGATCCCGCGATCCTGGCAACCGGATCGTACACCAGCGACATGGACCCGTTGGCATCCAGATATATTCTGGAATCGCCGTTCCAGGAGTATATGAATATGAAACTCCCGGCGAACTTATAAAGACATCGTTCAATCAGAGAGTCTGTGTCGGAGGTATCTCCGGAGAAAACGACTTCGCCTCTCGTCACTGTCCTGGCGTCGGTGTCGATGCAGGTTCCGATTATTGTTCCAAGAATATTGCCTTGATCGTCCCTGACCGCGATCGTCTCGATGTCTGAGAAGGATTCGAGCTGGAATTGGCCGATAGTGATGATGCCGGGGCGATCGGATGGGGTTCGCGGGGTGATCCTGAATTGGCCGGCCAGCTCGAGATTTTCGGAACCCATCGTGCGCCCTTCCATTGGCGCGGCGCCGCCGGCCGCGACGAATCGGCGTAAGAGCGTGTCGTTAAATTAGATCGAACGGCGTCGCCACGCACATCGGCGGGGCAGGGCCTGCAGGCGGTCTAACGCTCGCGGCGGACGCGGATGATGTATTGGAAATTGGTGAAGCTGTTGAACAGGCCAAGCGTGAGCTTGCGAAGCCAGCGGATCTTCCATCGCCCGCCCGGCCACGGAATCACCGCATCCAGCGTCAGGCCGCTGCTCGTCATCAAAGCGACCGCGCTGTCCCTGACGAAAAAGCGCAGATGGGTGCGATCGAGAATTCCCGCATCCTGCAGGGTCCATCGATTTCCGAAAAAAAGCGGCACGCTCACCGTGTAATGACGGACATTGGGTATGCTCGCGACAATCACGCCGCCGGGGGCGAGGCCGCTATGGAGTTGCGCTATCACGCGCCACGGGTCGGCCAGATGTTCCAATATATCGAGGCACAAGATTGTGTCGAACGGTCCCTGTTCGGCAATCACCTGTTCCAGCAGGGCCGGATCCTCCAGGTTGCCTGCGTAGCTGAAATCGCAGGCCTGCGCGCCGGCGGGGGGATGAACCATATCGACCACGCCGACGCGATCGACATGCCCCAAGGATTTCAATCGCAGCGCCGTCGCGCCGATGCCACCGCCCAGATCGAGCAATGTGCCGCCGTCTTTAGGCACATGGGGAATGACTTCGTTTCGGACGAGAGCGTGATAATCCTCGCGAACGTCGGTGGGCAGGCTGTTCGACATGCTGGTCCGATCGCGATTGAAAATATCGCCACAGCGCATATTGGTTCGGACCGGACTTGGCAACAAAACGGCCAGGCGTCCCTGTAGCGCGCGAGGTTCGACGATGGCTCAGCATGCCGATTCCCCCGCACTCTCGATCCTGATGGTCAACTGGAACACGCGTGAGATGACGCTGGATTGCCTGCGTTCGCTCTATGCCGAGACCCGGGAAACCGACTTCGAGGTGATCCTGGTCGATAATGATTCGGCTGACGGATCTGCCGATGCGATCGCCGCCGAATTTCCGCAGGTGCGGCTCGTCCGCGAAAAGGCGAATCACGGTTTCGCCCGGGCGACCAACATGGCCGGCGAGATGGCGCGGGGCGAATATCTGCTGCTTCTCAACACCGATACCGTCGTTCTCGATGGCGCGATCGATCGCCTGATGGCATTTGCCGCGCGTCAGCCGGAGGCGCGGATCTGGGGCGGGCGGACCTTGTTCGGCGACAGGTCGCTCAACCCCACGTCCTGCTGGGCGCAGCCGACAGTGTGGAGCAGCCTGAGTTTCGCGTTCGGGTTGTCGGGCGCATTCGCCGGCAGCGAAACCTTCAATCCCGAAGGCTATGGCGGCTGGCGGCGTGACAGCGAGCGCAGCGTCGACATCGTCACCGGCTGCCTTTTCCTGATCCGACGGGACTTCTGGCGGGACCTTGGTGGCTTCGACACCACATTCTTCATGTATGGGGAAGAGGCGGACCTTTGTGCCCGAGCCCGGGCGCTGGGAGCCCGGCCGATGATCACGCCCGAAGCCGAAATCGTGCACTATGGCGGCGCCAGCGCGGCCGCGCGCGCGGACAAGATCATCTATGTGTTCGGCTCCAGGGTCGGGCTGATCGAGCGCCATATGCCGTCGAACAAGCGCGTCGCCAAAGCATTGCTGTTTCTCGCCGCCTGGCTGCGCGCAACCGGCTATGGCGCCGCGCGGATGCTCGCGCCGACGCGCTACGGTAAATCCGCCAGCGAATGGAGCGAAGCCTGGCGTCGGCGGGAGCTCTGGGGGCAAGGGCCGCTTGCCGGGCCGATCCGCGCCGCACGATAGCCCTTCGCCGCGCCGACGCATCGATTGCGACAAGGTCGGCCGGATGATCAAACTTCGTTAACGGCCCGATGATAAAGCGGGTGAGCGCTGGCTGCCGCAGCGCTTAGGGAGTGATCATGGCCAGTGTCGCGCAATCGGACTGGACCGATCGTTCGTCGCCGCCGGCCGCGGCCTCGATACCCGCGATCTGGCCCGCGATCCTTCTGTTCTATGCGATGCTGCTGCCGCTCGAGGCCGTGATCGTCATCGACCAATTCCGGCTTTACGCGTACCGGATCGTCCTGTTCGCCTTGTTTCCGTGGATCGTCGGGCAGCTCATCGGCGGGCGAGTGCGGCTTGGGCCGGTCGATTTCGGCGTCATGGTCATCGCCATCTGGATGACGACGGCAATGAGCGTCCGCTACGGTCTGGCCGACGGTCTCGAGCGCGGCGGGGTTCAGGGGTTCGACCTGTTTGCGGCTTATATGGTCGGCCGTTGCTGCCTGCGGTCGCCGGCTGCGTTCCGCCGCATGCTGATCCTGGGATTGCCGGGGCTGCTCGTCACCGGCGCGGTGCTTGCGCTGGAGAGCTTTTCCGGTGCGCTGATCGAACGGCCGCTGTTCGCGACGATATTTCGTCGGCCGTTGCAGGAAGCGGGCGTTATCGTGCTCGAGCAACGGCTCGGGTTGACCCGCGCCTATGGGCCGTTTCCGCATCCAATTCTCGGCGGGCTGCAGATGCTGTCCTTCCTGCCTCTGTTCGCCATGTCGCTGAGAAAATCATTCCGCCGGAATGCCGGGATCTTCGGCAGCCTTTTGGGGCTGTTCGCTTTGAGCTCCGCGGCCTTTGTCAGCTTCGCTCTCAACATCGCGTTGCTGCTGTTCGATCAGGCGCAGAAAAGGATCAAGGAACTCACCTGGACCCTGGGGCTTATCCTGTTGCTGGTGGGGTGCGCCGTCATTCACTTCGTATCGCAGAACGGCATTCTGGCGGTCATAATCCGATACCTGCTGCTCGATCCTGCGACGGGCTCGTACCGTTTGCTGATCTGGCAGGAAACCGCGGACGACGTGGCCGCAAATCCATGGTTCGGGATCGGCTTCGAACAGTGGACGCGGCCGGAATGGATGGTCAATTCGTCGGTCGACGCACATTGGCTGCTCTCAGCACTCAGGTTCGGATTGCCCGTCGCAATCCTCCTTGGCGCCATCACTTTCGCGGCGATCGTTGGGCTGGCGAGGTCGGTAAGGCATGTCGGTCGCGATATCGGCGATCGCGACCTGCTTGTCGGTGTGGCGATCACGCTCTCGTCCCTGTCGATCCTGATGTTCACGGTGACGCTGTGGAGCAACAGCTATGCCTGGTTCGTGCTCCTGCTCGGCGCGGCGATCAGCCTGCGGCGAACGGTCATGCAGGGCGCGCGGACGTGATTGTCCGCCATGCGCGTCGCTGGCTGCTGAGCCTGAGAACGGCCTATTACCGCAAGGTCCGGGGCATGGACATTGCGCCGAGCGTACGCCTGTCGCTTTCCGCGCGGCTCGATCGCGTGTTTCCCAAGGGGGTCCATATCGGCGCCGACAGCTATATCGCTTTCGGCGCGCATGTGCTCAGCCACGATTTCACGCGCGGTCTGTATCTTCACACCCGCATCGGCCGGAACTGCTTCATCGGCGGCAAGTCGCTGATCCTGCCTGGCATTTCGATCGGCGATGGTTCTGTGGTCGGCGCGGGCAGCGTGGTGACGAAGGATGTGCCGCCGGGCTGTGCGGTCGCCGGCAATCCGGCAAGGATCATTGCCGAGAATATCCAGGTCGGACGCTATGGCCGTTACACGGTGGCCGACGACAATGAGGAGAAGTCGCGGGCCGATCCGGACGCCGCATCGCTTTACAGCGGTAATTTCCGCAAGCGCTGATGGCGGTGTTCAGATGACCATCGTCCACATCTCGACCGACTTTCCGGACATGGTCGCGCCGGGCAAGACGCGGGCGATCTCCAATCTGCTCGACCTGACGGCCGCGCGCTTCGACCATGAAGTCTATTCGCTCAACCGGCGATCTCCCTCCGCGGGGCATCTTGCTGCCGCCGTCGCGCGCAATCCATTGCGGCCACGCCTGCCGATCTCTCTCATCGAGCGGGCGGAGGGGCTGACGACGCTTCTATATCATGCTCCGTCAAAGGGGCTGTATCTTCGCGCGCTGCTCGATCGCGTGGCCGACTGGGTCGCCGACGATATCGTCCGCGCCGGGCTGCGACCCACCCTGATCCAAGGCCACAAGCTCAGCATGGAGGGGATCGTGGCGCAGCGCGTCGCGGCCCGGCTGGCGCTACCCTATGCGCTGTCGATCCAGGGCAATAGCGATCGCACCATATTGTCGGCGCGGCCCGATCTGACGCCGCTCTACCGCCGCATCTTCCATGGTGCCGCGGTGGTGTTTCCATTCTCGCCATGGGCGCTCGATTTCGTCGAGGGGCGGCTGGGCGCCCGGTCCGGCCCGACGATCCTGCTGCCCTGCGCGACGCCCGCCGACAGGATCACCGCGCCAGTCCTGGTCGAACCGCGATTGATGAGCGCCTTTCATCTCGCCAATCACCGGCTGAAGAATGCCGGGGCGCTGATCGCGGCGAGCCGCGCCTTGCAGGATGAGATCCCCGATTATGCGCTCGATATCGTCGGCGGCGGAAGCGAAGGCGATCGCGAAACCCTCCAGAGCGAGATTATCGCGGCCGGCGCGCGATCGGCGGTCCTGGCGGGGCCCGTCTCCCATGACGCCATCCAGGCACGGATGAATGCGTCCGCCGGCTTCGTCATGATCTCGAAACGCGAGAGTTTCGGCCTGGTCTTTGTCGAGGCGCTGCTGGCCGGCTGTCCGGTCGCCTTTCCCAAGGGGTGGGCGATCGACGGCTATTTCGACGATATGCCCTTTGCCATTCCGGTGATTGGGGGGGATGGCGCGGCGGTCGTCGATGCGATGCGGCGGCTGGTCAGGGATCAGTCCGCGCTCAAGGCGGCGCTGTCGTCCTGGCAGCAATCCGGCGCGGCACGCGCTTTCCAGAGACCTGCGATCGCCGCCGCCTTTGGTGACGGCCTGGCTGCCGCGATCGCGGCCTGAACGGGAGTCATCGAATGCGCGTCCACCTGCTCGACACACCGATCGATCTGCTTTCGCGTGAGGAGACCGTCGGGCGTGCGGTCGCGGCGATGACCACGCGGACTCCCACCGTCCATGTCGCAATCAACGTCGCCAAATTCGTGAAGATGCGGCGCGACGCCGAACTGCGCCGCGATGTCGAGAGCGGCGACATCATCGGGCTGGACGGCATGGGACTGGTGTTGGCGCTCAAGCTGTTCGGCGCGCGCGACGTCGAACGCGTCGCCGGGGTCGATCTGATGGAAGCGTTGCTTGCGGAATCGGCGCGGCTGGGGCTGCGCCCCTATATCCTAGGCGCGCGTGCCGAGACGCTGGCGCGCGCGAAAGCGGTGGCGGAGACGCGCTGGCCCGGGCTGGAACTGGCCGGCATGCGCGACGGCTATTTCACGGCGGAACAGGAAGGTGACGTGGTGGACGCGATCCGCGCGAGTGGCGCCGACTGCCTGTTCGTCGCCATGCCGACGCCGCGCAAGGAGCGTTTCCTGCATCGCCATGCCGCGACGCTGGGGATCCCCTTCATCATGGGCGTCGGCGGATCGGTCGACGTGCTGGCCGGCGCGGTCAGCCGCGCACCCTTGTGGATGCAGCGTGCCAGCCTGGAATGGCTCCATCGGCTGTTGCAGGAGCCGCGCAAGATGTTCTGGCGCTATGCGTCGACCAACACGCGCTTCGTCGGGCTGATCGTTGGTGCGGGCCTCGGCAGTCTGGCGGGGCGGCGGGCACTGAAAGTCGGGGGCTGATCAGCCCTTCGCCCGCACCCGATTGACGACCATCCGATCGTGCAGGCGGCGGATCGTGTTGCTGCCGGTGGAGATGAACCAGCCCGGGATCAGGCCGTGGATCAGGCAGGCGATGCCCGCCAGGATCAGCGACGTGCCGAAGCTGGTCGCATGGCCCATATGCTCCAGATAGGTTTCGCCCACCGAGGCCGGATGATCGGTCAGCAATCTGCGCATATTTCCCTCCGGACTTGATCGATGTGGGAATTTATCGTCATATCCGGCGATAATTCTTCCTCTATTCGCAATGAAATCCGGAAAATCAGAGAAATATATCCTTCATATGACTCGTTCGGAAAATCTCTCTCTCGATCGGCACGATCGGCGAATCCTGCGCGAGATGCAGCGCGACGCCACCCTCTCCAACGCCGAGCTGGCGGCGCGCGTCGGCCTGTCGGCGACGCCGTGCTGGAACCGCGTGAAACGGCTTCAGGCGGCGGGGGTGATCACCGGCACGGTGGCGCTGGTCGATCGCGACAAGGTGGGGCTGGGCGTGACGATCTTCGTGGCGGTCAGGACCAACCGGCACGACCGCGAATGGCTGACCAGCTTCGCCAGCCATGTCAGCGGCATTCCCGAGGTCACCGAATTCTACCGGATGAGCGGCGAGACCGACTATCTGCTCAAGATCGTCGCCGCCGACATCGCCGACTATGATCGCATCTACAAGAAACTGATCGCCGACGTCGTCATCCACGACGTCAGTTCTTCTTTCGCGATGGAGCAGATCAAATATACGACCGAGGTGCCGGTCGCGGATATCTGATCCGTCGCGCCGTCACGGCGCCGTCGCCTCGATCAGCTCGACTTCGGGATGACGGGCAAGCAGCGCGTCGATCCATGTCTTCGCATCGCCGACCACCACGATGTTCGCATTCTTCGGATCGAGTAGCGCCGCGGCGTGGCGCAGCCGCTCGTCGGTGACCGCGATCGGCCCCGAAAGCTCCGCCTTCGCAACCGGCAATGGCGTGCCCGTCATGACCAGCGATGCGAGATAGTCGGCGAAGCCCGCGGTCCGCTCCGACTGGTTCGACCTGGTGTTGGACAGGAAGCGCGCGCGTTCCTCCAGTCGCTCGGCTGCCGGGGTCTCGGCGGTCAGGCGGGCGAACTGGGCAAGGATCAGATCGACCACTTCGGGCGCAGACTCGTTCTTCGTCTGCGACGCGGCCAGCAATTGCCCGGCATGCGCGCGCATCGTGATCTCGCTGCCCGCGCCATAGCTCAGCCCGCGCTTCTGCCGGATCTCCTGCGCCAGCCACGCCTGGGATCCGCCGCCGACGATCGCGCTCGCCAGCTCTATCCCGCGATAGGATGCGTCCGATCGCGGCGGCAGGCGATAGCCGGCGAGCACTGCGGTCTGCCCCGATCCGGGCAGGTCGACCGCGACGATCCGAGGGCGGGGACGTGGCGCCGGTGCCGTTGGCAAGGGTTTCGTCCCCGTACCGCGCCAGGCGCCGAACAGCCGCACCGCCAGCGCCTCGGCGTCGGCGGCCGCGATCGATCCGGTGACGATCAGCGTGGCGCCGTCGGGGCGCCACGACGCCCGCGCCGTCCTGACATCGTCGAGCGTGATCGCGCCGAGCGTCGGCGGCGTGGCGACCATGGCGTAGGGCGTGCCGGCAAGAGTGACTTGCTGGAGCGTGCGGAGCCCGGCCTGCATCGGTTGCTTGCGTGCGAGCTGCAGCGCGGCGAGTTGCTTCTTGCGCTCACCGTCCAGTTCGGCCGGATCGAAAACGGGTCGCATGACCGCATCCGCCAGCAATTGGCCGGCGGCCTCGATACTGGCGGTCGGCGCGCTCAGCCGCAGCGTCGTCGCATCGGGCTGGGCCGTGGCGACCAGGCCGGCGCCGAGCCGGTTGAGCGCGTCGGTCAGGCCCGGTGCGCGCATCGCCAGTGCGGCCGTGATGTCGGCCAACCCCGCGCGTGCGGCCGGGTCCGCCGCGTCGCCGCCCGGTATCACGAGTTCCAGCGTCGCCAGCGGCACGTCGGTGGAGCGTGCGGTGACGAGCCGCAGCCCGCTGGCCAGCCTGCGCTCGACGATCGGGGGGATGGCGCGGGCGATCGCCGCGCTGGCGGGCGGGGGTGGCACGCGATCGCCCTCCGCCGCGATCGTCACCGGCGGCCGCATCGCGGCCGGCACCACCGTGCCCATCGCATCCACCGCATTGGCGGACCGATCGCCGACATAGCCCGACGGCCGGGCGCTTTCATTCCGGTAGCGGATGGCGAGCCGGGTCCGGGCGGGAAGCAGCCGCCGTGCCGCGTTTTGCAGCTCCGCCGGCGTCATCGCGCGGATCTCGGCGACCGTCCTGTCCTCCGCTGCGGCGCTGCCGGTCAGGATCGCGGCCTCGCCAAGCGCATAGGCGCGCCCGTCAACGGTTTCGCGACTGGCCAGAGCGCTACCCAGCATCGCATTGCGCACGCGATCGAGTTCCGCCTGGTCGATCGGCCTGTCGCGCAAGGCGGCGACTTCGGTTTCCAGCGCGGCCTGCGCGGCGGGCAAATCCACGCCGTCCGCAAGCGTGACGACCAGCGCGAAGCTGTAGCCGTCGCGCGCGGGCAGATTGTAGCTGGTGATGCTCGACGCCAGCTTCTTCTCCGCCACCAGCACGCGATTGAGCCGAGAGGCGGGGCCGGAGGTGAGCAGCGCGTCGATCAGGGCGAGCGCCGACCGGTCGGGGCTGCGTGCGGGTGGTGCGCGCCAGGCGAAGATCAAAGCGGGCAGCGGCACGTTGGGCGCATAGGCATCAACCTCCAGCGGCGTCGCGCGCGGCACTTCGTCGCGCGTGTCGCGCGGGATCGCAGCCGAGGGGCGCGGGATCGAGCCGAGATGGCGATCGGCCCAGCGATCGAGCGTCGCGGGATCGAAATTGCCGACCACCACGACCACCGCATTGTCGGGCCGGTAATAGGCTTCGTGAAAGGCGCGGACTTCCGCCAGGCCGGCGCGATCGAGATCCGCGGCGGTGCCGCCGATCGGGCGGGCATAGGGGTGGGTGGAGAATGCGAAGCCGGGGATCAGCGTATAGAGGATCCGGCCATAGGGCTGGGCGAAGATGCGCTGGCGCAGCTCCTCCTTCACCACATTGCGTTCGGACACATAGGCGGGCTCGTCGATCACGAGGTTGCGCATCCGCTCCCCCTCAAGCCACAACATACGCTCGAGCTGATCGGCCGGGCCGCTCATATTGTAGATGGTGAAATCCCACAGGGTGGAGGCATTGGCGCGCGCGCCGATCGAGGTCATGTAGCTCTGCGCGCCCTGGGGCAGGTTGCGCGTCGTCTTGAACATCAGATGCTCGAACAGATGCGCGAAGCCGCCGCGCTGCACTGGATCGTCGCGCTGTCCGACATCGTAGAAGACATAGACCGCGGCCGACGCGGCCTTGGGATCGCGCGACGCGATCAGGCGCAGGCCGTTGGGCAAGGTACGCTCGGTAAAGCCGATCGGCGGGACGGAGATTGCGGGGGCAGGGGGCGTCGCACCCGCCCGGCCGGCCAGCGCTGTACCGGGCGCCGCGACGAACAGGATTGCGGCCGCGATACGCAGAGCCTTCATGAAACCATACCTCCCCATGGAAGCAATGAGCATCGGGCGCGGTTTCTCCGCCATTGGCGCGGCGGGTAGCCGGGGATACGCCGCGCCGGTCCCGCGTTGTCAGGGGATCGACAGAGCGAGGATGCAGGATTGACCCGACCGAATGCAGACCATTGGCCCGCGACATTGTGGATCGTTCGCCATGGCCAGAGCGCGGGCAATGTCGCGCGCGACGCGGCGGATGCCGCGGGGCTGGAGCGGATCGCGATCGATGGACGCGATGTCGACGTGCCGCTCTCCGCGCTGGGCAGCGAGCAGGCGCGCGGATTGGGCCAATGGTTCGCGCGCGGCGCGGCGGATGGCCGGCCGGAGGTGATGCTGTCCTCACCCTATGTCCGCGCATTGCAGACCGCGAAGCTCTTCCGCGAGGCCGGCGGCTGCGATGCCGACGAGCCGATCTGCCTCGACGAACGGCTGCGCGAGAAGGAGTTCGGCATATTGGACGGGCTCACCCATGCCGGCATCGCCGCCGAGTTCCCCGACCAGTCCCATTTCCGCGAGGTGCTCGGCAAATTCTATCACCGGCCGCCGGGCGGCGAGAGCTGGGCGGACGTGATCCTGCGGCTGCGCTCACTGATGGACACGGTCTCGCTCCATTATTCGGGCATGCGCGTGATGATCGTCGCGCACCAGGTGGTGGTGCTCTGCCTGCGCTACATCATCGAGACGCTGGACGAAGCGGAGATACTGGACATCGACCGCGCCGCCGACGTCGCCAATTGCGGCGTTACCGAATATCGCTTCGACCATTCGCACGGACGGAAGGGCGGGCTGGTGCTGGTCCGCTACAACGAGACCGCCCCGGTCGAGGAAAGCGCGGCGCCGGTCACCAGCGCACCCGATCCGATCGTTGCCGCGCGGGGGTGATCTTCACCGGCGGGCGATGGCACGATAGGGTGAGGCACGACCCGACCGTGAAAGAGCCCCGATGACCATCAAGCAGTATCTCGCTTCCAACGCCCTGACCGGAACCGCGACCGTGACCGCGGTCCTGACCGATCCGAAGCAAGTCATCCGTCTGGATACGACGCTCTTTCATGCGCAGGGCGGTGGACAACGCGGCGACAAGGGGCTGATCGGAAGCGCCCGGGTCGTCGACACGCGCCATGCGGAGGAGGGGCAGGTCGATCATATCGTCGAAAGCGTCGATGGCATCGCGGTCGGCGACGTGGTCGAGATCGCGGTCGACGAAGCGCACCGCCGCGAAGGCATGCGGCTGCACAGCGCCGGCCATCTGCTTGCCGATGCGGTGCAGGCGATCCGTCCGCGCATCCGCGCCGTATCCGGCCATCACTGGAAGGGCGAGGCGCGCGTCGAGTTCGAGGGCGATATCGAGATCGACGATGCGCTGGAGGGCGATCTGAACGCGAAGATCGAGGAACTGGTGGCCGCAGCGATCCCGGTTCGCGTGGTCGGCGATCCTTACAACTCGCGGGCGCTGGCGATCGGCGACTTCGAATCCGTGGGATGCGGCGGCGTCCATGTCTCGAACACGGCGGAGCTCACCGGGCTCACCGTCACCGGCTTTCGCAGCAAGAAGGGGCGGTTGCGGGTCCGCTACGAGATCTGACGGACTGTCAGTCCGAAACCGCCGCGACCGCCTCGGTCACGCGGGCATATGCGGCTTCCAGCGGGTCGGTCTCGCCGAGCAGTCGGAATGTGCCGTTGAGCGTGAAGAAGCAATGGCCGTGGACCGATGCGAGCAATGATCGGGCGAGCGGGGTGGCGCGGTCGGCGCGGTCGGGGGGCAGCACCGCCGCGATCTCGTCGACGACGATCTGGGTGATGTCGCGGACCTTCTGCTTGTAATAGTCCGGCATCTCCTCGCCTTCCGGCAGGCGGAAATCGTAGAGTGCGGTCCACAGATTGCGGTTGAGGATCGCGAACTCGAAATAGGCCTGGATCGCGCGGTGCAGCCGATCCTCGGTCTCCACCGCCAGCCTGGATTCCAGATGCTGCTGCCAGCGATCGAGCGTCAGCCCGTTGATCGCCAGCATCAACTGGTCGAGCGATCCGAGCACGTTGTAGACAGTGCCGATCGAATAGCCGATCCGTTTCGCCACTTCGCGCGCGGAGAAACGCGCATAGCCGGTTTCGGCGAGCTGGCGATGCCCCTCGGACACGATCATCTCGCGCAGCTCGTCGCGACTATGGTCGGATCGCCGTCCCATGATCAGCCGGCCTTGCGCACGAACGGATATTTGAGCTGGGCCAGATAACCCTTGGGCACATTCTCCGGCACGCCGTAGCCGGTCGGCCATTTGCTGTCGGGGAAATAATAGGTGCCGAAAATCCGGTCGAGCAGGGGGAAGTGGATCGCGAAATTCTTGTCGACACCCTCCGCCTCGATCGCGTGATGCCAGTGGTGATAGCGCGGCGTGACCAGCCAGCGGCCGAGCCCGTTGAAATCGCCGCGCAGATTGGCGTGGACCAGCGACGCGTAGATATAGACCATCGCGATATAGGCCTGCAGCACCGACGGCAGGAAACCGAGCGTCAGCAGCGGCAGCGAGGTGACCCCGCGCAGCAGGATGATCTCGACGAAATGCATCCGCGCGCCGGCCAGCCAGTCCATCGACTTGGCCGAGTGATGGACGGCGTGGAATCCCCACAGGAACGGGACGCGGTGGAACAGCCGGTGGAACCAGTATTGGGCCAGGTCGGTCAGGATCATCGCCAGCGCGAACTGGACCAGCCAGGGCAGGGCGCCCACCCAGGCCCGCGCCTCTGCCAGGTTGCCGGTCTTCGCCATGACGAAGGTTGAGGGGGCGAGCGCGAGGAAGGTGATGAGCTGCACCAGCATCGAGCTGACCAGATAATAGAAAAGATCCTCGCGCCATTCGATGCGGAACAGCCGCTGCTTGGCGTTGTGCGGGAAGAAGCGTTCGATCGGCGCGAACATCAGGCCGGTCGCGATCATGTTGATCGCGAAGAAATCGACGCCGAAGAAGATGCCCCAATCGCGCGTTTCGTTCGGTTGAACGCTTGCGCCGCCCAGGATGGTGGCGCCGAGCGCGATGACGAGGGCAGTCATGCCGATCGCCTTGCGAGGGCGCAGCAACAGGCTGAGCAAGGCCAGCGCATAGCTGGTGAGCAGGGTGACGTGGATCAGCGTGCGGAAGCCGGCCCAGCTCCGTACAGCCTCCAGCTCCGGCATCGCGAACAGTTCCGGCCAGCGCAGTGCGGCGACGAAGCTGAGGCCCGCAATGGCGAGCACGATGCCGAAGAAACCGGAGAACCAGCCGGTGCCGAATCCGCGCGCCTCGATCGGCGCCTCCAGATCGCGGGCAAGATTGTTCAGAAAAGATCGCGCCATGGTCTATGCTCCCCCGGGCGCACGCTGGGCGTGGCCGCATATTCCGACATAAAAGCTCAATTGAACGATGTCTAATATTTTAATTGAACATCGATAAATTAATCGCTATCAGGGTCGACGACATAGGGGAGAATGTGCCGTGCTCGTCACCATCGCACTGCTGGTCTGCTTCGGGTTGATCCTGAACACGCGCAGCCGCCTTTCGCGGATCGAGCGCCGGCTGAGCGTGCTGGAGGATGCCCGGCAGGAAGCGTTCGCCGGCCACCGGACCGCCGTTGCCGCCCCCACGCCGGATAGCGTTCCGGATGCGGCAGCCGAAGCGGCGCCGCCCGTTCCGGATCCCGTGCCGGCCGAGGCGCCCAAGCGCCGGCCCGTGCGAATCGTCGAGCGGCGCGCGGCGCTGGACGTGCCCGTGGTCGATGCGATCAGCGGCGAGGTGGAGCCCGAAACGGTTTCCCCGCCCGAGCCGGAACCGGTGCCTGCTCCCGAAGCCGTTTCCGCTCAGGCGGCGCGCAGCATCTCCATCAATTTCGAGGATCTTTTCGGTCGCCGCCTGCCGATCTGGGCGGGCGGCATCACGCTCGCCATCGCCGGCGTGTTCATCGTCAAGCTGGCGATCGAGGCGGGATTCTTCACGCCCTGGATCCAGGTGGTCTGCGGCCTGATCTTCGGCACCGGCCTGATCGCGGGTGCGGAGCTGGCATCGCGCGCCGAGGCGCGGGTGCGCGACGATCGGGTGCGGCAGGCGCTGTCCGGCGCCGGCATCGCGACGCTCTATTCGACCATCCTGATGGCGAGCAACGGTTACGGTCTGATCGGTTCCGCCGCGGCCTTCACCGGCCTGGCATTCGTCACCGCGGCGGCGCTGGCGCTGTCGATCCGGTTCGGCGCGCCGAGTGCGCTGCTCGGCCTTGCGGGTGGCCTCGCCGCGCCGGCGCTGGTCGGCAGCGTCGATCCCGATGTGCCGCTGCTGTCGGTCTATCTGGCGCTGACCATCGGCGGACTGACCGCCGTTTCCAGGATGAAGCGCTGGGCCTGGCTGGGGGTCAGCGCGCTGATCGGCGGCGCGGGCTGGAGCCTGATGCTGATCGCGACCGGTGCGCTCGACATCGTCTCTTCGCTGTCGGTCGGCGCTCTCGTGATGCTGCTGGCGCTGGGATTGCCGCTTGTCGCCTTTGCGGGGCCGCGCGCCACGCTGCTACGGAGCGTGACCGCATTGATCGGTGCGGGCCAGCTCGCGCTGCTCGTCGCGGTCGGCGGGTTCACGCCGCTCAACTGGGGCATGTTCGCGCTGGTCGCGATTGCCGGACAATGGCTGAGCTGGCGCGAGCGGGGCTTCGACATCGTGCCGAGCATCAGCCTGGGCCTGTCCGCGCTGCTGCTCGCCATCTGGGCGCAGCCCGATATGGGCTGGTTCGCCTTGATCGGTTCCGCGATGGCGCTGATCCACGGCGTTCCGCTGTTGATCAAGCTCTGGCGCGACCCTGCGCGCCTTCAGCTCGCGTTGGAACTCGCGTTGCTGTCGATCGCCATTTCTGCGCTCGCGGCGCTGCATTTCTACCGGTTCGATGGCAGCCTGGACACGGCGTTCGCCCTGCTCGCGCTTGTCGGGGCAGCGGTATCAGCGGTCGGTGCGGCCCTGGGCTGGTCGCGGCCAGAGCGGCTGGCCGACGCGCGCTTCGCCTTGCTGGTCACCACTGCCGGGTTCCTCATCGCCGGTGCGATCGCGCTGGTCGTGCCCTGGTGGACGCTGCCCTTCGGAATCGCCGCAGTCGCAGCCGCCTTGCTGCTGATCGGTGGACGGTCCGCCGACCGGCGCCTCGAAACCGTCGCCACCGCCTTTTCCCTTGCGACGCTTGCGGTCCTGCTCGGCAGCGATCCCGCGCCGATGGGTGAGGCGTCGCGGCTGGCGGGCGTGGATGCGAACGGGCTCGACATGCAGGCGGCGGCGCGCTGGCTGGGCGCCGGCGCGCCGTTCCTGCTCATCGCATGGCGTGCGCATGGCGGGCTGGTCCGCATGATCGGCCAGGGTTTCGCGGCATTGCTCGCATATGGCGCGCTTGCCCAGCTTTTGCCGGCATTCATGCTTCCTGCCACTGCGCCGGCCGGCCTGGCCGGCCTGTCGATCCTGGCGCGCCGGACCGACTGGACGCGCTTTGCCGCCGGGGCGGCGGTGCTGGCGCTGATCTCGGTCTGCTGGATCCTCGGTCCCGTTGCGGCCTGGAGCGCCGTGGGGACGCTGTCGCTCGCCGGCGTACCGATGGTCGTCGACGGACCGTTCTTCTCGACGGCGGCGATCCTCGAACGGCTGCTCGCGCCCGCCATGCTGGCCGGCTTCGCGCTGTGGCATCATCGTGCCCGGCTGTCCCCGGCCGGCCTCGGCCTCGGCATGGCCGCGGTCGCGGTTCCGGCGCTCGTCGGGCTGCACGCGCTGTATCGGATCGGCTTCGCAGCGGTCGCCGGAAGCGACTTCGTCGTCACCGGTATCGCCGAACGCTGCATTCTGGCGGGCCTGTTGATCGCCGGAGGCTGGGCGCTCTCGCGCCGCGCGGAGTTGCGTCCGGTCGCGATCGGCCTGATCGCGACGGGAACGCTCCATGCCTTGTGGTACACGCTGGTCCTGCACAATCCGCTCTGGGCCGATCAGGCGGTGGGGCCGGTTCCGTTGCTCAACTGGCTGGCCCCGGCATGCGCGCTGGTCCCCGCCGGGCTCTGGCTGCTGGCGCGGCTGGCGCCGCAGCCGATCGCCAGGGTCGAGCCGGCGCTTCGTGTCGCGCGGATGATCCTGGTCGTCCTGTTCGCCTATGCGACGCTGCGCCAGGCCTTTGTCGGCACGCTGCTGACCGCGCCCGGGCTCACCAGCCTGGAGGATATCCTGCGTTCGATCGTCGCGATCGCACTCGCCATCGGCTTCCTGATCTGGGGCATCCGCACCGGCGGGCGGGACTGGCGGATCGCGTCGTTGGTGCTGATGCTGGCGGCGGTCGCCAAGGTGTTCCTGCGCGACGCATCGGGCCTGGAAGGGCTGCTGCGGATCGGATCCTTCGTGGCGTTGGGCTTCAGCCTGATCGGCATTGGCTGGCTCTACAGCCGCCAACTGGCCGCAACGCCGCAAAAGGATGCGCAAAGCTAACCCGAAACTCACTATTTCCCATTATCCGGCGCGCCGGGGGAGTATCCATCATGTCTGCACCTGACCTGTCGCTGCTGGCCAAGCGTCGTTTCGGCCCGATCTTCGCCGTCCAGTTCCTGGGCGCCTTCAACGACAATCTGTTGAAGTTCGCGCTGCTGTTCATGGCCAATTTCGGCATCCATGCGGCGGCGCCGGAAAAGGCGGAGATGCTGGCCACGGTTGCGACCGGCGTGTTCATCCTGCCCTATTTCCTCTTTTCGTCGCTGGCCGGGCAGGTTGCCGACGCCTGGGACAAGGCCCGGCTGGTCCGGCTGGTCAAGGCGGCGGAAGTCGGCATCATGGCGCTGGCCCTGATCGGCTTCTGGTTGTCGTCGATCCCGTTGCTGATCGGCTGCCTGTTCCTGATGGGCATGCATTCGACCATCTTCGGCCCGGTCAAATATGCGATCCTGCCGCAGCATCTGCGGCAAAACGAAGTCATGGGCGGAACCGGCCTGGTCGAGGCGGGCACGTTCATCGCGATCCTGGGCGGCCAGTTGCTCGCGGGCATGGTTCCGGCGTGGGAAGCCGGACTGATCGCGGTGGGACTCGCGATCGTCGGCCTGGTCGCCAGCCTCGCGGTGCCGTCCGCGCCGCCGGCCGGCGTGTCGCACCCGCTGAACTTCAACCTGTTCAAGGGCACTGCCGCGATCCTGCGCGCCGCCTATGGTCACCGCGGCGTCTGGCTGGCGATCCTGGGGATAAGCTGGTTCTTCGCAGTGGGCGCAGTGATCATGTCCGAATTCGCGCCACTCGTCAGTGGCGTGCTCGCGGCGAAGCAGGAAGTGGCGACGCTGTTCCTTCTGGTCTTCTCGATCGCGATCGCGCTGGGATCGCTGATGGTAAACCGGTTGCTCAAGGGCGAGGTCTCGGCACGCTATGTGCCCGCATCAGCGCTCGCCATGGCGGGTTTCCTGATCTGGCTGTGGCTGGCGACGCGCGGTTACGACGTCGCGCATCAGGGCGCGGACGTCGCGACCTTCCTGGCGAGCGACGGCGCCTGGAGCATCATGATCGCGCTGGCGGGAATCGCCTTTGCCGGCGGCATGTTCATCGTGCCGCTCTACGCCATCCTCCAGACCCACAGCGCGCCCGAGGACCGCAGTCAGGTGATCGCGGCCAACAATGTCGTCAATGCCGGCCTGACCGTCGCGATGGTGCTGGTCACGGCGATGCTGCTGGGCTGTGGCGTCGACGTGCCCGGCATCATCGGCGTGCTCGGCTTCTCGACGCTGGCGGTGGCGTTTCTGGCGTGCTGGCTGTTGCCCGAAACGGTGATCAAGGGATTGGTCCGCGGCCTGTTGACCTTGCTCTACGGCGTCAAGGTGACGGGCGCGCAGAACATGCCCAAACCGGGCGAGCCCGCGGTGGTCGTGGTCAACCACGTCTCCTTCCTCGACGGGCTGCTGCTCGCGGCGTTCCTGCCGGGCAAGCCGACCTTCGCGGTCAACACGCATATCGCCAAGAGCTGGTGGATCCAGCCGATGCTCAAGCTGTTCGACGCCTTTCCGGTCGATCCGACCAACCCGATGTCGGCGAAACGCATGGTGAAGGCGGTGCGTGAGGGGCGGACGCTGGTGATCTTCCCCGAAGGGCGCATCACCGTGACCGGCGCGCTGATGAAGGTGTTCGACGGCCCCGGCATGGTCGCCGACAAGGCGGACGCACCGATCATCCCCGTCCGCATCGACGGCGCGCAATTCTCGCCTTTTTCACGACTGCGCGGCAAGGTGCGTCTGCGCACATTCCCGAAGATCAGCCTGACCATCCTGCCGCCGCGACGGTTGCGGGTCGAAGGCGAGATGTCCGCGCGGGCGCGCCGCGCGATCGCCGGGCGCATGCTCTATGACGAGATGAGCCGGATGATCTTCGCCACCTCGAACATCGATCGGACCCTGTTCGAGGCATTGCTCGATGCGCGTCGCATCCATGGCGGCAAGGCCCTGGTGGTCGAGGACGTGAAGCGCGAGCCATTGAGCTACGACCGGCTGATCACCGGCGCCTGTGCGCTCTCGGTGCCGCTGCGCACGAAGACGGCGGCGGGGGAGGTGGTCGGCGTGCTGCTACCCAACGTCAACGGCGTGGTCGCCGCATTCTTCGCACTACAGCTTGCCGGGCGGGTTCCGGGCATGCTCAACTTCACCGCCGGCCTGTCCAACATGCGCGCCGCCTGCACCGCCGCGAACATCCGCACGATCGTCACCGCGCGCGCCTTCGTCGATCAGGCGAAGCTGGGCGACGTGATCGCCGGACTGGAGGCCGACGGCGTCGCGATCCTCTATCTGGAGGATGTCGCGGCCGGTATCGGCGGGGGTGCGAAGCTGCGTGCGCTGATCCGGAGCCGCTATGCGCGGCGCATCCATCGCCGCGAGGCGGTGTCGCCCGACGCGCCGGCGGTGGTGCTGTTCACCAGCGGGTCCGAAGGGTTGCCGAAGGGCGTGGCGCTGTCGCACCGCAACCTGCTCGCAAATTGCCATCAACTTGCCTCGCGCATCGATTTCAACGCCAGCGACGTCGTTCTCAATGCGCTGCCCGTCTTCCACAGCTTCGGCCTGACCGGCGGGACCTTGCTGCCGATCCTCAACGGCATCCGCACCGTCCTTTATCCGAGCCCGTTGCATTACCGGATCGTCCCCGCACTCGCCTATGACGCCAATGCGACGATCATGTTCGGCACCGACACTTTCCTGTCGGGCTATGCGCGGATGGCGCACGACTATGATTTCTACAGCCTGCGCTATGTCTTCGCGGGCGCCGAGCGCGTGCGCGACGAGACGCGCAAGGCATGGTCCGATCGTTTCGGCCTGCGCATCCTGGAGGGCTATGGCGCGACCGAGGCTGCGCCCGTAATCGCGGTCAATACGCCGATGCACTTCCGCGCGGCCACGGTCGGCCGTCTGCTGCCTGGCGTCGAAGCCCGGTTGGACGCGGTACCGGGCATCGACGAGGGCGGCCGGCTGTCGATCCGGGGGCCCAATGTGATGCGCGGTTATTTCAAGGCCGATGCGCCTGGCCTGCTCCAGCCGCCCGAGGATGGCTGGCACGATACCGGCGATATCGTCACCATCGACGAAAGCGGCTTCGTCACGATCCGCGGCCGCGCGAAGCGGTTCGCCAAGATCGGTGGCGAGATGGTCTCGTTGCCCGCGGTGGAGGGTTATGCGGCGGCGGTCTGGCCGGGCTTCGACCATGCGGTCGTGACGCGGCCCGATGTACGCAAGGGAGAGCAACTCGTGCTGTTCACGACCAATCCCGGCGCGCGCTTCGCCGAGCTGTCCGCCTGGGGCAAGGCGAACGGCGTGGCCGAGCTCATGATCCCGCGCGACATCCGGCCGCTCGAGAGCCTGCCCGTGCTTGGAACGGGCAAGCTCGACTATGTGGCGATGGATCGGCTGGCGAAGGGCTGACGGCGCCATCCCTTCCGGCGGATGCCTGTTTCATATCAGGACGCGAGCGAAGGTCGCCGCGCATCATCGTTGAATTATTGTACGAAGTTCGGTGGTGCCTCACATCAGTAACACTGTATGAGATTATTAACGAATCGAATCCCGGACGAGGCGCTGATCAGTTGACCGTGCAGATATCCCGGCAATGAGCGAGGGCGGATTCGAGCCCATCAGCAGCCTGACCGAACGGCAGAAGGAGATTCTGCGTCTGGTGGGTGAGGGGTACACTTCCAAGGAGATCGCGCGGCACCTCGGACTGTCGTTTCGTACCGTGGATACGCACATTCTGCGGATGGCGAAGCAACTGAACGCGTCCAGCCGCGCAGAAGCCGCTCGGATGCTGGCGGATCACGAGACTAAGCATAAAATACGTAAGTATCCGGAACGGCTTTCCAACGCCGGGAATTCCAGCTTTTCTGCCCCTGTCACGTCACAGGGATGGCGCGAAGCCCTAGTCCGGCTTTTCGCTCTCCCGCCATTGGGAGGGCGCACGAATGATCTTAGCTGGGATCAGAAATCGATCCACGTCTTCCGGGTCGCGGCGATATCGCTCGCCGCGGTCACTGGCCTGGCGCTTGCCATTGCCGGCGTGATGCACACCTTCAGCTAATTTTCCTTACCCCACCAACGAAAACTGGCGCCCGCGCGGCGCAGAAGGGATCTTTATGCTCAAAGTTCAGCCGGGCGCCGCGGGCGCCGTTGCAGCCGACACGAAGCGTGCCGTCACCGCGATCGACGCGGCCCTGCTGTGCGACACGCAGCTGATGGTGACGATCATCGAGGCGCTGCAGGATTCGAACCTGCCCATCAGGCGCAGCCAGGATCTGCTGCAGTCGGTGACGGACGGCATCAACCACGTCGTCGCCGGTCGCGCCGCGATGGTCGGGACGATCACCAAGCTGGCTGCGTTGAAGGACCGTTCCAACATGGCGCCGGTCGATTATGGCTGCCCCGACGGGCTCGCCTTCCTGCAGTCCGAGACGGTCGAGACCGCGGGCACCGAAACGGTTCCCGCCTGATTTCTTCCGCAACGATCGATCAGGTGTTGACCGTTCCATGAGCAATCGTAGTCGGTCAACACCATGATGATCATCCTCCTCTTCTGGTCCCTCGTGCTGTTCAGCTGCGTCTACGCCGCTGTGGCCGGGGGCAAGGATGGCAAATGGGCTACCGCGATCATCATTCTCGCCTCCGTCCTCACGATCCCCGCTTCGCGGATGGAGCAATGGAGTCAGGCGCAGATACCCGTCATGCTCGCATCCTATCTGACGATCCCTGCTTCGAAGCTGGAGCAATGGGGCCAGATGCAGATACCCGTCATGATCGTGGACACCGCGGCACTGTTGGCAATGTATGCGCTCACCCTGAAGAGTCGCGCATATTGGCCGATCTGGATGACGGCATTCCAACTGGTTTCGGTCACGACGCACTTCGCGACGCTGGCGTCGCCTTCCTTCGCCCCGCGCATCTATCAGGGCATGGAGAGTCTCTGGGCGATCCCCGGTCTGCTCAGCATGATCGTCGGGATAGCGCTGGATCGCGGCAGTCTGGAGACGACCCGGAGGGTGCCGGGCTAGGGGATCTCGCCTGTCAGCTCGAGGACATCTCGGCCCGGCTCGCGGAGATTTCGGACACCTCCCGCGATCGGGCCGTCTTCTTCGCGCGGGCGCATCTTGCCGCCCGGCGCGCGCGAGGGCGTTTCCTGTCGCCCGATCTGTTCGGCGAGCCCGCCTGGGATCTGCTGCTCGACCTATTCATTGCAGGTGAGGAGGGCAAGCCGATCAGCATCACCAGCGCCTGCATCGCGTCGGGCGTCGCTTCGACGACGGCGCTGCGCTGGATAGGCGTGCTCGAAGAGCGCGGGCTGATCGTGCGCACGCCCGATCCCGGCGACGGCCGTCGCATCTATCTCGCCCTGAGCTTTGCGGCGCGCAGCGCCGTGCTCGACTGGCTCGAAGCCGTCGGCCCTTGATCGAGGTTCCTGTGCATGATGCAGATCGTTCCCCGTCGTCGCGCGACGCCGGCGCGTGAAACGCGCAGAAGGCAGGCAGGCGGGTCTCGCGCGCATCGCGGTCTTGTCCGCGGCGCTGGCGCTCCCGATGCCCGCACCGGCGCGGTCGAAACCGGTCGTTTGGCGACTGCCGGGATGATGCCGGACGAGTTCGGCCCGGGATCGCCACGCACGGGTTTCCACGATCTGCCGCCGATGGCCGACGACGCGCCGATACGCGACGAATTGCTCAGGCGATGGGCGCATGTCCTGCTGGCGCAGCACGGCGACGGCGCCGCGCTTTACGTTCAGGAACGACGCCGCGCCCGCGCTGCACAGGGCGATTGCATCGGCGTCGAGGAATGGTCGGATGTCGGTGCGATCATCTGCGAACTGACCGGCATCGACGGGCTGCCCGGCGATGAATCCTATCTGACGATCGCCAGCTATAGCTGGACTCCGGACAGTCGCGCCGGAGTCGAAGAGGACGACGAACCGTCGCCGCCGTGGCGCGAATGGGCATTCTGGGTCATCCTCTGCGCGCTGGCGGCAGGCGGATTGATGCTGTTGTTGATGGCCCGCAGCATCTGGACAGCGCTATAGCGCGCCGCAGGCACCGCCCGAAATCCTTCCATCCCTGAATTCAGGCTTGCGCATGGCGCCGACCATCGTGACAAGGCCGCCTAGTCATGGGTTCGGCCCGCGGCACCGGGGCCGAACGCTCCCGCTCCGCGCGCCCTGCAAGGGGATCGTTCGATGAAGACGCTGACGGATCAACGCCATCTCTTCGATATCCCGCGCGACGTCGCCTATCTGAACTGTGCCTATATGTCGCCGCTGCTCAATCGCGCGGTGGAGACGGGCACGATCGGGCTGGCGTCGAAGGCCCGCCCCTGGGAGATTTCGCCCACATCCTTCTTCGGCGATTCGGAAGAAGCGCGCCGCCTGTTCGCGGTGATGATCTCCGCGCAGGCGGACGACGTCGCGCTGGTGCCGGCCGCAGGCTACGGGCTTGCGGTTGCGGCGGCCAACCTGCCGGTTGAAGCCGGGCAGGAAATCGTGATGCAGGCCGAAGAGTTTCCCGCGAGCGTGCTCACCTGGCGCGCGGTCGCGCGAAAGACCGGCGCGCGGATCGTTACCGTCGACCGGCCCGACAATGGCGACTGGACGTCGGCGCTGTGCGATGCGATCGGCCCCGATACCGCGGTGGTGTGCATCAGCCAGACCCATTGGGTCTGCGGCGGGCTGACCGATCTGGTCGCGGTGTCCGCGCGCTGCAAACAGGCGGGGGCGGCGCTGGTGATCGACGGCACCCAATCCTGCGGCGCGCACCGGTTCGACGTGACCGAGATCGATCCCGACTATCTGGTCGCGGCGGGATATAAATGGATGCTCGGGCCCTATTCCACCGGATTCCTCTATGTCGCGCCCCGTCATCAGGACGGCGTTCCGCTCGAACAGGGCTGGGTGGTGCGCGAGCGTGCCGAGGATTTCCGCAACCTGATCGACTATAGCGAGGAATTCCAGCCGGGTGCGCGTCGTTTCGACGTGGGCGAACGATCGAACATGGCGCTGATGCCCGCAGTCATCGCCGCGGTGCGCCAGCTGCTCGACTGGCAGGTGGACCGGATCCAGGCGACGCTGGGCGAGAAGACGTCGGCGATCGCGGAGGCGCTCGGCGATATGGGGGCGATCGTGGTTCCCGATGCGCATCGCGCGCCGCATTACCTGTCGCTGCGCTTCCGTCAGGGCCTGCCCGACGATCTGGCGGCGCGGCTGGCGGCCGACCGCGTCTATGTCAGTATGCGCGGCGACCGGCTGCGCGTCACGCCGCATCTCTACAATGACGATGCCGACATTGCCCGGCTGGTCGAATCGGTTCGCGCCGCTCTGGGATGAAACGGCGATCGCAGAATTGGTGAGCCCTGCTGGATTCGAACCAGCGACCTACTGATTAAAAGTCAGTTGCTCTACCGACTGAGCTAAGGGCCCGGCGCGATCGCCTTGGCGCTCAACTAGGGGGAGCTTCGCGGGCGGTCAACCGGGCTTCTGCGACGCAGCCGGGCAGCGAGCTGCCGGACCGTCAGTCCGGTCAGCGGATCGACCCAGTTCGCCGCGATCCGCTCCATGGGGAAAAGCACGAAATCGCGCAGCCGGAACTGGCTGTGCGGCACGGTCAGCCCGGGCGAAGACCATGGGCCGCCCGCCCACATGACGATGTCGAGATCGATCACCCGTGCGCCCCAGCGTCTTCCGCGACGTCGCCCGAAGGTGCGCTCGATCGACTTCAATCCGGCGAGCAGGGCGGGGGGCTCTTCAGTGGTCCGGACAAGCACCGCGGCATTTGCGAAGCGCCGGATGGAGGGGCCAACGGGCGGCGTATGCTGGATCGGCGATGTCGTGACGATCGACAGGCCGGCGTCCCTCATCGCCTCGATCGCGGCGACAATGACGCGATCGGGCGCACCGTGACGGCCGTGGCGCCGGTTCGATCCGAGCGCCACGACATAAAGGCCGCTATCGCCGGTCAGCGTCTAGACTGTCTTGAGATAGTCGAAATAGGCGCCGTCCGGCGGACCGTCGAGCACCGCCCCGACGGGGGAGAAAGCGTCCTTGGGCAGATGGTTGCGCGCATTCTTGTGCGCCTCCACCGATTCCCATTTCTCGATGAAGATGAAGCGGCGCTCGTTGCCGAGATCGCGGAGCAGTTCGACGCCCTCGCTGCCCGGAACCGCGCGGACCGCGTCTGCAAGCGCGAATAGCGCGGTTTCCAGCGTCGCGTCATGCCCTTCGGTGGCGTGCATGATATAATGCCTGGCGATCGTCATACTGCGTCTCCCCTTCAGATATCCTGGACCAGACGGGCGTAAAGCTCCGGCCGCCGGTCGCGAAAGAAGCCGAATCCCGCGCGATGGGTGCGGACCTTGTCGAGATCGACTGTCGCGACGAGCGCGCCGGTTTGGCCCGCGCCGAAATCGGCGAGGAAATCGCCGCGCTCGTCGGCGATGAAGCTGTGGCCATAGAAGTCCATCTCGCCTTCCGTGCCGATCCGGTTGGCTGCGATCACGGGCACGACGTTGGACACGGCATGGCCTTGCATCGCGCGGCGCCACATGCGGCTGGTGTCGAGATCGTCGTCATAGGGCTCGGTGCCGATCGCTGTGGGGTAGAACAGCAGTTCCGCACCCATCAGCATCATCGCGCGCGCGGTTTCGGGATACCATTGATCCCAGCAGATGCCGACGCCGATCGTACCGTAGCGCGTCTTCCACACCCTGAAGCCGGTATTGCCCGGCCGGAAATAATATTTCTCCTCATAGCCCGGGCCGTCCGGGATATGGCTCTTGCGATAGACGCCCATGATCCCGCCCGCGTCGTCGATCATCGCCAGGCTGTTATAATGGTGCGGCCCGTCCGCCTCGAAGAAGCTGGTGGGGATATAGACCTTCAGCTCAGCCGCCAGCCTGCGCATGGCGACGACCGCGGGATGGTCCTCGGTCGGCCGCGCGCGCGCGAACAGCGCCTCGTCCTCGACCTGGCAGAAATAATGGCCCTCGAACAATTCGGGCGGCAGGATGATCTTCGCGCCTCGGCCGGCCGCGTCGCGGACCAGATCCGACACCGCGGCGATGTTCGCATCGATATCGTCGCTGAGCGCGAGCTGGAGCGACGCGACGGTGATCTCGGTCATAATGGCACCTGCTGGCTGATGCAGTGGAAACTGCCCCCACCCACCAAGATATGGTCGGCGCGCAATCCCACAACCCGACGATCGGGAAACAATGCCTGGATCGCGGCGATGGCGGCATCGTCGTTGGCCGCGCCATAGATGGGCACGACCACGGCCGCATTGCCGATATAGAAGTTCATATAGCTGGCGGGCACGATCTCTCCGTCGCGGCGGACCAGGCCGGGCGAGGGCAGGGCGACCGTCTCGATCCCCATCGCCGCCGCCCGTTCGCGGACATCGGCATAGATCGCCGCATTGGGATCGTCCGCGCCCGCGGGCTCGGGAACGGCCAGCCGGTTGGGACCAACGAAGCGCGCCAGATTGTCGACATGGCCGTCGGTATGATCGTTGAGCAGCCCGTCGCCCAGCCATAGCATCCGATCGAGCCCCAGATCGATCGCCAGCCGCGTTTCGATGGTCGCACGGTCCATGTCGGGATTGCGGTTGCGGTTGAGCAGGCATTGCTCGGTGGTGACGACCAGCCCGGTGCCGTCGACGTCGATCGCGCCGCCCTCGAACACCCAGTGGCAGCGCGTCGCCGACATGCCGATCGTCGCGGCCAGCCGCGCGCCGATATCCTCGTCGCCCGGCATCTCGTATTTGCCGCCCCAGCCGTTGAAGCCGAAGTCGCGCGCCTGCCGCTCCCCGCCGGTGCCGACGATGATCGGGCCTGTATCGCGCAGCCAGATGTCGCCGAACCGGTGCTGCTCGACGACGACGCCGGGCGCGGCCAGTGAGCGCGCGGCGTCGGCGGATGCGGCGTCCGCCGCGATCAGGTGAACCGCCTCGCCCGCGCCATCGGCATGGACGGCGTTGGCGAAGGCCGCGACCTCCGCGCGCGCGGCGTCGAGCACGCCGGGCCATTCGACCTCATGACTGGGAAATCCGATCCAGACGCGCTCGTGCGGCGCCCATTCGGGGAGCATGCGAAGGGTCACTGCGGGTCGATCCTCGGGTGATGGGCGCCGCGTGCGTAGCGAAGGCGGAGGCTCGCTGTAAAGCGCGGCGAGGACGGGTCGGTCCGTTATGGCGATTTTGTCGATTGAAACCGCCGCGACTTTCTTGGCACCTATGGATTCAGAAAAGTGAGGGGGTGCGTATGCGTAAACGATATCTTGCGGTGCTGGCCGCGACGGCCCTGCCGATGGCCGCCGGAGCGCAGACCGACAATGCGACCTTGTTCGGCACGCGCGAGAGCGTGGAGAGTATTGCGCTTTCGCCGAACGGCGACCGGCTCGTGGTTATCCAACCGGCACCTACGGGGCAGGGGTCGGCCGTCTACGTAGTCGATCTTGCCGATGGCAAACCGAAGCGCATCACCGGAATTGATGGCGACCCGGAAAGACTGGGGTGGTGCCGCTGGGTCTCCAACGACCGGTTGCTATGTTCGATCTACGCAGTTTCCGACATCGATGGTGTGCTTGCTCGGATGGCGCGCCTGATCGCGTTCAATGCCGATGGCAGC